>Ga0187873_1000753_pt1 | contig 30515 bp, 25 predicted proteins | sample June2016WEW_16_1_2_FD_133012 | JGI IMG/M metagenome (GOLD analysis project Ga0187873, IMG submission 133012) | Peatland microbial communities from SPRUCE experiment site at the Marcell Experimental Forest, Minnesota, USA - June2016WEW_16_100 | ecosystem: Environmental > Terrestrial > Soil >...
CTTGAGCACGACGGGAATCGTGCGGAGCAGAATTTTTAAGTCAAGCCAGAGCGACCAATTGTCAATGTATTCAAGGTCAAGTCTCACCCAATCCTTGAAATCATTGATTTGGTTGCGCCCGCTGATTTGCCAGAGGCAGGTGAGCCCGGGCTTTACACTCAAACGCCGGCGATGGGCCAAATCGTTGAAACGTTTGACCTCATCCACCGGCAACGGGCGCGGGCCGACAAGGCTCATCTCGCCGCGCAGGACGTTGAGAAGCTGCGGTAATTCATCGAGACTGTAATAGCGGAGCCGTTTGCCGACGCGGGTGATACGCGGGTCGTCGGTGACTTTAAAGACCGGTCCGCGCATTTCGTTCATGGCTTCCAGCTCGTGCTTGGATTGCTCGGCATTCGTGACCATCGTGCGGAATTTGTAGAGCGTGAATGGCGCGCCGTTCAGACCGGAACGTTGTTGTTTAAAGAACACGGGACCGGGCGAAGTGATTTTGATCAACATGGCCAGGAGAGCGAACAGCCATGACAATGCAATCATCATCAGCAAGGCTCCGAAGAGGTCCATGAGTTGCTTGATGACACCCTGCCATGAGACTTCCGGAGTTGTGCGAAAAACCAATAGCGGTCGTCCGAGCAATTCATCGAAGCTCGTGCGTGAAATTTGCGTGGCGAAGAAGTCGGCTACCAACCAAACTTCGACACCTTCCAGTTCACAAATCTTGATGATGTCTTCGACCTGTTTGAAATAGGCATGTTCGGCGCTAAGAATCACACCGAAGACAGAGTAATGATGAAGCGTGGATACAATCTGTTGGATCGGGATTTCAAGAAAATTGAGTTCAGCCACGATTTCAACGCCTTCGTTCGCGCGTTGTTCCAGTTCCTGCCGTATTTTGGCGGTTTCCCGTTCCGTGCCGATGAGAACGAACCGCCGCTTGTATTGCGACTGGGCGACTTTACTTTTGAGCAGGAGATGGATCAATTCTTCCTTCAAATACAACATGCAGAAACCAATGCAACCGAACGAAATTAAAACCGCCCGGGCCACTATCAGGTGAAAGACGTAAGCCGTCAGCGCCAGTTCCAACGTGATGAGCACACAGCCTTTTAACAATGGCCATAAAATGGCGCCGCGTTGGCACAATGGAGGATGATTGTAGAATCCCTGCGATTCGAGGATGAATGGCGCGGTGGGAATCAGGACAAGGTAGAGCAATGCAAGATATCCAAACGGGCCTGCAGGCCCCAACTTCAGCCACGCGATGATGTTCGGGTTGGAACGCAGCGCGTATGACAACAGGAGTGCAACCGTAAACAGGCAGGCATCAACCAGTTGATGAATCACTGTCCGAATCTGGCGATCGCGTTTTAGCATGACTGTTCAACAATGAAATGTTTTTAATTCCAGAATGGCCAGACCATGTATGCACCAAATTTCTTGGCGGTCCGGCATCCGGGCGCGCCAATTCTATTTTGGCTTTGGCTCCAATTGGAACTCCGGCACCGAGGCCACAATCAATTCCTTCATGCGCTCGAACGCGGCGTCTTCCTGGCCGGGCTCGCAGACGGCAAAATAGCTGATATAAGCCCAGCGTTGCAACACGCCAGTCGTCAGTAAATCACGCGTCATCCACCAGATGCGCCGCCAATGGCCGGTCGTTTCCTCGTTTCCCGCAACGAACCAAAACACGTAAAGGCCGCGCACTTCTTTTTTCCGGCCGTCGGTGTCCTGGATGAAATTGGTGATTATCCATTTTGCGACCTGCACTTGATGGGGATGCCGGCCTTCAATGAAAAGGTTGGCCGTTGTTTTTTGGTCAATGCGCCAACCCTGACCGGGGAGGCAAAACTCTGGTTTGTGAATGCTGGTCCGGTCCGTGCCCATTAAAACAATGTTCGCGTTCACCCAAAACCCATCCGGCGCGATGTAGCGGCGTTGGGCGAAGCTTGTGTCTTTGGGCAGCAGGTCCAAAACGGTTTTGTCCTCCAGCACTCTCTCTGAGGTGAAATTCAACACATGCTCCGGCAAATCAAAATCCATCCTCACACTTCCGGTGATTGGCGTGGCTTTGATGCCTGGCGCGCCGAGTTTTTGATTTGCCCGAAGCCAAACCAATGCCCAGGCGCTGCCGCCAATCAACGCGAGCACGACCATGAAAATGAGGATTTTTTGTTTTTTCATGCCTGGGGTCCTTTGTTTGGACTAGACTTTTTTCCCAGCCACCATCCGACAAGCAGCAACCCCAGAAAAACCGGGATGTAAGGCAGGAGGCTGATGATGGCGCTTTCATGAACACGGTTGCCCCATTGTTGACCTCCGATTTCCGCCGCAATGATGATCAAAAGCATTCGGAGGAGATTTCCCAAAACGGCGAATGGAAACGCCAGTGCCATCATGAATAACCGTTTCCACGGCGAACGGAACATCATAAATCCGCAGACGGTGGCGAACAAAAAAATCGCCACCAGACTGTGTATGCCACTGCAGGCCGCCGCGACATCGTATCGATACGTGCCCAGTGGATCGAACAATTGCGTGCCCATTCGCAAAACATCAATCCCAAGAATGCCGTGCGCCACCCACTCCACCAGTTCGGAGACGAGAATTCGCAATGGGAAAGTAATCGGTTCAATCACCGCGCCGAACGGCACGGAAAAAATGAAAAGAAAAAATGGGAAAAGACTTTTGCGCAACCCTGCAGGACCCCATGTCAATCCCATCAATCCATAAATGCCGATGAACAGCGCCACGATGGAGAGGCGCGGTTCCTGCATGACATAACCCAAAATATGCAGCGCCAGTCCCAAAGCGACGAACCCCAGGGAGGCCGGCCAGATTCTCAATGGCAATTGCAGCAGCTCCCTGCGTTTCCACCAGAACAAACCGATTACCAAAAACGGGATCAAATTTCCAAGAGCGTCGTCGTTGGAAACACCTCCGCTGTTGTATGCATTGAACATCCATCGAAACAGTGAAGGGGTGTTGATGTAACCAAGGGTTGAATTGCCCAAAAATTGAAACAGCGTCAGCCAAGCCGCCAACAACGCAAAGAAAAATGTTTTATTTGGCAACCGATGCCAACAGTCAACCGAATCCCGCCACCAATCCGGTCTCGTTTCGTTGATTTGATTTCCGTTCATTCGTGTGTCGTTACACTGAATAACTGAACAATTGATTCCGCTCAAACAAATTCGTCAAGGGCTCTTTATTCGGGTGAATATTTTTTCACGCCGCGGAGTTGTCCTGCAATTTTAAGTGCGAACAGCGGATTGTTCCGCAAATAACGCCTGGCCAGCCGTTGTGGTTCCTGGCACAAAAACGATAGCACCATTCCAATCCGCTCCGCTGCATCCAACGCGGCGCCTGCCGCCCGATGCCCGGCCGGCCATCCCCAAATAGCAGTTTTCTCTGGCAAATGCCTTGTCAGTCTGCTTTTGCCCAAGCCCGCCCTCGTAAGCCATCCCAAAGCAGATAAAACAAAAAAAGGAGATTGTACTTGAAATATCGTGCCGCCAGCCGGCGCGGTTCGGAATAAATGCGAAAAACCCAGGTCAAGCCCAACCGTTGCATCCAGAGCGGCGCGTCAAGCTTGGTGCCAGCGTTGACATCAAAGGCAAAGCCAACGGCCAGCAGGATGCCGCGTGCAATTTGATGCTTGTGTTTGTGAATCCACGCTTGCTGTTTTGGTGTGCCTAATCCTATCCATACAAAATCCGGCGAGAGCCGGTTGATTTCATCCACGATTTGCTGCTCATCATCCGATTTGAAATAACCGTTGCGGACGCCGATGATTTTCACGGTCGGATTTTGCTTGAGAAAAAATTCCTTCAACTTCCGGGAACATTCATCCGAACCTCCCAAAAAATAGTGTGTGAACGGTGCCGGACTGTTCAACACGCAATGTCGCATGAAAGTCGGCCCATAAACGCGACCGCGCAATTTCATGCCCTGCAAATTCAAGCACCAAATCAATGGCATTCCATCCGGGATAAAAAAATCAAAACCGTCGGTCAGCTCCCGAAAATTTGAATCATGCCGGCGCAGCGTGACAACGTGCGTGTTGGAAAAATCCACCGCGACGGAGCGCGGTTGCCTGGTCAACTGTTGCAGCGCGCCGGTGAATTCGCCATAAGTGGTCGCCGTCAGGGGCGTTCCCAAAACAAAAGCGGATTTGAGATTCATATAATCGGTGTGCAAAGGAACACCTGGTTCAAAATACGGCGAAGTTTTTCATCCGTCTGCGCCTCCATCACACCATGCACCCCGGTCACACCAATGTAACCCTTGCGCCGTTGTAGCACCGCGTCAGCGACGGCTGCCAGCGCCGTCTCCAAATTGATGATACTGATGCCGACACCGGGGACGTTGACACGTTCAATGGCCATGAGAAATTAAAATCGTGCGGCCTGTAGGATACGGGGCAAAAATGAAAAACGCCAGAAAACTTCCCCTTCGGCAAAATGAAATTGCTCCTTTTGTTCCACCTCTGACACAGGAGCAATCGGACAGCGGATTGGCGCGAAAAATCTTCCTTCCCATCCCATTTTAGCTCAAATTCAAGACCGAAGCCTGATTGAACTTTGCATGAAGCTGCTTGTTTTTGCCAATGTGCCGCCGCCCCATCACGGCCAGAGCTACATGGTTCAACTGATGCTCAACGGTTTTGGAGGCGACCATCGTTGGGGAAGGCGAAAAACAACCGTTGAACCGCCAAGCCGCTTTGGCATTGAATGTTATCACGTTGATGCGCGGCTTTCACGGGATTCAAAAGACATCGGCAAGTTTCGTGGAGGAAAGATTTTCCTCATTTTCTGGTATTGTCTTCAAGCCATCTGGTGCCGGTTCCGTTACGGCGTGGATAATTTTTATTATGTCCCCGCACCGGGCAAACGCGTTGCGCTTTACCGCGACTGGCTGGTCATGCTGTTCTGCCGTCCGTTTTTCAAAAATGTCATTCTCCACTGGCACGCCGCGGGCCTGGCTGAATGGCTGGAAACCTCTGTGCAAATTCGGTCGCGCACTGTCACCTACCGGCTGTTCAAGCCCGTGAACCTCAGCATCGTGTTGTCCCGATTCAATTTTGCCGATGCGGAAAAGTTGTTGTCCCGGCGCATTTGCGTCGTCAACAATGGCATCCCCGATCCCTGTCCGGATTTTGCGACGTCAGTGCAACCGCGCCGTCGCGCGCGGTTTGCCGCCCACGGCAAACTGTTGGCCAATGAAAGACTCGACGCCCAGGAAACAGCCGCCGCCGGTGGAGACCCGCAAATCATCAAGGTTCTGTTCCTGGCGCACTGCTCGCATGACAAGGGGTTGTTTGCCACGGTGGAAGGCGTCATGACCGCCAATCGCCAGCTCGCGGCACGCGGCTCGGTGGTACGGATGAAACTCACCATCGCTGGTAACTTTGTTACTGCCAGGGAGAGAGTGGAATTCGACCGGTTGGTTCAGGCCCGGGAATATGCCGAAACCGTCGAATATCTGGGATTCGTCTCCGGGGCGGAAAAAAGACGCATTTTGAGCGAGGCGGACTTGTTCTGCTTCCCAACCTGCTATTTTGGTGAAAACCAGCCGGTCAACTTCATTGAAGCCATGGCCTTCGGTCTGCCCATCGTCACCACGCGCTGGCGCTCGCTGCCCGAAATGCTGCCGCAGGATTATCCGGGTTTTGTTGATCCAAAATCACCCGGGCAAATCGCCGATGCGCTGCAACGCCTGGCTGGCATGGATCTGGCCGAATCATTGCGCGAAATGTTTGTCCGCTGTTTCACCCTGGAACACCATCTTGCCAACCTGGCTGAAGCCATTCACAGCGTGGAAAAACCCTGATACTGCGCGCAAATTCATTGCGAGATCGCCGATAATTATTATCCTCAACACATTTGAAAATCGGCCTGCTCCAACTCAACTCGACCATTGGCGATTTCACCGCCAATCGCCAGAAGCTCATCACTGGTTACGAAAAGGCCTGCGCGCGCGGCGCCGAATTTGTCCTCGCGCCCGAATTATTTTTATGCGGCTACCCGCCGCGCGATTTGTTGCTGCGCGCGGATTTCGTTGACACCAATCTCGCCGTCCTAACGGAAACGGCCAGAAGCATTGGCAAAATTCCTATTTGCGTCGGTTACGTGGGCCAAAATTCCGACCGTCCGGGGCGCGCGCTCCGGAATTCCGCCGCGGTCCTGCAAAATGGGAAAATCATCTGGTGCACACACAAATGTCTGTTGCCGACTTACGACGTTTTTGATGAAGACCGATATTTTGAACCCGCGAAAAACATCACGCCGTTCGAGTTTAATGGACGCAAGCTGGGCATCACGATTTGTGAGGACATTTGGAACGACCAGGATTTTTGGCCGGAGCGGCTGTATCGCCGCGATCCCGTCAAGGAACTCATCGCACAAGGTGCCGAAGCCATCGTTAATATTTCCGCGTCACCATGGCACGATGGCAAGGAGCGCGTACGGCTGGAAATGTTCCAGCGCGTGGCGCGGGACGAGGGCGTGCCATTGGCGTACGTGAACCTCATCGGCGCGAATGATGAATTGATCTTCGACGGTCACAGTGTCGTGCTCAATAAACGCGGTCAATCACTGGCTTTGGGCAGGGGATTTGCGGAAGACCTTTTGGTTGTGGATTGGGGGGCCGATTCGCCGCCGCAAAAAATCGAGTGGCCGGCGCGGGAACAGCAGTTATTCGCTGCGCTGTCCCTGGGTGTTCGCGATTACGTTGGTAAATGCGGTTTCAAATCGGTGATTGTCGGGTTGTCCGGCGGCATTGATTCCGCCCTCGTTGCCGTGCTGGCAGCGGACGCGCTTGGGGCGGACAAAGTCATGGGCATTTCAATGCCGGCGCGCTATTCGAGCGAGGGCAGTTTGAGCGATGCGGAGGCGCTCTCGGGAAATCTTGGCATTCGTTACGAAGTTTTGCCGATTGAAACGGTTTTTCGATCGGTTGAGAAGCAATTGGCAAAGGTTTTTGCCGGAACGAAACCAAACGAGGCCGAGGAAAACGTGCAATCGCGGCTCCGCGGTCTGACACTCATGGCGCTCTCGAACAAATTCGGCGCTCTGGTGCTGACAACCGGCAACAAATCGGAGATGGCCGTCGGTTATTGCACGCTTTACGGCGACATGTGCGGCGCGCTGGCGCCACTCGCGGACGTTTTCAAGACGGACATTTACAAAATTGCGCGTTGGGTCAACCGCGAGCGCGAAATCATTCCCGCTGCTTCCATTTCAAAACCGCCGAGCGCCGAGTTGCGGCCGAACCAAACGGACCAGGACTCGCTGCCACCCTACGAAATGCTGGATCGGATTCTCGACGCCTACATCGTGCAGGATTTGAACAGGGAAGAAATCATCAAACGCGGATTTGACGCAGCGGTTGTGAACGACGTCATCAATAAAATCACGTTCAGCGAATACAAACGCCGTCAAGCCGCGCCAGGACTGAAAGTGTCGCCGCGCGCCTTCGGCATGGGCCGGCGCATTCCCATCGCGCAGAAATTCCGCGCCAGAAATGCCACACAGGCTGAAGCAAATTGCAGATAAATGGTGTTGACAGCGTCGAAGTCATAATTTAGAATGGGTCGGTTAGTTGTCTTTTTGATTTTTTTTTATGATACTCGCCTATATAGATCCCGGATTTGGTGCGTTGCTCTGGCAAATGATTGTCGCGGTCTTTGTTGGATTCCTGTTCTACCTGAAACAAACACGGCGGTGGATCGTGGGTGTGATTGTGGATGTGTTTCGGAAAATGTTCGGGCGCAGTCAGAAACTTTCGGACACCGTTGCGGAAATTCCCGTCAAAGAAACAATAAAAGCCAAACTCTGATGTCCGGTAATGCCACAGTCCACGCCATCATTTCGCGATCCAGCTGGTTGTTGTTGTTCCTTCAATGGCCGTGTGCTGCGCTTCGTCGCCGCAGATGCCGTTTCTGAATTCGAAAAATTCCTGCCAACCAATTGTGCGCGCCAGTTCATTGCCCGGAAACAATTTGCCGGCACCCGCCGCCTGAACGAAAACGAAACTGCGGTGCTTCTCGAAGCTCCGGAGTTGCAGGCGGTTTTCCACGCGCAACCCAGGGGCGCGGTCTTCGAGCATGAGCGCATTCCGTTTCCGGGTTACCCGCATGAATGGCCGCCCGAAATGCTTTGGGCTGCCGGTCGCTTGACGCTCGAACTCGCCCAAACCGCGCTCGCGGATGGATTCGGGTTGAAGGACGCCACCCCGCACAATATTTTGTTTCGCGGCAGCGAGCCGGTCTTCATTGACGCGCTGTCGTTCGAACGCCGCAACCCGGGTGACCCGATTTGGAAACCGCAGGCGCAATTTATCCGGACGTTTCTTCTGCCGCTGCTGGCCAATCGGCGCTGGGGGACGCCGCTTGCGGATATTTTCACCACCCACCGTGACGGACTTGAGCCGGAGGATGTTTACCGCCTCTGCGAGCTGCTGGAGAAATTCAAGCCGCGAACGCTCTCGCTCGTTTCGATTCCCACCTGGCTCTCGCGCAGGGCCGGCCCGGGCGACCAAAAGATTTACCAGCCGCATTTGCTGGCGAACCCGGAAAAGGCGCGATTCATCCTCGAATCGCTTTTCAAACGATTGGAACGAACGCTGGATTCGCTCAAGCCGGTCACGCAAAAAAAATCGGTATGGTCGGATTACATGGCCACGCACAGCTACGATGACCCGGCGTTTGCGGCCAAGGAAAAATTTGTGAACGAGGCGTTGCGCGAGTTCAAACCGGCGCGCGTGCTGGATGCCGGCGCGAACACCGGCCATTTCAGCGCGCTGGCGGCGCAAGCGGGCGCGGAAGTCGTGGCGCTTGATCTCGATCCGGTCTGCGTCGGCACGATCTGGCGGCGCGCGCGCGAGCAAAAATTGAACATTCTACCGCTGGTCGTGAATCTGGCGCACCCCAGCCCGGCGCTCGGCTGGCGCAACGGCGAGTGCCCGTCGTTTCTTGACCGCGCGTCCGGCAAGTTTGATGGCGTGCTGATGCTGGCGTTGATTCACCATTTGCTGGTAACGGAGCGGATTCCGCTTGAAGAAATTCTGCGGCTGGCCTACGAATTAACCAATTCGTTGCTTGTGATTGAATTCGTCGAGCCCCGGGATGACATGTTTTGCCGCCTGACCCGCGGGCGCGAACATTTGCATGCAGCGTTGGATATGAAAATGTTTGAACGGGCTTGCACGCCGTATTTTGAAATTGTCCGGTCGCTCGCGCTGCCGGGCACGCAGCGCCGGATGTATTGCCTGAAGCGAAAAGGCGGCAGAAATTGAGCGCGCCCGCGCAAACCACGCCTCCGGCGAAGCATCACGAGGGCATCATCCCGTTGCCGCAGCCGCTGAAGCAAAAAATCAAGGACGGCATCGTGGCAGTGTCGCTCGCGAATTTGTGTTTCATCAAAGTGCAGTTTGATCTGCTATCCGACCACGATCGCTATTTCAACAAGCTTCCAGTCACGTCTCCGATGCTTTTGGCTTTGGTGCTCAACATACTCTGCTTTGCGTTGGTGTTCTGGTTGGTGATGCGAATGTTGCGACGTTTTCCGAACACGTTGCTGCAATTGCCATTCCATTTAACCTTTCTGCTTTTACTGTTGTTCCCGGTGGATTTTGTCCGGCTGCAATTAACCAATATTGCTGATTATCAAATTGTCGCGTTTCTAAAGCAGCCCATGGTAATCATCGCTGTGTTGGCCGTATCGGTGCTGGTTGTTTGGGAACATCGGTCTCTCACCAAAATCGCAGGGGTGGCGGTGGGCCTTTTATTCCCGTTGGCCCTCTTCTCGTTTGTCAAGATCGCACTCGTTTGCCTGAGCGTGACCCAACTAAAACAATGCACCAGCAACATGCTTTTGCCGCCACCCAGCCCCATTCGCGCAGGGCAGCCTCGTGTCTTGTGGATTATCTTCGACGAAACAGATTACCGGCTGGCGTTTGAGCAACGTCCCCCCGGCCTGCAATTGCCTGAGTTCGACCGTTTGCAGCAACAATCGCTGGCAGCGACCAACGCGTATTCGCCCAATGATGCCACGATTATGTCCATGCCCGCATTGATTCTCGGACGGCGCATTTCATCTGTTTCCTACAAGGATGCTTGCGATCTTTCAATCACATTCGCTGACAACGGAAAAACCACCACTTGGACGGCACAGCCTTCGGTATTTTCCGAGGCACGCAGCCTTGGTTTCAACACCGCGCTCGTCGGCTGGTATGTCCCGTACGATCGAATGTTGGGCAATGCTTTGAATTTCTGCGCGTGGTATCCTTTTCCTGTTTTTGAGCCCACCCGGGATGTCACATTTGCGGCAAACATGCGTTGCCAAATTTTTTCGTTATCTGAAACCTTCTGGCTCCGGCATTTATTCGCCAATCTCTGCCAGGACAGTTTGCAAACATCCCTCCGTGTGGTGACAAATTCCACTTATGGTTTGACTCTGTTGCACTTGATGCCGCCGCATAAGCCGGGAATTTATCTGCCGGAAAAGCATAAATTCATTCTCTGGCCCAAATCCAAGGTGCAGGGTTATTTCAACAACCTGGCACTGGCCGACGACGAATTGGGGGCGTTGCGCCACGCCATGGAGCAAGCGGGCCAATGGGATAAGACTTGGGTCATCTTAAGCGCCGACCACTCGTGGCGCGAATCGACATTGTACGACGGCCAGCGGGATCATCGGGTGCCTTTTTTGGTAAAGCCTCCCGGTGCAAATGGATCGATGACTTATTCGCGGCGATTCAACACCGTGTTGACTCATGATTTGATTCTTGCCATCCTGCACCGTGACGTGACCAGCCAACGAAATGTTGCGCTTTGGCTGGATACCCATGGTTCGGAAGCGGCCACCATCATCGGCGGACGCCAGGACTAATCAGCATTAGCAAATTTTCACATATACGAGGATTTGCCCGCCTTTCGGCTGGATGTTAAAAGTTTCGCCATGAAATTCTCCATTGTCACACCGAGTTTCCGCAATTCGAAATGGCTCAAGCTCTGCATCGCGTCCGTGGCCGACCAGCAAGGTGTCGAACTGTAGCACATCGTGCAGGATTCTTGTTCGGACGACGGCACGCAAGACTGGTTGCCATACGGCAAGCGCGTTCGGGCGTTCATTGAAAAAGACGGGGGCATGTATGATGCCATTAATCGTGGTTATCGCCGCGCGCAAGGCGATATTCTCGCATACCTGAATTGCGATGAACAATACCTGCCCGGCGCGCTTAAAACGGCCGGCGATTTTTTTGAAAAGCGCCCTGAAATTGAAGTTGCGCCTGCCGGCAGCATCGTCACCGATGGTGACAGCCGGTATATCTGCCATCGCCATGCGCTGGTGCCGCATCCGCAACACATTTGGTTCCGTTTCTCCGTGCCCACCAGTTCTGTGTTCATCCGCCGTCGGGTCATTCACGAGCGGGAATTGAACTTGATGCTGTCAATCAGGGGCTGGCATCTTCGTTTCCCATGAAGACAATCCAATCCGCCTCTGTTTTTGGCCTGGGGAAACTGGGTGCCTGCATTGCCGCCACGCTGGCCGCGCGCGGTTTCGAGGTGATGGGCATAGACATTGATGCGGAAAAAGTACGGCGGCTGAACGAGGGCCAGCCACCCGTTGAAGAACCACTGCTGGCCGAGACCGTCCAGGCGGGCCGTGCGCGTCTGCGGGCCTCGACCGACCCGCGCGAAGCGGTAAAAACCGATGTCTCTTTTTTCATTCCACCCACCGGAAGCCTCCCCGATGGCAGCTTCTCGAACGAGTTTCTCTTGAAAGCCATGCAGCCTTGCGCCAAGGCGCTGGCGGGTGCCGGCAAAAAGGGACATTTGTTTGTTTGCAGTTCCACCACCACGCCGGGCGCGTGCGACACGGTGCTGGTCCCAATGATCGAGAAGGAAACCCAATGGACCTGCGGTCGTGACTTCGGCTTCTGCTATAATCCGGAGTTCATTGCGTTGGGCAATGTCGTCAACGGGCTGCTGGAGCCGGATCTGGTGTTGATCGGTGAATCCGACCCTGAGAGCGGCGCGGCGCTCGAAGCTCTTTACAAAAAGTATAACCGGAACCGGCCGCAAATCAGCCGCATGTCGCTGGTCAGCGCGGAACTGACCAAGATTTCACTGAACAGTTACATCACCATGAAGATCAGCTTTACGAACCAGCTCCGCATGATCGCCGAACGCTTTCCCAAGGCTGATATCCACGCGGTGCTAAACGCCATCGGCAGCGACAGCCGCATCGGCAAGAAATACCTGCGCGCCGGCCTGAGCTACGGTGGCCCCTGTTTCCCGCGCGACAACCGTCTGGTGGCTTATACCGCCCGGCAGGCCGGCGTCTCCGCGCCCCTGGCGGAAGCCTCGGACAAAGTGAACGAGGACACCAAACGGGATTTGCTTGAAAAGGTGAAAGCACGGGTCACCCGGAGCGACCTCGTGGCCGTTCTTGGCCTGACTTACAAACCGGACACTTACATCACCGAGGAATCCGCCGGTCTCTACCTGGCGCAACATTTGAAGCAACAAGGTTACCGCGTGTTGGTGCATGATTTCGGGGCCAAGCCTTCCAACAATCCGAGCCTGCACGAATTTGAAATCATCGAGGACCTCGCCGCGTTCGCCTCCCGCAACGACATCAAACTGGCGGTCATTTGCTGTCCCTGGCCGCGATACAAGGAGGTGAAATTCACCGCCACGACTAAGGTGCTGGCGGCGTGGCAACTGTAAGGCCGCAGGAAGACCGGTCAGCGCTTCTCTTGCAGCCGCTTCATGTCGATGTTTGACACGAAGTGGGTTTGTTTTTTCGTCTGTCGGCGGAACCGGAGTATCCAAGATCCAGGGACGAGATCGATGCGCCCGCGGCAAACCAACTTCTGCCACTGCCGCTTCAGCCGGAATGCCGTGCGATAGACATGGCGCCGCCACCCGTCGGGTCTGCCGTATTCCTTGCTGATGATGGCCGCTTCGCGTTGCATGTTGCGCGTCACCCTCATATCGGCGGATTGTCCATGTTCATGGTAGCGATAGTTGATCAGGAGCCGCGGCACATGGCCAACCTGGAAGCCTTGCCGACCGAGACGCAGGATGAATTCGTAATCGCAGCAGTTCAGGAAATCCTTGTACCGGTACAAGCCGATCCGGTCATGGACCGGCTTGCGAACGAAAAGCGTCTGGTGAATCACGTAACCTATCGCGTACCGGAGCACATTGTAATCGTAGCAGGCTTCCTTACGCCGGTAGATTGGGCGTCCCTGGCCGTCCACATACTGGATGTCTCCAAAGAGCGCATCCCATTCCGGATGCTGTCGGAAGGCCTCGCCCACAGCCCGCAATGTCCCCGGCCGGAAGCAGTCGTCGGCGTTCAGGATGTTTACGATCTCCCCGGTAGCCAGGAGAATGCCCTTGTTCATCGCGTGATAATGCCCTTCGTCCTTTTCCGACACCCAGATCAGATGCGGATACTCTTTCAGCAATTCGATCGTGCCGTCCGTTGAGCCGCCATCGATGACGATGTGTTCGCAATGGGGGTAATCCTGGGATCGCACACTTTCGATGGTCTCGCGAATGGTGTGGATGCTGTTAAAGCTCGGGGTGATGACCGAGACCTTTGGCAGTCCGAACATGGTAAATTTATAACAGTCCCGCGGCGACGGGTCAAGAAAACCGCCATTAGCCTGCGGCGGCGGGTCTGGCTCCCGGGCGAACGTTTGTCTGGCGGCGCTGCCGAATGGCATTGATTTCAGAAACGATTTTGAGCATTTTCACCTTTGATTCGTGGTCTAACAGGAAAGCGTTCAGTGCAAATTTCCATCATCACACCGAGTTTCCGCAATTCGAAATGGCTCAAGCTCTGCATCGCGTCCGTGGCCGACCAGCAAGGGGTTGAGTTCGAACACATCGTGCAGGATGCCTGCTCGGATGATGGCACACTGGACTGGCTGCCGCAGGACAAACGCGTTCGGGCGTTCATTGAAAAAGACGGGGGCATGTATGATGCCATTAATCGTGGTTATCGCCGTGCGCAAGGCGATATTCTCGCATACCTGAATTGCGATGAACAATACCTGCCCGGTGCGCTCAAAACGGCAAGCGATTTTTTTGAAAAGCGCCCTGAAGTTGAAGTTGCGCTTGCCGGCACAATCGTCGTTGATGGCAACGGCAAATACATTTGCCATCGCCATTCAATGACGCCCCATCCCCAAGGCGTTCATTACCGTTTTCCAATCCTGACAAGCTCGGTTTTTATCCGGCGCGGTGTCATTCACGAACGGGGCATTTTTTTCGACACACTTTGGCGCGATCTCGGCGATTTTCACTGGATTCTGGCACTAATGAAAAACAAAGTGCCGATGGCTGTCTGCAAAAGCGTTACGTCGGTTTTTGCAGACACCGGTAAAAACATGAATCTGAAACCGAACGCGATCCGCGAAAAAAATGAAACGGCGGCCATGACGCCGCGCTGGGTGCGCGCGCTTAAACCGGTTTGGGTCGCACACCATCGCCTGCGCCGTCTTGCCGCCGGACATTTCTTCTTGCGCCCGACAAGTTATTCCATTTACACATTTCAAAGCCCAGGGCAACGCGTCCGTTTTGATGTGCCGAAACCCACGGCCATCTGGTGGAATCGCATCCGCCCCCAAAAAAGTTCGAATGTCATTGCATTTATCTGATTTATCGGCCAGTTTTCCGGTTCCATGCAAAGTAAAATTTTAGTCGCAGGCGCGGGCGGATTTATCGGCGGCCATCTTGTGGCCGAATTAATTCGCAAAGGACACAAGGACATTCGGGCTGTGGACATCAAGCCGTTCAGCGAATGGCATCAGCATTTTCCGAAGGTGGAAAATGTGTCGCTGGATTTGCGGCTAAGGGACGCCTGCGAACGCGCCGTCAAAGGCGTGGAGCAGGTCTATAATCTGGCCGCCGACATGGGCGGCATGGGATTCATCGAAAATAATAAGGGGCTTTGCATGTTGAGCGTGCTCATCAACACACACTTGTTGATGGCCGCGAAAAAATTCGGCGTGCAGCGCTACTTTTATTCCTCTTCCGCCTGTGTCTATGCAGCAGACAAACAGACTGATGTGAATGTGACCGGTCTTTGCGAAGCCGACGCTTATCCGGCCATGCCGGAGGACGGCTACGGATGGGAAAAGTTGTTCAGCGAACGCATGTGCAGGCATTTCACGGAAGATTTCGGCCTGGTCACGCGCGTGGCGCGCTTTCACAACGTTTACGGCCCGCATGGCACCTACGATGGCGGACGCGAGAAGGCGCCGGCGGCCATTTGCCGCAAAGTGATTGATGCCAAATTGAGCGGCAAACATGAAATTGAAATCTGGGGCAATGGCAAACGGACGCGCAGTTTTATGTATATTGACGATTGCATTGATGGCATTGACCGCATCATGCGAAGCGAGAAGGTGACTTTTCCAATCAATCTCGGGAGCTCGGAAAAAGTTTCCATCAACCAGCTTGTGGACATGGTTGAGGACATCGCGGGCGTCAAATTGAAACGCAGTTACAATCTTTCCGCTCCCAAGGGTGTCAATGGCCGCAACAGCGACAACACCATCATAAAACAAACATTGGGTTGGGAACCGTCCATCCCGTTGCGGACCGGCATGGAAAAAACTTACGCCTGGATTTACGACGAGATGACAGGATGCAAAACAAAGACCTGTCGGACGTGAATTTTTTCCGCCCGGCCTGTTTTGTATGGTTCAAAACAATGGCCGTCGGCTTGTTTCCCATTGACCATGGTGGAGTGTGAAATTTAGACTGGCCACCTATGTTTGAGAACACCGTTCGCCGGATACCGCGGCCGCAGGATGTCGCGCGGATGACCACGCAACAACTTCGGGAGACTTTCCATGTCGCCGACCTTTTCGCGCCGGGCGAATTGCGCGGCGTGTTCACCGAACTCGACCGGCTGGTGGTGGGCGGCGTGATGCCGGTCAAGCCGGTTGAACTGCCAAATCACAAGGAATCCGGATGCGCGTTTTTCCTCGAACGCCGCGAGTTCGGCGCCATCAATGTCGGCGGCGCGGGCGCGGTCCGCGCGGACGGCAAAACGTTTTCCCTCGACCGCTTGGATTGCGTTTATCTGCCGATGGGCACCAAGTCGGTCACGTTCGAAAGCGGCGACGCGAAAAAACCGGCGAAGTTTTATTTTCTGAGTTGTCCGGCGCACGCGGCTCATCCCGCCGCGACGATGAAGCCGAAGGACGCGTCGCCGGTGCCGCTCGGTTCGCCGGCGGCGGCGAACAAGCGGACGATTTACAAATACATCCACCCAGGCGGCATCCGGAGCTGCCAGCTCGTGATGGGTTTCACCGCGCTGGAGGAGGGGAGTGTGTGGAATTCGTTCCCGCCGCACACGCACGGGCGGCGCACGGAGATTTATTTTTATTTCGACCTTGGCGAAAACGTGCTGACGCATTTTATGGGGGAACCGCAGCAGACGCGGCATCTATTTTTGCACAACGAGGAGGTCGCGCTGTCGCCGGACTGGTCCATCCATTGCGGTTGCGGCACGGGCAATTACAAGTTCATCTGGGGCATGGCGGGTGAGAACCAGGTGTTCGACGACATGGATGGCGTGAAGCCGCTGGATTTGAGATAAAGATTTTCAACCCGGTAGGGCTGTGCTGCTGCACAGCCCAAATTTCAAGGATGCGCAGCAGTGCGTCCCTACTGGAAAGGGAAAACCAAACACGAAATTATGGAAACAAAACGTTTTAGCAACAAAGTCGCCATTGTGACCGGGGCCAGCCGCGGCATTGGCCAGGCCATTGCCCTTGCGTTTGCCCGCGAAGGCGCCCACGTCGTCGGCGTGGACATCGGCGACCAATCCGAAACCGGCGCGAAAGTCAAGGCACTCGGCGCAAAATTCAATTCTTACACCGAGGATTTCGGCAAGCTCACCCAAAAGGCCGCTGCTGATCTCATCGGCAAAATCGTCAAGGCCGCCGGGCGCGTGGACGTGCTCGTGAACAATGCCGGCATCATCAAACGCGCGCCGATTGTGGATCATCCGGAAGCCGAGTGGAACGCCGTGCTGCAAATCAATCTGACCGCTCCGTTTTTCCTGAGCCAGGCGGTGGCCAAATGGTGGCTGACCGGCGGGCGCGAAAAGTCCCCGCCGGACGCGCGCCTCAAGGTCGTGAACATCGCCTCGATGCTGTCATTTCAGGGCGGCATCTTGGTGCCGGGTTATACCGCCAGTAAGAGCGGCATCGCCGGTCTCACCAAGGCGTTTGCCAATGAACTGGCCAAGGAACGTGTGAACTTCAACGCCGTCGCGCCCGGTTACATCGCCACGGAAAACACGAAGGCATTGCGTGAAGATCCCAAGCGCAGTCAGACAATCCTCGACCGTATTCCCGAAGCCCGCTGGGGTTCGCCCGAAGACATCGCCGGAGCGATCCTGTTTCTCGCCTCGAAAGATGCCGATTACATGAACGGCACCATCATGAACGTGGACGGCGGCTGGCTGGCGCGTTAAAAAATTATGAAAACCATGTTTACCCGCACCTGCTTTTTGTTCGGCCTGACCATGTTCGGTGCCGTTCCCATTTCCTGCGCCACCCAAATCGCTCCACCGGACAAATTTGCCGGCGCCACACCGTTGCAATGGTCGGTGCGAATGGCCGACTCGGAAATCGCCCGGCGCGGTGACAGTCTGGGGTGGAAAGAGAGCCACAAAGCCAAATGGGATTACACCACCGGCTTGTTCACGTTGTCGCTGCTCAAACTGGATGAGCAGGTGCCTAATCCGGACTATGTCAAATTCGCCGAAAATACCATCGGTTCGTTCATCACGCCGGATGGGAAAATCCATGTCTACAAATTCGAGGATTACAGCCTGGACAACATCAATGCCGGCCGGACGGTGCTGGATCTCTGGCAGATCACCCATGATGAGCGTTATCAAAAGGCTGCTGCGCTGTTGCGTAAGCAACTCGATGGCCAATCGCGCACCAGCGATGGCGGGTTCTGGCACAAACAGCGGTATCCGCACCAAATGTGGCTGGATGGCCTTTACATGGGGGAACCGTTTTATGCCGAGTATGCCCGCTTGTTCAACGGGCCGGTTTCCGACTATGACGACATTGCCAAACAAATCCGATTGATGGCCGCGCACACTTACGATCCGGTGACGGGTTTGTTCTATCATGCCTGGGATGAAAGCAAATCGCAGCCGTGGGCGAACAAGGAGACCGGCACCTCGTCCAATTTCTGGGGTCGCGCCATCGGCTGGTATGCCATGGCCATGGTGGACGTGCTCGACTTTTTCCCGGCGAACCATCCAGCCCGGCCGGAAATCATCGCCACGTTCCAGAAACTCTGCGCAGGCGTGGCCAAGTATCAGGACCCGAAGACGGGGCTGTGGTATCAGGTGCTGGACCAGGGCGATCGCAAAGGCAATTACCTGGAAGCGACGGCTTCGAGCATGTTCGTCTACGCGATGGCGAAAGGCATCAATCACGGCTACCTGCCGCGGGATTATGTGCCGGTGGTGACGAAAGGTTACCGTGGCATCATCGAAAACCTGGTCAAAAACGATAGCGACGGGCAATGGTCGTTGACGCAATGCTGCTCGGTAGCCGGGCTGGGCGGGACGCCGAGCAACGGCCATGCGCGCGATGGCAGCTTTGATTATTACGTGAGCGAACCTATTGTGAACAACGACCTCAAAGGCGTCGGGCCGTTCATCCTGGCGGGCATCGAGGTGCAACAGTTGTTGAACGGGTCGGCAGCCACGGGTGGCAAGACGCATTCCCCGGCTGCTGCCACCGGCCGGAAATCGGTCGTGGTCAAGGTGACCAACCCGTCCAATTTCCCCCGGGTTGACGAAACGGTGGAAATCAATTTGCAAACCGTTGCCGGCGACCTGCAACTGGATCCGGCGACCGGCAAATTCGCGGTGAAGGACTGTGTGGCATCGAACTTTTTGGATTCACAGGTTTATGCCTCCGAACCCGGCCAGGCGCCGGACAAACTGCTTTTCCAGGTTGACCTCGCGCCGAACGAAACGCGGACGTTTTGCATTGTGGACGCTTCCGCATTGACCAATGTGCCGCCGCCGAAGATGCGGACATTTGCGCGTTACGTGCCGGAGCGCATGGACGATTTCGCGTGGGAAAGCGACCGCATCGCGCACCGCACCTATGGTCAGGCGCTCATCAAGGGTGAGGGAACCATCAGCAGCGGCCCGGACGTGTGGATCAAAAAGAACCGCGTCCTCATCGTGGACGTGATGTATGCCACCAAGCATTACCATGAGGACAACGGCGAGTTCATGGACGACTACCGCGTCGGCAAAAGCCGCGGCTGCGGCGGCGTGGGCATCTGGGACGGCCAGAAGCTTTACGTTTCCAGCAACTACCGCAACTGGCGGCTCGTCACCACGGGACCGATTCGCTCGGAATTTGAGCTGACCTACGACGCGTGGGACGCAGGCAACGGACGAAAGGTTTCCGAAACCAAACGTTACAGCATTGACGCCGGCTCGTGGTTCACCAAGGCGCAAAGCACCTTCAGCAGTGAAACCAATTCACCGCTGACCGTCGGCGTCGGGCTGGCCGAGCGCGCGTGCCCCACCAACCGCGAGGAATTTATCGGGCACGACCAAGGCGAAGGCTGGCTGAGTTACTGGCAGCCGGAGGACACACCCAAGGGCACCATCGGGGTCGCCATCGTTTTGCCCAAAGGCAGTGTGGAAGCGTTTACGAACGACGTTCCGGATATGCCGGAGGCCAAGTTGCATGCGGTGGTGCCGCAGCCGACGCACGAAGGTTATCCGCCCATCCGAAACATGCTGGCGATTTCGCAAGCTGAAGTCGGCAAGCCGTTCTCGTATTACTTCGGTGCGTGCTGGGATCGCAGCGGCGATTTCACCAACCACGTCCAGTGGGAGGATTATGTGCGCCGCTTTGCCGAACGCCGCGATGCGCCGCTGCAAATCGAGATTGGAAATTGAAGGTAGGGCGTGCAGTCCCGTGCGCGCCGTCGTCCCAAAGTGATTATTCAATCGGCGCGCAGGGGACTGCGCGCCCTACCACATCATGCCTTTGCCTGCGCGACCACCTTCAGCGCTTCGGCGGTCAGGGCGGTGATTTTTGACCACGCCTTTTCCATGATGAGCTTGCGGTCGCCCATCCAGGAACCGGCGACCGCCGCGACTTGCGGAATCGCGAGGTAATCCGGCAATTTCGCCGCGTTGATGCCGCCTGTCGGGACAAATTTCACGCCGGTATGCGCAAATGGCCCGGCCAATGCCTTGAGCATCGCCGCGCCGCCCGCCGGTTCCGCCGGGAAAAATTTCAGCCGTGTAAAACCCAGATTCAGCGCGCGGTCCACTTCGGTCGGCGTCATGACGCCGGGAAAAAACGGCATGTTATGTTTCTGTGCTGCCTTCAAAACCGACTCATTCAGGCCGGGCGACACGCCGAATTGCGCGCCGACATCAATCGCGCGTTGCACCTGTTCCGGCGACAGCAACGTGCCTGCGCCGATGCCCATCTCCGGCAGGTGTTGGCGGATGCGTTGGATGGATTCGGCGGCGGCGGCGGTGCGGAAGGTGATTTCCATGACATTCAATCCACCCGCAAGCAACGCCTCGGCGAGCGGCACGGCGTCCTCCGGCCGGTCAACCACCGTGATGCAAAGCAACCGTTGTTTGAGAAAAAGTTCCGTATTCATAAATCGGCGTGCGGAATAATACACAGTCGGGGCGGCAAGTGAACTTGAAATTAAAACGCGCCCCTCGCCCCGTCCCTCTCCCTGCTTGGCGGGGAGAGGGTGTCCGCAGGACGGGTGAGGAGCATTTTTCATGTTTTGAAAAAATGATATGTAAATTATCCTCGTCGAAATAAAACCAACCTGCCTATGAATTTTTCCATCGAGCATATCGGGGTTCCGTCCGCCAATCCGGTCGCATTAAAAAATTGGTATGAGCGCGTCCTGGGGGCGCGGCTGATTTGGGACAACGGCCAGAAGCCGCCGACATTTTTGATCACGCTGACGGGCGGCGCGTGGCTGGAGATTTATCCCGCCAATGCCGCGCCCAATGCCGGCCGTGGCGACAACAAGCTTGCCGGCTTTCGTCACGTCGCGTTGCGCGTGGATTCCATTGACGCCACGAAGGCGGAATTGACCGGACACGGCGTCACATTTGAGGAGGAAATCCGTCCGGCAGCGGGTGGCGGTCGCGTTTTATTTTTCAAGGATTGCGAAGGTAATTTGCTGCATTTGGTTGAGCGCCCCGCCGATTCGCAGCTTGGAAAAGTGTGATGCCGGCACATTTACGCGGTTACCGCAACGGCTTGTGCAGGCCGCGGCGCTTGAGATGTTTGACGAACGCGGCGAGGGTTTTTTTGCTGACATGATGTTCCATGCCTTCGGCATCCGAACGGGCGACGGCGTCCGGAATGCCGATTGATTTAAGGAACCCGACAACAATTTCGTGACGGCGACGCGATTCTTCAGACAATTTCCAGCCGGCATCAGTGAGTAAAATGGAGTGATACGGCCGCCTGGCTCTGACCAGCCCGCCGCGCTGGAGGCGTTGGATGGTGCGGTTGACCGTGACATGGGTGACACCCAGACGGCGTGCCAATTCGGTGACCCGGGCCGCGCCGGTGGTGGAGATGAGTTCGGCAATCAACTCCGCGTAATCCAAGGCGGTTTCCTGTGAGTGTTCCTCCCGTGTCCGCCCGGGGTTGCCTTTTAATGGCAGGGGACAAGCTTTGACGGACTTGGTTGGCGGGCGATTCATTTTGAGGAAATAAACCAGATTTGATTGAGGTTGACAATCTTCCTGCCAAATTGTAGCGTAGGCTACAATTTGGGGGCCATACCGGAACAAACCGATAAAGGCGGGAGAAAGGCGGGCGATGCGAAGCCTGCCAACCATCCATCGTTGGAAGAGGTGCACAGTACGGTGCCCGTGCCGCACAGTCGGGCCGGCTTCTGGGCGCAGTGGCGTGCATTCGTCGGGCCGGCAATTCTCATCAGCGTCGGTTACATGGATCCCGGCAACTGGGGGACCGACCTTGCCGGCGGAGCGCGGTTCAAATACGGCCTGCTTTGGGTGGTCGCGGTTGCCAGTTTCATGGCTGTCATCCTTCAGGTCATTTCCGCGCGCCTCGGTGTCGCCACCGGCAAGGACCTGGCCCAGTGCTGCCGTGATTTTTACCCGTATTGGATGCGCTGGCCGAACTGGATTTCAATGGAAATCGCGATTGGCGCGACGGACCTGGCCGAATCGCTCGGCAGCGCGGTGGCGTTAAACCTGTTGTTTCACATCCCGATGGCATGGGCGATCATCATAACCGCCTTCGACGTTCTTTTGTTGCTGGCGTTTCAAGGGTTGGGCATGAGGCTGATCGAAGCGGTGATCGCGGTGTTCGTGCTGACCATCGGTGTTTGTTATGGCATCGAGATTTTTGGCCTCGCACAGACGCAACCGGACTTTTTGGAAATGGGACAGGCGCTGATTCAGCCGGGCATCCACCAGACCGGCATGATCGTGGTGGCAATCGGCATAATCGGGGCCACCGTCATGCCGCATAATCTTTATCTGCACTCGGCGCTGGTGCAGACGCGCAAGGTGGAGCGCGACGACCATTCCATCCGCAACGCCATCCGGTTCAACACCATTGACTCGTCCGTCGCGCTGACGATCGCATTTTTTGTCAACGCGGCAATTCTGGTACTCGCAGCGATGGTGTTTTACGGCAAGCAGAGCGTGACGGTGGCGGACGGACAGACGGTTATGTTCAACCCCGACAGCGATTGGATACGCATTGCCTATCTGACGCTGGCCCCACTGTTGGGCACGACGGCCGCCAGCACTCTTTTTGCAGTGGCCTTGCTGGCCAGCGGGCAAAGCAGCACCATCACCGGCACGCTGGCCGGGCAGGTGGTGATGGAAGGTTTCATGCACTGGCGTCTCCGCCCGTGGATCAGGCGGATGATCTCGCGATTGCTCGCCGTGGTGCCGGCCATTTGGATCATCTGCATTCGCGGCAATGGCAGCATAACCAATCTGGTCAACCTCAGCCAGGTGATTCTTTGTCTCATCCTGCCGTTTGCCATGTTTCCGCTGTTGCAATTCACCTCGTCGCGAAAGGTCATGGGCCGATGGTGCAACGGCTGGTTTTTGCTGATCCTGGGCTGGGGCAGCGCGATATTGATTACTGCGATGGACATCTATAGTTTACCGGAGTCGCTCAAAGAAGCCTGGCACGTCATTGTTGGCGGATAAAAGCGCGCTACAGGAAAGACAACGCATGTATAAAACCATTCTTATAACACTGGACGGCACGGCGACGGATCGTGCCATCATTGAACACATCAAACCGCTGGCCAAACAGATGCAAAGCCGCGTTGTGTTGCTCCACGTGGTGACCGGCGTGCCTGCCAAGGTTCATGGCACGGACGCGGCTGGCAGGGAAGTCGCGGACAGTCAGGCGAATTTGGACCAGGTGCGCGCCGAGTTCACCGCTGCTGGCATTGCTGCCGACACGGAACTGGCTTACGGCGAACCGGTCAAAGAAATCGTCCATTGGATTCGGCAGAAAAACCCCGACCTGGTGGCGATGAGCACGCACGGTCATCGTTTCATGGCCGATCTGGTTCTCGGAACAACGGCCATAACGGTACAGCACAGCGTCAGTGTTCCGGTTCTTCTGCTCCGGGCCAGATGATCCAGGCAAGCAACTTCCTTCATCGTTCATCCATGCGACCGGCGGATATTCAAGTGGTCGGGACCGAACTGGCGATCAAATGGGAGGGTGGCAGCGAAAGTTTCATTCCGCTGGAGAAACTGCGGCGCTGTTGCCCCTGCGCCGGTTGCCAGGGCGGGATGGATGTCATGGGTTGCGTTTACAAAAGCGGCGCGTTCGCCTGAACGCGCCGTGATTAAACATCGGGCTTTTTACGGGAGAATCTGCACCCGGTAGAACTGCGTCTGACCGGTGGTGGTGTCATCAAATTCCATGTCGGTGCCGGTGCCGGTGTTGGTGGCGATGGCCGACCAGTTGCCAGGGAAGAGGCTGCTGGAGCGCAGAATGACATACTGTTTGCCGCTGACGGTCGGCCAATGAATGGCGGCGGTTGCCCCGGCGGGAACCGGCGTTTTGGGATTCAAGCTCGGAAAATCATAGGGCGTGTTGGGGTCAACGCCAGCAACGTATTTTTGCCAGTTGTCTATGCCGTCGCCGGAAGGGCAGGCATTGGAAACTGAGAGAAGATTATAAATGGTGCCGAACCAGCGCAGGCGCCATGAATCGGGGATGCCATCGTTGTAATAGGAATTGGTGCGGCTGGACAGGGTTATCAAACCGGTCAGTGTCTGTTTGGGGAACGAGGCAATGCCATTGGGCGAAGCCGAGGCGTGATCGAAATGGATCGCATAGGCGGACAGGCTCGTGGCATTTGCCGGGATGGTGACGGTCAAAGTGCCGATAGTTGCGTTGCCGGTGAGTCCGGCGATGGTGCTGTTCAGCCAGACGGCGGAATAGTTGCCGTCGCCTTGCTGGTCGGTTATCTGAGGCGTGCCGAGGGCCGCGTTAGCTGAGAAGGCAACCGGGGTTGTCAACGCTGGCGAACCGTCCAGCGGCACGGCAGTGAGGTTAAGCATCAGCACGCGCAGCGGATAGTTGCCGAACACGCTGGCAGTGATGGGAATCGGGACGGTTTGTCCCGCCGATGCGATGTAATCACCACCGGCAAAATTAACCTTGGGCTGGTTGGTGACACTGATGCTGGCACTGATTGCCGGTTGGAGTTCGCTGCTGCTGAACAATGGTTGTTCGACCACGCCGGGGTTGAACACATTGGATGTGGTTTCCGCGACGCGAACCCCATTCGTCCAGAAGCGGCGGAACCATGTCAGGCTTGGATCCAGTGAGCGGCGGTATGTGACATACACGTCGCACACGTCCAGCACGCCGTCGCCAAAGGCGATTTGATTGATGTTCGTATCGTTGCCGTCGAACAAATTGGGCACATATGGGTTGGCGGGGGGGAAATAGGTCGTGGTGCCCAGCGTGATATTGGTCGAAGAAGGATGAATATAGGTGTTGGTGTAGATTGCCGAGAAGGAAATGGTGTCGATATATATCCATTTGGTAAAACCTAAGACATTACTCGTGGTGGTAATAGGAATAGGATTGGTATCGGTGTCAAAAGTATAGGTCCAGTTGGTAATCGAGTAAGGAAAGAGATAGGGATAGTAGGCGGTATTGGTATAAATACCAGAACCGTTATCCACACCGATATTGCCGCAGGAATCCATGGCATCGAAGAAGTCGCTCCCGAGCGGCGGATAATTCAGGCTGTAGATGGCCGACTCGAATACCTGCATAACATCGGCATTTTGCAGGTTGGTATTGCCAAAGTCACCGGCGTTGAACCAGCGGAATGGATATACGTTGCCAACGATATATTTACGCTGCCCCATGGTGACAATCTTGATGGAGTTGATCGTGCCCGCCGTCAACGAGCCGTTGGTTGGGGCGTAGATGAACACGGACGAACCCGGCGCGCCAATGCCATCATCGGTCGCCGAGGGCCGTCCTATCTGGATTTGATAGGTTTGACCGTTAGTCGCCGTGGTGGGAACCAAAAACGCATAACCGCCTACCTCAACTAGTCCATCTTTGCTTAAATGGAGGACATCGTGCGCCATGGAATAGGTAATCAGATCTTGTGTTAGCGTGTCATAGAGATTGGTTTTGCCGGCACGCTCCAGCCAACCCACACCGAGCAGGTTCAAGTTAGTGTCCGTGAACAACAGGCTGCTAAAATTGGTCGATCCATCCAACATTATCGGATTTGGTACCGGGTTTGTAGACACAAACATGGCAGGCGGAATAGCTTCATATACTATCGGCGTAACGCCCGGGATCGGCTTCATGAGCATGGATTCAAAACCAAACGCAAAACCAAACGCATTTGGCGCAATGGCCGGACCGGGATTGGGACCGGCATTGGTCACAGTCAGGTTGAACTGCAAACTATACATCTTCGTGTCAGGTAGAACACTCAATGTCACCGGCGCATAGAAAGTTTGGCCGGGCGAGGCGATGAAATCGCTGGAGGCTTCACCCGAAGCAAAGCCGAAACTGATGCTGTTGGGCACGAAATTGGAAGACGAAAAAGATTGCACGGCGATTCCGCTTGGCGAATAACCATCGCGAAAACCGCGAACCTTGAACGTCATATTCGTGTTGGCCGGGAGCGGCAGGGACAACGTGATGCCGTTGGTGCCGGTAATGGTGCCGGCAGACTGGCTGGGCGCGGCATTCGTCGGGTCGCTGCCATCGGTGGTATACCACAATTGCGCACTGCTTGTGATGTCGTTGACCGTGAACTGCGCGGCGTTGTTTCCGGTAATCGTTGGATTGGCAACTTGAAACAGGAACTCGGCTGTGGCAATCGGGCTGCTTCCTCCAGGACCGACATTCACCGCTTTAATCACCAAGTCAGGCATAATTGTCACGGACAGAGGTTGTGCGTATGTCCAACCGTCTTGGTAAGGTGGCGGAGTGAATCCGTTCGCCGAACTGGGAACAGCTGAAACCGGTTGAGGCCCGTTGGTGGTGATGTAATAGGTCGAAAGGCCGTTTGTGGTTGGATCAATGGCTATGAGCAGGTCATTGTGGGCTGTGAACGAATTGGTCCCGCTGACAGGGTGGAGCACGGTGGTAAGGAGGGGAGGATTGATCGCCTCGTAATCAAACCAGCCGATTCTCGGTGCCAGCGGCGGTGGCGGCGGCGGCGTGTATCTCACTTCCAAAGAGTTTGAACCCTCGCCGCCGGCATTCAGGGCTGAAACAACATAGTAATACGTCGTCCCGTAGAGTATGTTCGAATCGGAGTAACTTGTGCCTGCCGTGTTGCCAATGGTGGTTTCGGTGCCGCTGGATGTGGAGCGTTTTACGTTGTAGCTGGTTGCGCCAGCAGACATTGACCAGGTCAAAAATATCGGCCCGAAGTCAGAATTGGTGACGGCCAAGTTGGTTGGTGGAGGGGAAAACAGCGGCGTGGCGCTCGCTTCCGCAGAGTTTGCACCCTCGCCGCTGCTGTTCAGGGCTGAAACAACATAGTAATACTTCGTTCCGTCGAGCACACTCGTATCGGTGTAAGTCGTGTTGGTCGTGCTGGCAATGGTGGTTTCGGTGCCGCTGGATGTGGAGCGTTTTATGTTGTAATTCGTCGCGCTAGAACAGCCAGAACTCGCCGTCCACGTCAAAACTACTTGCCCATAGCCCGCCGTCGCGGTCAAGTTCGTCGGCGCGGCAGGCGGTGGCGGCGGCAGCGGCGGGAAACCGGCTCCCGTAACATGGCGAATGATGTGATAATAATCTTCTGTTGTATAAACCGTGCCGTCAATTGAGAAGCAAACACCAGCCGGCAAACGCGATTCGATATCACCCTTTACGTCAGGCACGATAACGGTGCCGTCTACCCAACCTTGCCAACGCCAACCCGGAGTCCACAAATTGGAATTGACGCCATAGAGGTTGGTCACAATTCCGGCTGCATTCACAACTTTAACGCGGTTGTTGCCAGAGTCTGTGACTATCAGACCCCCATCGCCTACTTCAGCCACGCCATAGGGTTGATTGAACTTGGCCGACGCTTTGGGCACACCGGTGCTATATGGGAATACATAGGTTCCGATAATAAAGTTGTCGCCCGCGCCATTGAAACCGGCATATTTGCTGTAAGAGTTGGTGGTTGCTGGATTAATGAGCCAGATGCCATTATTACCCGAGTCGCACGCGGCGATAAGACCATTATATTTCACAACGATGCCCTTCAACGAGGTGCCGGCGTTGGTAATGGTGGCGACGATATTACTAACGCCGGGTGAAGTAATCTTGAGCAATGTGTTGCTCTTAATGGTGACATAAATGTTATCGCTGGAATCCAGCGCGATACCGGCGGCATTGGCCAGACCGGTTGCATTGGTGGCAATCAGGTTACCATACCAGTCGAATTCCAGCACCGTTCCGTTGGTGCCGTTGCCACGATTAAGAACAAAAACATTGTCCAGACAGTCAACTGCGACCCCGACCGGCTTGCTGATTTGGTTGGTGGCGAATGTGGAGGTCCACTGGTTGACAAGGTCAAGCTCGCGTATCGCGTTGTGATCCCGGTCCGCCACATACAAATCATCGCCCGAACTGTCTGTCGCAAGGCCGATGGGCGTGTAAAACTGCGCATACAAAGTACTGCGATCATCTACATAATTGGTCCCCATCCCACCGCCTAAGGTTTTAACAGCCGGCATCGCCGTCAGGTTGGCGGCGGTCAGCAGCAATGCCATCATCACGGTGGTGACACATGATCGCGGGCTGAAACGTGCCTCCCACCCCGGTCGCCTCGGCCCGTCCTCCGTAGCAGCACTGCGGAGGGTGGACGATGCGACCCTACCTTTGCACCGATTATCACTGGGAATTGGTATCATAACACAAGTTTGGTTGTCCTTCGCAGTTGTCATGACAATTTCAGTTCACGGATTACCGGGTTCTTTCGGCACGGGGTCACTCCAGTTGTGATACGGTTCAGCGTTGTCCCACATACTTTTTGGATTCATCGGCGGCCTCATGGTCATTGGCCGGGACTTGAAGAACTTGGTTGGCGGAGTGGATTGGAAGTCGGAGTCCCCGACGATGGTGGGGGTGATGAAAATAAGGAGATTGTCCTTATCCAGCGATTTGCTTTCGCTTCGGAAGGCATATCCGAGAACCGGTATATCACCCAGAATGGGGATCTTTGTATAAGAGGCCGTCGGATTGTCCTTAACCAAGCCACCCATGACGAGTGTATCGGCGTTGGGAATAAGGACTTGGGTTTCAATGCGGCGATAGTCAAATATGGGGGCTGAATAATTAAAGCCCCCGACGTTTTGGCTGCTTGATCCGGGCGAGCTTGATACTTCAGGCACAACTTTGAGCCAGATATAGTCATTGGCGGAAATGCGGGGCGTGACCTGCAAAATGGTGCCGACATTGCTGTAAGTAACAGAGGAACCGCCGGAGGTGTTGGCTGTGCTGGCGGTGACGTTGAAAATCGGGATAGCTTCCGTAACTGCGATGTTCGCCGTTTCATTGTCCATCGTTACGAGACGCGGAGTGGAAACGACCTGCGCGTCGGAGGATTGGTTCAGGAAAGAAAGAACAGCATGCAAACCGTCGGCATTGAGGAATCCGATGGCTGGCGTCAGTCCGCTGAGTGTGTTCAGTGACAGGCCATTGGGAATGAGACCGCCGGACAAAGTGGAACTGCTACTGCTGCTGCCACCACTACTACCGCTGCTGCTACTGCTGCTAGTGCCGCCCATTATTGTGGTGGTGGTGGAGCCGGGGGTGGTGGTGGTCGTTGCGCCACTCGGCCAAGTTGTGGTGACCGGAGTGCCGGGAGCTGTGAAGGTTGTATAAGCGGGTTGAACGACGCCGTTGCCAAACGAGATGTTTTGCGCGGCAAGTGTGCCCGACCAATCAATGCCTTTGCTGGTGCTGGGATGGCTCGAGATTTCAACCAGCTTGGTTTCGATCAGGACCTGGCGGGTGGGTTTATCAAGCTGCTCAACGAGTGTATTCACAGCGTTCTGTTCACTTTCAGTGGCGACCACAACCAACTGACTGGTGCGGGAATCGGGCACTACTTTGCTTCGTTTGTCAGCAAGCGCACTTTCCACCGCCGCTTGCATGTTGGAAACACTAGCGTATTTAAGCTGAATAACCCGCGTGATGAGCGGCGGCGGTGCGCTTGGGTTTTGTATGGTGATGCGCGCGATTTTTGTCTTTGGATCTTCAACGAGCTGCAAACCATAATTGTCCAGGATCGCCGTAAGCGCCTGTTGAGCCGTAATGTTTTCCCAGCGAACGGAAATGGTCGGTTCCGGTTTGGTCTGCCCATTTGGGCCGGGCTGGCCGTAACCAATCTGGGGATCGAGCAGGTAATTGATGCCGGCCAGACGGGCCAGATTTTCAATGGCGGTGGTGAGCGGGACATCCTGGAATTGAACCGGCAACACGTTCGTGGACACTGTCGTCGTGGCGCTGATGGTCTCATTGGAGCTCTCTATGGTGCCCTCTGTGTTTATAATGGTTATTACCGGTTCGTTGCTGGTGGTAACACTGGTGCTGGTGACGTTGCTGCCAGTTACGCCGGGAGATTCGTTGGTGTCGGTGGCCGGCGCAGTGCTTATCGCGGGTTCGTTCGTCGCGACACTGTTGGTTTCAGTTTGAGACGCAGCCCACTGTTGCGAGACGAGTCCCACGAACAGCATGACGATTAGCATTTTCGGTTTCATGTTTTTAATTTTTATTGGTTTTTAGTCCAATAGGGCGGATACGCGGCGAATAATGAGCGAAAAACGCGGGAGTCCAAGACTTTTCCTTCCGGGGAAAGCGCAGACCTGCCAGCCAATCCAAACGAAGATGAATGCGCGCTCATATTATTAATGTTTGTTTGAATAAATGAGTTC
>Ga0187873_1000754_pt1 | contig 30501 bp, 18 predicted proteins | sample June2016WEW_16_1_2_FD_133012 | JGI IMG/M metagenome (GOLD analysis project Ga0187873, IMG submission 133012) | Peatland microbial communities from SPRUCE experiment site at the Marcell Experimental Forest, Minnesota, USA - June2016WEW_16_100 | ecosystem: Environmental > Terrestrial > Soil >...
CGATGGCACAGCCCGCCCTGCAAGGGCGGAGGTAGCTTCCGTGGCCTGCGCCCTTTCAGGGCGCCGGAGTGTGGTGAGGGGCCGGCTTTCCCAGGGTGTTACCCTGGGCTGATATGCTGGCGCGCTTTCAGCGCGTGCTCCTGGGAGAATGGGCTCGAAGCAAGAATGTCCAAACTCCAGGCCCCCCTCCTCTGCACGGTGCCCGCCTCGGTCCTGGGCAAAGCCAAGGACTACGTTGTCGCCTATTGCGCCCAGGACGAGGATTTCGCCCTGCCTATCTTGAGGGACTTTGAAAAAGAGACCGGCCTCAAGGTCCGTGCCGTTTATGACAGCGAAGCCGTCAAGACTGTTGGCCTGGCTAACCGCCTGCTGGCCGAGCGGCGGCGCCCCCAGTGCGACGTGTTCTGGGGCAACGAAGAAATGCGCACCCGCCGCCTGGCCGCGCAAAACGTCTTTCGCCCGGCCAACGGCTGGGCTGCCTTCGGCTATCGCACGCGCCGTCTGGTCGTCAATACCAACAGCCTCTCGCTGCGCTCTGCTCCCCGCTCGCTGCTCGAGTTGACCAATGCCCGCTGGCGCGGCAAGGTCGCCCTGGCCATGCCCCAGTTCGGCACCACCTCGACCCATTTTCACGTCCTGCGCCAGTTCTGGGGCGAACAACGATGGCTCGCCTGGTGCCGGGGTTTGGCCGCCAATAAACCCTTCCTGGTGGACGGCAATTCGGTGGTGGTGCAACTGGTCGGCAGCGGCCAGGCCTGGCTGGGGCTGACCGATTCCGATGACATCGCCGCCGGCCAGCGCGAGGGTTTGCCTGTGGTGGCGATGCCGCTGTCCGAGGAGACCCTGCTGCTCCCCAATACCGTCGCCGTGACGCGCAACACGCCACACCCGGAAACCGCCCAGCGCCTCTTCGATTACCTCCAGCGGCCCGAGGTGGTGAAACGCCTGGTCGCGGCCCAGGCCCTCGAGGGCGTTTCATCCAGCGCCCTCTCGGGGCCTGCCTTGAAGGTGGACTGGGACAACCTGCTCCGCGACCTGGAAGCCACAACGGCCAAGCTCAACGAGGTTTTCCTGCGATGACCCTCCTCCTCAACAGCCTGCTCGTGAGCGGCCTTGCCACGCTGCTGGCGGTGGCGTTTGGCCTGGCGGCGGCGCTCTGCGTGGGGGGCCTGCCGGGACGCTGGCGGCACCGGTTGCTGGCCGTCGCGGTCATGGCCTTGGCGTTGCCGCCGTTCCTGGTCACCAATTGCTGGCTGCATTACCTGGGCCATAGTGGCGTCTGGCGCTCGTGGCTGCCGCTGAACATTGTTGGCTTGGGCGGCGCTATCTGGATTTTGAGCCTGCTGACCTGGCCGATCACGTTGCTGGCGGTTCGAGGGGCCTGGCAGCGACTCGAACCCGCTCAACTCGAGAGCGACCCTGCCGTGACGGGCGGGGCGCTCCTCGGCGGCCTGCTTCTGCCGCTGGCCCGAAACGCCCTGGCCCAGGCGGCGGTCCTAACGTTTGTGCTGGCGCTCAACAATTTTGCCGTGCCCGCAATTTTACAAGTCAAAGTCTTTCCGGTGGAGATGTGGGTGCGTTTCAGCACCAGCTTCGACACGCTGGGCGCCCTCGAGTTGAGTTGGCCGCTGGTGCTGGGCCCCTTGCTCCTGCTCTTGTGGTTCATCCGGCAGGATATTCCCTGGCCCAGGGCCGACGGCCCGGCATCCTCGGCACTCTTCCGCCGGCAGCTCGGGCGCGGGTGGTTTTGTTCCTGCGGCGCGCTCACCGTGTTTCTTTGCCTGGTGTCAGTGGGCCTGCCGCTGCTCCAACTGGTCTCCGAGAAACGGACCTGGCTCGAGTTGCCCGGCGTATTGGCGGCAGGCCGGGCCGCAATCGGCAATTCGGCTTGGTTCGCCGCGGTTTCGGCCACACTGGTGGTTGGCCTCGGCGTGTTGGGCAGTGTCCAGGGCCGAGGGCCGAGGGTCGAGGGCCGAGGGTCGAGGCAGCGAAATGCCGCCCCTCGCCCCTCGACCCTCGACCCTCGTCCCTCGACCCTCGACCCTCGCCTCCTGCGTCCGGATACCTTTGGGCCGCGGTCCAGGGCCCTTCTTGGCTGGTTCCTCTGGTTGCCTCTTCTAGTGCCCGGCGTGGTGCTGGGCATCGGCTGGATTGCCTTGTTCAATCGGGCCTGGACGTGGCTCTTCTACCAGAGCACCGGGATAGTGATCCTGGCCTTTGTCGTCCGCTACCTGGCGTTGGGCTGGAACACCGCCGCCCACGCGATGCAAGGCGTGGACGGAGACTTAACCGACGCCGCCCGGCTCGAAGGCGCCAACGGCTGGCAACTGTTCCGCTACGTCCACTGGCCCCAAATCGCCCCGCAACTCGGCGCGGCGTGGTATGTTGTTTTCCTGCTCTGTCTCTGGGATGTCGAGTCGATGATCCTGGTCGTGCCGCCCGGCGGAGAAACCGTGGCGCTTCGCGTATTCAACCTGCTGCACTATGGCCATAACGCCCAGGTCAACGCCTTGTGCTTAACGCTCCTGGCCTTGGCCGTGGCGCCCCTGGCGCTGTGGGGTGGGGCGTGCGTCGCGCGCGGCCTTTGGCCCAGCGGCGGTGAGCGGACGATGGCTCCGGAGAGCAACGGCGGGGCACAAATCTGTCCCGGAGGGACAAGACGCACACGCGGCGGCCAGGAATCCAGGGAGTTTTTCACTGGCCTCGTCTTGCTGGCGTTGAGCGGCTGCGCGCCGGGCCCGGCCGGCAACGAATCGCCCCTCGCCAGCCGGCTTTTCAGCCGCGCGCAAGTCATTGGCACCCGAGGTGTCGGCGTGGGTCAGTTCAACAAGCCGCGCTCGGTGGCGGTGGACAGGCAGGACAATCTCTACGTTGTGGATATGACGGGCCGGGTGCAGAAATTCTCCTCCCATGGGCTGTTTTTGCTCTCCTGGCAAATGCCGCAGACCGACCTGGGCAAACCCAAAGGCTTGTGCCGCGACCGCCAGGGCAATATTGTCGTGGTCGAGCCGCATTATCAGCGGGTAAACCATTTCTCCCCGGCAGGCCAATTGATGGCTCAGTGGGGCCGGCGTGGAACCAACACCGGCCAGTTCATGTTGCCCCGGGCGGTGGCCGTGAACTCTCAGAATGAAATCCTGGTCAGCGAATACGGCCCGGCCGAGCGGGTGCAGCGTTTCGGTCTGGGGGGACAGGAGACTGGCCTGGCCCCGGGGCAGCCTGCCGCCCAATCCAACACGAACCGCGCCCCGGCCCCGCTGTTCCTGGGTGCCATCGGCCACGCCGGCACCGGACCCGGCGAATTCAATCGGCCCGAAGGCCTGTGCGTGGACGCGCAAGACCGGATTTACGTGGCCGATTCCTGCAATCACCGCATCCAGGTTTTCTCGACGCAAGGCAGGCTGTTGCGGACTTATGGCAAAGCCGGCACCGGCCGGGGCGAACTGAGCTATCCCTACGATGTTTGCGTGGATGCCGCTGGGCGCCAGTACGTCTGCGAATTCGGCAACAGCCGCATTCAGGTTTTCGACGCCAACGGTCAGCCGCTCGAAATCATCGGCGGCCCGGGCGCCGCCCCCGGCCAGTTTAACAATCCCTGGGGCATTGCTCTTGATTCGGCGGGCAATCTCTACGTCGCCGATTCGCAGAACCACCGGGTGCAGAAACTGGTCCGAAAATGAACATCCAATTCACCCATCCTTACTACCTGCTGCTGCTGGCGCCGACGCTCGGATGGGTGTTTTGGTTTGGCTGGAAGAGCGACGTCCAGGTCAGCCAATGGCGGCGCTGGGTGGCCATGGCGATGCGTGTCCTGGTTCTCACGGCGCTGGTCTGCGCCATCGCCGGCCTCCAGATGCTCCGGCCCATCGAGGGCATGAATGTGTTCTTCGTGCTCGACCGTTCCGACAGCATTCCCTCCCCGCAGCAGGAGGCCGCAAAGGACTATGTCAACAAAATCGCCAAACAGAAGAAGAGCATGGACAAGGCGGGCGTGATCGTCTTCGGCAGCGAGGCCAGCATCGAGTCGTCTCCCAGCTCTGCGCTGGATTTGCAGAAGATCCAGGCGGTGGTCGGCACGGAGCGGACGGACCTGGCGGCGGCGGTCCGGCTGGGCACAGCGGCCTTTCCGGAGACGGGCCAGAAACGCCTGGTCTTGCTGACCGACGGCAACGAGAACGTGGGCGACGTCATGAGCGCAGTGTTGGGAGCCAACCAGCAGCTTGGGGTCACTGTGGACGTGGTGCCCATGGGTGTGTCGGTCGCCAATGACGTCTCGGTGCAGAAACTCCAGGTGCCTCCCAAGCTCAAGAAAGGCCAGGCCTTCGAGGTCAAAATCCACATCCAAGCCGACCAGGCCACCCCGGCCACCGTCCGGCTCTTTCGCAACGAACAGTTTCTCGGCGAAAAACGGGTCGAACTGACCGCCGGCAAAAACCTCTTCGCCTTCCCCCAGGCCCTGCCCGAGCCCGGCTACTACGGCTATGACGTGCAGGTGGACGTGAAAGGCGACCCGTTGCCGCAGAACAATCGCGCCTCCGGCTTTGCCATCGTCAGCGGCGACCCCCAAATCCTCATCGTCTCGGCTGATGTCGAAAAGGACAAACCGCTGGCCGCCGCCCTCGAGTCTTCGCATATCACCAACCGTCTCGTCGGCGTGGAGGCCTTCCCCGGCACGCTGGGCGAGATGCAGAATTACGACGCCATCTTCATCAGCAACGTCGAGGCCGGCGACGCCCACCTGGGCAATGATCGTCTCAAATTGCTCGAGAGCGCCGTGCGCGATTTTGGTGTCGGCCTGGTCTGCATCGGTGGCGACCAGACCTACGCGGCCGGCAGCTACCGCGGCACCCCGCTCGAGTCCACCCTGCCGGTGAGCATGGAACTGGACAGCAAGAAGGTCCTGCCCAGCGGGGCCGTCACACTCATCATGCACGGCATGGAGTTCAACAACGGCAACCAGGTCGCCCGCGATTGCGCCGAGGGGGTCCTGGCCGCTCTCGGGCCCGCCGATGAGATGGGCGTCCTGCTCTGGGATGGGACCGAGCGTTGGCTTTTCGAGCTCCAGAAAGTGGGCAACCGCAGGGACCTCGCCGCGCAAATCGCCGGCATGAACCAGGGCGATATGCCAGGCTTCGAAGGCCCCATCGAACGCGCGCATGAGGCCCTCAAGAAATCCACCGCCAACCTCAAGCACATCATCATCTTTAGCGACGGCGATCCCCAGGCCCCGAAAGAGGAGACGATGAAATCTGTCGTCGAGGACCGCATCACCGTCAGCACTATTCTCATCTCCGGCCATTCCAGCAGCGAGACCATGGAATGGATGGCCAGTCGCGGCAAAGGCCGCTTTTATGAAGTCAAGTCGCCCGACGACCTGCCCCAGGTGTTCATCAAGGAAACGGCGGTAATCCTCAAATCGGCCATTTACGAGGACCCCTTCACTCCCCAGGTCCGCTCGATGAGCGAGGTCGTGCGCGGCATCGGCCCGGCCGAGTACCCCAAGCTGCTCGGCTACGTGGCCACGACCCCCAAACCGCGCGCTGAAACCCCGCTCTGGACCGATAAGGGCGACCCACTCCTGGCCCACTGGCAATACGGCCTGGGCCGTGCCGTCGCCTTTACCTCCGATGCCAAGGCCAAATGGGGCAAGCTCTGGCTCAACTGGGCGAAATACCGCCAGTTTTGGTCCCAGATCGCCCAATGGAGCCTCCGGCGCCTGGACAACGCCGATTTCAGCACCGAGGTCACGGTCGATAAAGGGCAGGGCGTCATCAATGTGGACGCCTCCGACGCCCAGGGCAATTACCGGAATTTCCTCAATCTTCAGGCTGTCGTCGCCAGTCCCAAAGGCCAGAGCCAGACCGTCCGCGTCGAACAGACCGGCCCGGGCCATTACGAAGCCCGTTTCCAGACCAAGGAGGTCGGCTCTTATGTCCTGAACATTCTGGAGGTCAAGGATGGCAAAGTTCGCGCCTCGCAACGGCTCGGGGCCAGCGTCAATTATTCTCCGGAGTTCAGCGCCATCGAACCCAATCTCAACCTGTTGCGCCGCATCGCCGAGGGCGGGAAAGGCAAAATCCTGGATCCGGCTGCCCCCGAGCTCAACCCCTTCTCCCATGACCGCCAGAAAACCTTTCAGCCGCGTGCCCTTTGGGAATCCTTGATCCGTTTTGCCATCCTGCTGTTCGTCCTGGACGTCGCCGTGCGCCGCATTCAGCTTGACCCGGACGAGATGCGCCGCGCCATGCGGAAACTGTGCGCCTGGCTCTTCTTCTGGCAGGGCGTGCCCCGCACCACTGAAGCCGAGGAATCCCTGAGCGCGCTCCTGGCCCGCCGCCACGAGGTCCGTTCCCGGAAAACCGGCCCTGCCGCCGAACCCAGCCCCGAGTTGTTCCGTCCGGAAAGGATCCCCGCCCTTCCTGTCTCAGGACCGGAACCCGCCCAGGGCGCCGCCTCCGCTCCGGGCCCCGAACCGGCCGCCAAACCTGCCGGCGCGGCCGTCCAGGAGCCCGCCCCCGCAAGCACAACCAGCCGCCTCCTGGAAGCCAAGCGCCGCGCCCAACAGCGGAAGAGGTAGGCGGCGGCGGGAGGTATCAATCAGTGAATGGGCGCAAATCACTTCTGGTGTTTCGCGGCGGGTTGTGATATTCACCAGTGCCTTCCTCGTGAGGGCCTGAAAATATGTTTACCAAATCGAGCCTGACTGTTTCCGCCGTGTGCGCGGCCGTCCTCCTGGGTGTTCAACCTTCGCCCGCCGCCGAAATTCCACCCTTGAAGGCGCTGCTCATCGCGGGCGGTTGCTGCCATGATTACGCCAAACAAAAGGACATCCTCAAGCGCGGCCTCGAACAACGGGCCAATCTAAAGGTGGACATCATCTACGTCGACGATGGCAGCACCAGCCCGAAGCTGCCGATCCTTGGCAACCCGGATTACGCCCAGGGTTACGACGTGGTCATCCATGACGAATGCGGGTCGGACCTCAACCAGCAGGCGACCGTCGAGGCGGTCCTCAAGCCCCATCGCGACGGCATCCCGGGCGTGAATCTCCATTGCGCGGTCCACTCTTACCGCATCGGCGACCCGAGCAAACCGGCGACCAACGGCACGCCCCACGCCCTCTGGTTCGATTACCTCGGCGTCCAATCCAGCGGCCATGGCGCGCAACTGCCGATAGCCATCTCCTTTACGGACCACGACAGCCCGATCACCAGGGACCTGGCGGATTGGACCACCATCCACGAGGAGCTTTACAACAATGTCCGCGTGTTGCCCACGGCCCACGCCCTCGCGCACGGCAAGCAGGTCTCCAAGGACCGGAAGGGAACCGAGCACACCGACGACTACGTGGCCGTCTGGACCAATCAGTATCAGGGCAAGACCCGCGTTTTCACCACCAGCCTGGGCCACAACAACCAAACCGTCGATGACCCGCGCTATCTCGACCTGGTGACGCGCGGCCTGTTGTGGGCCTGCGACAAGCTTGGCGACGACGGCAAGCCGCTGCCCGGTTACGGGAAATAAGCGCCCGTCGGAGCGTGGAGCGTGAGAGCGTGGAGTGTGAGGGCATCGTAGAACTTGCCACACTCTCACGCTTCACGCTCCACGCCCTGACGCTCCACGCCCTGACGCTCTCACGCTTCACGCATGCGAATCGGTTCGCTCACATTGGCGTCCAACCTGTTTCTCTCGCCCCTGGCGGGCTACACCAACTTGCCGTTCCGCCTGGTTGCGCGGGAACTGGGCGGGGTGGGCCTGGCCACCACAGACCTCGTCAACGCCCGCTCGCTGCTGGAAAACAAATCCAAGGCCCTCAAGCTCATTGAAACCCGCCCTGCCGACGAGCCGCTGGCCGTCCAGTTGTTCGGCAGCGTTGCCGAGGAGATGCGGGAGGCGGCGGCGCGGCTCGAATCGTCCGGGGTTGCCTCGGTGGACATCAACATGGGTTGCCCGGCGCGCAAGGTCTGCCGCGTCGGCGGCGGCTCGGCCATGATGACCGAGTTGGACAAGACGGCCAGGCTCGTCCGGGGCGTGGTCGAGGCGGTAAAAATCCCCGTCACCGCCAAGATGCGCCTGGGCTGGGACGAGGAGAACATCACGGCCCCGGACCTGGCCCACGCCCTGGAAGGGGCCGGGGTGGCGGCGGTGTTCGTGCATGGACGGACGCGCCAACAGGGGTTCGGCGGCACCGTCAATCTCGGGGGCATCCGGGCCGTGGTCGAGGCGGTCAAGACCATCCCGGTCATCGGCAATGGCGACGTCACCACGCCGGAAGCGGCCAAAATGATGCTCGAACGGACGGGCTGTGCCGGGGTCAGCATCGGCCGGGGCGCGTTCTACAATCCATGGATTTTCAGCCACACGCTGCATTACCTTCAGACTGGGCAGCTTCCGCCTGAGCCGCGTTTCGATGAGCGGTTGCGGGTGCTGCGGCGTCACCTGGACCTGATGCTCGAGGTCTTTGGCGAGGAGCATGGCTGCCGCATGTTCCGCAAGGTTGCGCCCTGGCATGCCCGGCGCTTCGGCCCGGTCAGTCAATTCAACAAGAACATCGTCCGCATCGCCACCCGGGCCGGCCTCGAAGAGGTCCTTGCAGACTACCTGCGCTGGCGGCAGCAGTTCCTGGACGACCAGGGCGAACTCAAACCCAGGTTTCGTCCTCCGCCCCTGGTTGCCTCCTTCATGCAAGAAGTGCGGAGTGCGGAATGCGGAATGCGGAATGCGGAGCGCGGGACCCAGGACGCGGCCCCGGGCCCGGCGGTCCCGGTCCCCAAGGGCCCGGTGGAGATGTGGTGACCACTGCGTCACACCACCTCGATCGGGCACTTGGGCAGGGCCTCGACAAAGGCCTGGCCGTATTGCTTGGTCAGCAGGCGGTTATCCAGGACGACGATGATCCCGGTATCGCTCCGGGTGCGGATGAGCCGCCCGACCCCCTGGCGGAACTTGAGGATCGCCTCGGGCAGGGAAAACTCGCGGAAGGAATCGCCGCCGCGCGCCTCGATGGCCTCGATGCGCGCCTCGATGAGCGGATGGTCGGGCACCGCAAAGGGCAGGCGCGTGATGATGACGTTGGACAGCGCCGCCCCGGGCACGTCCACGCCCTGCCAGAAGCTGTCGGTGCCAAACAACACCGAATCAATGTCCGCCTTGAATTTCTCGAGCATCAGCGAGCGCGGCGTGCCGGTGCTCTGAACGAAACAGGCAAAGCCCATTTCGTTGAAAAACGGCTCCATCAACTCCCCCACCTCGAGCATGAGCTTGGAGTTGGTGAACAGCACAAAGGCCTTGCCATTGGTCAACCTGACAAAATGCTCGATCCAATGGATGAGCGCGTCGCGGTATCCTTCCTCGCGCGGGTCGGGCATTTTGCCCGCCACGTAGAGCTTCATTTGGCGCTCGTAATCAAAGGGCGTGCCCACTTGCAGCAACGTGGCCGCCTCCGCGCCGACGCGCCGGGCGAAATAGAGCAGGGCTGGCGCTCCGGCCGCCCCCTTTTTGCCCAAGGCCGGCCTCGGGGCAGTTTGCCCCCCTGCGCCGGCCTCGGGGCCGGACCGGCGTGGCGCCTGCTCCGCTTTGGTCGCCAGCGTCGCGCTGGTCATAATGACCGAAGTCTCGCTGCCGAAGAGGCGCCGGCGCAGAAACTCGGCCACGTCCACCGGGGCGGCGTTCAGAGTCAAGCTCTTCTGGGCCCGTCCGCCGCGCTCGACCCAGTACACGTGGGCCTCGGCGCTCTGGTTGAGAAACATCGCGACCTCCTCGCGCAGCTCGCCCAGGCGCCGGTTGCATTCCATCAGCTCCAGCCCAATCTCCCGGTCCTCGCTCATCTTGATCAGCTCGCTCACCGCCTCGCGCAGCCGCTGGATGGGCAAGCTGACATTATCGTCCACCAACTCGGGCTTGCGAATCCGCAGCTCGGTCCAGTCCCGGCGGCGCAATTCCTTTTCCCCGCCGCCAAAACTCCGTGCTTTGGCCGACTTCTGCAGTTCCTCACAAGCCGCCTCGACTTTGCCAAAGAACTCCTCGGACTCCTTGAGGAGCGCCGCCACCAGCTTCACCGGCCCGCCCTGGCGCAGGGTGGCCAGCAAACCCCTCTCGGTCCGCGGGTTCCACAGCCGCTGCAAGGCGTAACGCACCTGCCCGTTCGAGACGCTCAGCCCAATGTGCCTGGAAGCCACCCGCTCCATCTGGTGGGCCTCGTCGAAAATGACAAAATCATTCCGAAACAGGATGCCCCCCTTCGGCTCCTCCTCCAGGCCGCCCAGCAGCGTGAAAAACAACGTGTGGTTCAGCACCAACACGTCCGAAGAGAGAATCCGCTGGCGCATCCGCTGGAAGAAACAGACCTCGTGCTGCCGGGCGAACTCGGACGGGTAGCCGCAGGTCTTGGGCGAGCATAACCCGCGCTCCGAGCAGACCTGCGCCCAGACCCTCGGGTCCGGCTCCACCTCGAAATCCGACAAGCTGCCGTCGGTGCTGCTCTTCGACCATTCGTAAATCCGCTCCAATTCTTTCCCCTCGGACGAAGTAAAGAGATTGCCCGACTGCTGCATGGCCTTGTGCAGCCGGCGCGTGCATAGGTAATTGGCCCGTCCCTTAAGCATCGCATACCTGAAGTCCACCCCCAGGACCTTCTCGAGTATCGGCAGGTCCTTGCCCATGAGCTGCTCCTGGAGGTTGATCGTATGGGTGCAAATAACCGCCTTCTTCTTATTGGCCTTGGCGTACAAGATCGCCGGCGCCAGGTAAGCCAGGCTCTTGCCCACACCCGTGCCCGCCTCCACCGCCAGGTGCTCCCGTTGTTCCAGCGCTCGCGCCACCGCCACCGCCATCTGCTGCTGTTGCGGACGGAACTCATAAACCGGGGACCGCGACAGCACTCCGGACGCGCAAAAAACCTCCGCGACCTGTCTTACCAGGTCCCCGCCGGCGCCTGTAGATTGGGGGTCAATGACGCTGATCATCGGATGCGGGATGGCCCCCGCGTGACGACCTCGATCGCCGCCTTGTTCTTCGCTATCTGGTTCGCCGCCAGGAAACCGCGCCAATTCGTATTGGGGTAGATGACGGCGCCCCGTCCGATGATGCTGCCCGGGTTCAGCACCGCGTTGCAACCCACCTCGCTATGGTCGCCCAGCAACGCGCCGAACTTGCGCAGACCCGTGTCGAAAGCACGGCCCTCCATTTCGACGGTGATGTTGCCGGGCGCCAGCTTGACATTGGAAATCTTCACCCCCGCCCCGAGGTGCGCTTCGTAACCCAGGACGGAGTCGCCGATATAATTGAAATGCGGCGCCACCGCCCCGTTGAACAGGAGCGAATTCTTCACCTCGCACGAATTGCCCAGCGTGCAGTTGTCCCCGATAATGACCCGCTCGCGAATGTAGGCATTGTGCCGAATCTCGCAGTTGCGGCCAATCATGGCTGGGCCCTTGATCATCACCCCGTCCTCGATGACCGTCCCCTCGCCGATGAAGACCTGTTCCCCAATATACGCGACCCCCTGGCAGCGGTTGTGCAGCCCGGGACGCAGGTGCCTCCCAAGATAATCCCCTAGCTTGTTCAGCGCCTCCCACGCATACTCGCACCCGTCAAAAACCTCAGCGTGCTCCGTCTGGCTCAAATCAAACAATTCGGCTGCTTTGAACATAGGGGGGAATGTAGCGCGTCCCCACCCAAATGGCGATACATTTGCCTTCCCCGGCAGGACCAGTGACAAGGTTCTCCACAAACCATTGTAGGGGACGACGTAAGGAGTCTCTGATCAATGGACTCCGAGGGGAGCAGGTTTTCGCGGGATTGCCCGAGGGCGTGTGCCGCGAGATCCACGCCTGCCTGCGCGAGCCTCAATTTGGCGAAAGGCTCGCCAATCTCCGGTCGGTGTGGCACCGGATTCAACACGAATTTGAAGGCCGCTTTGATCCCTCGGCTCACCTGCAGGCATGCGAAGATCACCTGGAGCAGGATTGGCATTATGGCGAGCCCTTGATCGCCGATGCGGTATCACGCCAGGATTTTGGCGCAGCCGAGAGATTCATTGAACTGACGTTGTCCAGTTTGCTCCGATGGTCCGCGGAGGAGTCGTGGCGCCCGGAGAAGCTGCTGGTGCCGGAATGCCGCTGTTATCGTCCGGCCGAGGAAAGCCAAGCGATGCTGCAACTGCTGGATCAATGGGAAGAAGTCGCGGCTCGGCGCGGGAAACCGGAGCGTGTCGCCAGCTTGCGCCTGCAACGCGCGGTGCTGAAATCGCCGGAGGACTGGACAGCAGTCCTGGAGGCGTTCCAGGAGTATCAGCGTCAACCTGTCAATCCGGCTGTGGCTCAGCGGTTGTTCGCCGAGTGGCGGCAGCGCATTGCCGATGCCTGCGCGCAGGCGGAGTCCCGGAACGAACACACGACCGATACCTGGACGCATCGATTAATCGAGGCGGAACGCGCTACGTTCCACTCCCACGTCCTGGTTCCGGCCTTGCAGGTCTCAGAGGACATGGAGAGGAGCCTGCGGCAGGCCCTGGCTTTATTGGGTGAAAAGGCAAATGGAATTAAAGTGACACAAGCTCGGGATTATTTAGCAACTGCGCGGCCGGCGCGAGCGCCTTGGCTGGCGACAGCGTTGTCCCGCAGTTGCCGCCGTGCACCGTCCAGACCGCAAAGCGGCACAGGAAATACTCGCCATCGCGCAGCGACATGCCGCCTGTTTTCGCTCTCCCGCAGAGGGAATGCTGCCGGTGCCATGGCGCGTAGAGGAGCAAGCGGTGCGGGCGCGCTCCCGGGGGCGCAGAGGAGCCGGGGCGTCGTTAACAGAATGATTGCCGCAGATAAGAGGCTTTTCATGCGAGCCAAATCACTTGTCACTCGATCCCCACTCGCACTTGTAATCGAGCCACCGCCCGAATGCCTTCGGCGCTGACGTGTTCCACGCTCACCAGGTAATGACCGGGCTTGGCATACACGTGCCGCGCCTCGGCGTAGCCGTCGGGTGCGTGGCGGTCCACATTGGCGTCCGATTTCACTCGGACCGCAGGCGTGCCGTCACCGAAGTCCCAGGTCTCCCCGCCCGCTTTGTCCCGGAAGGTGCGAACTTTGAAAACCACCGGATCACCGGGCCGGATTCCGAACGTCGGCGCAAAGTTGGCGTGAATCGTCGGCGGGGGCTGGTCCGGATGGGCCCGGTCGATCACCTGGACGGCCATGAAATCGTAGTCCACCCGGCCCGCCGCGTCCGTGACTTTGAGGGTTTCACAATAAGTGCCCGGACTCTCATAAATGCGCTCGACGCGCTCTCCGCTCGCGCTTCCCCCCTCGGTGAACGTCCACTCATAGCGCAGACCCTGTCCCCGGGAAAGCGAGCCGTCCAGCGTGACCTTCTGGCCCGCCCACACCAGCGCGTGGGGTCGGGCCACGGCGACCAGCTCGCGCGGATGTTCCTGCTCATACGCCTGCCAGAGAAAGGCATACCCCTCTTCGATGCCCCAGAGCCCGGAAGGCTGACGGGCTGAAATGTCGAAATGCAGATGGGACCAGCCGCCGCTACCCCCCTCCTTGCCCAGCACCCCGAGCTTCTGGCCCAGGGCAATCCGCGCGCCCGGCCGGACCGCCGGCTCGATGAATTTCAGGTGGCTGTACCGGCAATACCAGCCGCGGGCATCGCGGATATAAACGACGTCGTAGCGGCGTTCCGCCGGGACCTCCGGCGCCTGGCCGGGCAGCACCTCGTTCCCGGAGGAAGTAACCATTCCCTCGGTGGCTGACACCACATCGACCAGCCCTTCGGAACCCCCCATGTCCAGTCCATAGTGATAGTAGATCTCCTTTTTGGCCGGCAGGTCGCCTCCATCCACATAGACCGGTTCGTTGGCCATCTGCGTGTAGCTCGCGAACCACCGCTGCCTGGCGGGGTAAACAAAGGTGCCCGGGACGATCCACGGAGAACCCGCCGGCCACAGCCTCAGGCGCGCGTCCCTGAGCAGTCCCCAGGGGTTCTGTCCGCCGCTCTTCTCGAGGTACCCCTTCGTAATCGGGCAGTCGATCTGCACGCCGCCGAACGTCACCGGCAAATGGTAGGTTCCGCTCGTGAGGTTCGTGACCTGCGCGTCCACCTCGACTCGGACCACGGCCTGCCGGACGGCGCCATTTACCTCATCGTGGCGTTCCTGGAGGTCCAGGAGTTTGACATGAACCGTCTTTCCGTCGGAAAGCGTAACGTCCTGCGCCTCGCCGGCCTGGAGGTCGACAGTCCGATGAACGATTCGAGGAGCGGGAACCTGGCCAATGGACGCGGAGGCCACAATCAGAAGACAAGCGAACGTCGCAAGGAAGGAATTCATGGGAAGCTGCTTTTTCACGATGCACCAAGGATAACTGCTCGGCGGCCCTCCGGACAGAAAAATGGATCCGGGCTGGAATTCGTCAGCTCGCGCGAACTAATTCAACTACACGATCCAGATCAGCCCGCGCGGGGACCAGGCGCAGCGGGAGTTATCCAGGATAGTGCTTTGCCGGCGAATGGCTGCCGGCCAGCCGATCGGCGCGGCGAGCGTGGATGGAAAACCGGTAATGGCGTTCACCGACGCGGCCTTGATCATTCAGCGGCCGGCCAGAGGCCGGGAAATTCAGGTCACCGTGAAAACGCGGCTGGAGTGAAGAACTATTCGGTGAGCTGGGGTCCGTGTCACCACCACCATTGCACGCGGTCGTGAGGGTCGTAACGCATCTTCATGAACACGAACCTCACCCAGGCGCTGTGGCCGTCCACGTAGAAAGCGTTGCCGCCGGCGGGGTCCCGCCGCAGCATGTGCGGGTTATGGTGCCGGCCATCGGGCGTCAAGCCGCTGTTGGGGTTGAGGAAGTCCCGGGTGTTGGCCACCGACAAGAGGGGGTCCACAATGAGCTCGGCCAGCGAAGCGTTGGTGTTGCCGGTGAACCTCGAAATGAACTGCTTGCCCGGCAGCATATAGCTAGGCGAATTCTGCGTCGGTTCCGGCTTGCCGGCGGCATCGAGCCGCACCCCCAGCCAACCATACCCGATAATGTCCTGGTCCCACCAGTCGACCACAGGATCAAAAGCCTTAACCGAGGCACGAACGCTGGGACAGTAGAAGGTCTCCCTTCGCACCGCGGTATTCGTCAGGGCATCCCGGGTGGCCTGAGGCAAGTCCCACAACCACCAGCCGCCGATCGGGTGCTGCGGGACCATCTCGCGGTTGTCCTGCCCGTAGAGGATCGCAGCGAGGCCGAATTGCCGGGTGTTGCTCAAGCACTGGATTCGATTGGCTCGCTCTTTGGCGCTGGTCAGCGCCGGCAGCAAGAGCGAGGCCAGGATGGCGATGACGGCTATCACGACCAGCAATTCAATGAGGGAAAAAGCCCGAGGGGTCGTGCGAGACCGGGCTCGCGTGGACGACGGGTTGTTGCTCGGGTTCATCACTTTCAGATTATACGAGGCCAGACGGGGCGCGTCAAGCGACCGGACCGCTGGCCGGACTCGGCCATCCGCCGTTGAGAGAAACGCATCGAACCCGCTTTGCGCTTGTCCCCATACGCTCGGCAGCCTACGCTCAGGTTGTGCCATGAAACTCAGTCTCGCCACACGCAGCGCAACGTTGATGGAGATCTGGGACTTTCATTGCCACTTGAGCGGCGTCCCGGGGAACACTCCCGAGGCGCGACTCGGCAAGTTGCTCGAGTACGCCGATCGTCTGGGCATCACGCGGCTCTGCCTCTCCATGGGCCTGGAGTTCAGCTACGATCCTTCGCCGGAGCAGATGCGACAGGCGAACGACGAGGTGCTCCGGGCCGTCCGCGCGCATCCTGACCGCGCGTTTGGGCTGGTCTATCTCAATCCGAGGCACACGCAGGCCAGCCTCGACGAGTTAAATCGCTGTGTGCGCGACGGGCCGGTGGTCGGGGTTAAGCTCTGGGTCGCGCAGCACTGCAACGCCCCGGAACTGGACCCGATCATTGCGCGGGCGGCCGAACTCAAAGCGCCGGTGCTGCAGCACACATGGCTCAAGATCACCGGCAACTTGCCCGGCGAGTCGACGCCGATGGAGCTTGCCGAACTGGCCGCGCGCCATCCGGGAGCGACGCTGGTCTGCGGCCACACCGGCGGCGATTGGGAGGCGGGCATCCCCGCGATACGTCCGTTCCCCAACGTGTATGCGGATCTGGCGGGGGGCGATCCCACCGCGGGCTTCACCGAGATGGCGGTGCGCGAACTGGGCGCCGAGCGCGTGCTCTACGGCAGTGACGCCGGTGGACGGAGCTTCGCCTCACAACTCGCCAAGGTTTTTGGGGCGGATCTCCCGGAGCGCGCCCGGCGGCTGATCCTGGCGGGGAACCTGAAGCGGCTCCTGCGGCCGATTCTGAAGGAGAAAGGGATGACCGTGTGAACCCTGCGGCATCCACTGGGCCGCTCCGAGCGCGGGAGGCTTTGACGCGTCGCGAATTCCTGGGACTCGTCGCCGCCACGAGCGGCGCGGCAATGATCGCCCGCGAAACTCCGGCAGCCTTTGCGGGCGGGAAGGAAGACCATGAACTGGTCGACGTGAACGTCAACCTGGGTCGCTGGCCGGTGCGGCGGCTGCCCTGCGACGAGCCGGTGCAGTTGGCCGCCAAGCTTCGCTCGCACGGGGTTACCCAGGCCTGGGCCGGCAGTTTCGACGGGCTGCTGCACAAGGACCTTGGCGCTGTCAACGCTCGCCTTACCGAGGATTGCCACCGGCACGGACGCGGACTGCTGCTGCCGTTCGGGGCGATCAATACCAAACTGCCTGGCTGGGAGGAAGACTTCCAGCGCTGCGTCGAGGTCCACCACATGCGGGGCATTCGGCTGCACCCGAATTATCATGGCTATCGGCTCGATGACCCGGCCTTTGTCCGCCTCTTGATGCGGGCGGCCGAGCGCCGGCTTATCGTGCAAGTTGCTCTGGTCATGGAAGACGAACGGATGATGCACCCGTTGCTGCGAGTGGGAGCGGTGGATCCGGCGCCTCTAGCTGAGCTCGCCCGGCAAATACCCGGACTGCGGCTCGTGCTGATCAACGCCCTGGGCGCCCTGCACGGCGAATCCCTGCGAAGGCTCACCAGGGCAGGGAACATTTCCGTTGAGGTTTCGATGCTTGAAGGTGTTGGCGGTGTCGGCGGCCTAATGGCGCAAGTGCCCGCTCAACGCGTCCTGTTCGGCTCCCATGCGCCGCTGTTCTACTTCGAGGCCGCGGAGTTGAAGCTCAAGGAATCGCTCCTGACTCCGGAGCACCGCCGGGCCATTTGTCAAGACAACGCCAGACGCCTCCTCGCCTGAATCGAGCCTAAATATCGGATGGGCCGGGTGTGCCTCGGCTCGTTTCCACGAAAAGCACCTCGGGGACAGCGAACTGGCCCAACGGATGGTGCGGAGTGCGCGACAAGTCTTAAGACGAACGCAGGGAGCGTGGCGGGCAGCGTCCCTTCTCATCGCAGTAGCCCGGTTCGCTTGCGCCTCAACAGGATGGCGGTCTCCGCCACAGGCGCGCCTTGCCAATAGACCTTTCAAATTGAATCGCACACCTGCATATTCCTTTGCGCATGAAGATCCAGCCGTTGCAGGTCGCGTTTCTCGAATTGAGTCTTTCCATCACAGCCCTGGCGGGCGCGGCAGAGTTTTACGTGGCGCCTGACGGGTCGGATGCGGACCCTGGCACGGAGGCAAAGCCTTTTGCTTCGCTGCGAGCGGCTCAGAGCGCAGTGCGGGCTGCGCGCGCCGCCCAGCCTGAGGAAGCCGTGACCGTGACATTCAACGCCCGAACCTATGCGCTCGAGGAGCCGTTGGAGTTTACACCGGCGGATTCGGGCGCATCGGCGGAGCGGCCGGTGACCTATCGCGCGGCGCCAGGGGCGGAGGTGCTGTTCAGCGGGGGCAAACGGATCACGGGCTGGCAACCGGACCCGCAGCGTCCCGGGGTATGGAAGGCGCGGGTGGACCAGGGTGGGGCCTCAGGCTGGCGCTTCGAGCAACTCTGGGTCAATGGGCAGCGGGCAATCCGCGCGCGCACCCCGAATTATTGGGAATTCTATCTGCCGCTGGGAATCGTGGAAGACCCGGCCTCCGGGTCCAGCGGCCGGGTGCGACACACCTTTTCGGTGAAGCCCGAGACGCTCGCCACCTTGCGCGGCCTGGATGCCGCCGCGTTGCGGCAGGCCCAGGTGGTGGTGTTTCACAAGTGGGACACGACCCGCGAGTGGGTGGACTCGATCGATGCGGCCGCAGGCACATTCACCACGACGGGAGCGAAAATGCAGTCGTGGAATCCGATGTCGCGCGAGTCGCTGCTTTATTTCGAGAATTACCTGGAGGCATTGGATGCGCCCGGGGAATGGTTCCTGGCGCAGGATGGCTGGGTTTATTATTGGCCGCGCCCGGGGGAGGACCTGCCGAAGGCGGAGGTGGTCGCGCCCCGAATCGAGCAGTTCCTGGTCTTTCAGGGCGAACCCGGCAATGCCAGCAACTGGGTCAGGCATCTGCGCTTTGAAGGGCTGAGGTTCCGGCATGGCGAATTCCACATTCCGGCGGCGGGTCTGCCGCCGGCCCAGGCGGCGATGAACGCCACGCTGGCGGCCGTGCAGTTGGATGGCGCGGCGGATGTGGTGTTCCGGGATTGCGCCGTCGAGCACATTGGCGTGACCGCGTTCTGGTTCCGGAAGGCCTGCCGGGATTGCCGAGTGGAGAGCACGCGGATGTTCGACCTGGGGGTGGGCGGCGTCCGGATTGGGGAGCCGAATATCGTGCCCGAACCGCAGCGCACGGGGCGCATCACTGTGGACAACTGCATCATCCAGAGCGGTGGGCGCGTGATGCCGCACACGGTGGCGGTCTGGATCGGCCACAGCGCGGACAATGCGATCACGCATTGCGATATTGGGGATTTCTTCTATACGGCGGTGTCGGCAGGCTGGCGATGGGGCTATGCCGAGAGCGCCGCCAAGCGCAACCGGATCGAGTTCAATCACCTGCACCACCTGGGGTACCGTATCCTGAGCGATATGGGCGGCGTTTACACGCTTGGACCCTCGGAAGGCACACGCGTCTGCGACAACGTCATCCACGATGTGTACTCCACCCGCTACGGCGGCTGGGGCCTGTACCCGGATGAGGGCAGCACGGGAATCCTCTTCGAGAACAACCTCGTCTATCGCGTGCGCGACGGATGTGTGCACCAGCATTACGGAAAAGAAAACATCTTCCGAAACAACATCCTGGCTTTTAGCGAAGAAGGCCAGATAGCCATCACCAGGGCCGAGCCGCACCTGTCCTTCACCTTCGAGAACAATATCGTGTATTGGGATGAGGGCCGCCTGCTCGGGTACGGCGGCTGGCGCAATGGCGCCAGGGCGGTTCTGAGGAACAATCTTTATTGGCGCGCGGACGGCAAGCCGTTCGACTTCGATGGCAAGACCTGGGAGCAATGGCGTATGGCCGGGAACGATGAGGGTTCCCTGCGGGCGGACCCGATGTTCGTGAATCCGGAGGCGGGGGATTTCCGGCTGCGTCCCGGTTCGCCGGCGGCCAGAATCGGGTTCAAACCCTTCGATGCTTCGCAGGCGGGTGTTTATGGCGGCGCCGCCTGGAAGCGGCTGGCCCAGGCGGTTTCCTTTCCTAAACCCTACGTGGTGCCGGAGCCGGAGCCGCTCAATCTCCGGGACGATTTCGAGACAGGCGCGCGCACGCCGCTAATGAATGTGGCAACGCTCGAACAGGAAGGGCGGACAGACTTGATCACGCTCACGACGAACGTGGCCCTGAGCGGCAAGCGCAGCCTCAAGGTCCAGGACCGCCCCGACCTCAAGGCGGCGTATAATCCTCATTTTTATTGGGACCCGCACTATACCAAAGGCCAGGCGCACCTGAGCTATGCGATTCGCCTCGAGCCGGGCGCCCGAGTGGCGTGCGAATGGCGCAGCCAGGGAAGTCCCTATCGCGCCGGCCCGAGCGTGGAGTTTTGGGAGCGGGCGGTTTTTTGCCGCGGACAAAAGCTGGCCGAGATTCCCGAGAGTGAATGGGTGCGAGTGGAAATGCGTTCCTCCCTTGGCCGCGCGGACAGCCGGTGGGACCTGGCGCTGGTGCTGCCGGATGGCGTCCGGCGCGAGTTCAAAGGGCTGCCCTGCGACACGGATTGGAAGGAAGCCCGATGGGTCGGGTTCAGTTCAGTCGCCACAAACAACTCGGCATTCGAACTGGACGATGTGGAGATGGAAAATCGGTGACAGCCGTCACGATCGATTGCTAAAGCCGTAAATGCCGTATGCTGCCAGGGCAGGTTCGGCGAGAGCTGCCGGCACAAGGACGCCGGTCACAATGAGGAAAACCCCACGTTTCATGGTTTGAGCTTTGGTGTGGGCTCAATGAGGGCAGGACCATTCAAGGCTTCGACTGGGAACTCATCCGTGCCGCGTGAGTTGATTTCCACCACCCGGCGCCCGTCAACCACCGCCTGGTAGTTCACTCCCGCTCGGCCCCGAATAACGGCGCGGTTGCTGCTCAGGGCAACCGGGAACGGAGCGACGACCCGATGGCCGTTGGCGATGGCGCAGCCCAGTGAATCCAACTGGCCTTCCAGCCGCAGCCGGAGGCTGACTATCGCGCACGGGTTGATAGCCGGTCCGTTCCGGTGCTGCTCAGCCAGGTTGAACGAATCCGGGACGCAGCCGGCGTATTGGCCGTCAGGGTATTGCATCTGCTCGGCGGCGAGGAGAATACCGGTGGCGACCTGCTTCCAGTCGAAGGAGTGGTCGTGCGGGGCGAGCAGCGCCAGGGAGTAGGCGTAATCGTAGCCGCACCACTGCACCGGCAGGCCCATCCAGTTCGGGGCGCGCCATTCGGTCGCGCCATAGACGGCGATGGTCGCGTAAGCCATAGTCGGCCGGCAGCTCCATTGGTAGACAAAGGGCAGCCCAGTGATGGCCCAGGCGCGGGCGCGCTCGAGATATTCCGGTTTGCCCGTCAGTTCGTAGCCGAGCAGATAGGCATGAACCAGGTAGGCGCAGGCCAGGATGTCCGGCGTATGCAGGGGGCATTCCCAGGTTTGGGCCCCGCGCGGGTCACGGAAATCTCCCATGAATTCCAGCGCCTTGAGTCCGGCCCGCAGGCCCGCTTGGTTCCCGGTCAACCGGGCGCATTCCAGCAACTCAACTGCACGGGGTGCGCAGTATCCGCTGGCGGTGTCCTCGAAATGACCGCGCTGGTACTTGCCACGGTAGCGGAAGGAACCATCCGGCTGCTGCTCGGAAATCATCCCCCGCACCGAGGCGTCCCGCATTTCCAGCCATTCCTTGGCGCGGCCGGTGAGGAAATAGACCGCTTCGTTGCGAATATGCGACCCGCCCGCCACCAACCGCGGTAACGCCGGCACCTGCCCGCTCAAGCGCCAAATCGTCGAGGCGTGGTCGGCATAAGGCTGGCGGCCCCACGACGGCTCCGCGCAATGGCCCCAACCGGCATCCGTCTTGAGCGGCGGACCGTTCAGCGCTTTCAAACAGAGGTCGAGTTGTGCCTGCGCGGCGCGCGGCGCCTGGGGCAGCGGCGGCAAACCGCGCTTGGTGACGGCCCAGAGTATGGCTTCCTCGATCGGTTCCGGAGGGCGGACTCGAATGGTGGCCGCGATGGTCTTGCCTCGCAATGCCGCGCGATGACCCTCGGCCCCGTCCAGGAAGTTGGGCGTAGCGAACACGGGCTGGAGCGACAGGTCCTGCCACGTCATGGCCGTCGAGGCGCGGTCGGTAACGAAGGCCATCAGCGGCATCGTGACTTTCATCGGGTCCGGGGCAAACCGGATATGTTCCTCGGTTTCGATGTCCAGGGTGGAGGAGGAGCGCTCGCCTTTGGCGAGATACTCCACGCCGGCGAACAGGCCCTGTTCGAGCGGCCCGAGTGCGCGCAAGACCGGGCCTTCGCACGGCTCACTGCTTTGAATACCGACGGAGATTTCGCTGCCGCGCACCAAAACATCCAACCTGATGCCGCTGCCGTTGAAGTGCAACGCGCCGCCCCGGCGGTCGAGAGCGAGTTTGGGCAGAGCGCCGTCCCGGATGACTAGCGGCGCCAGAAAACCGGCCAGCTTCCCCTCGAGTTCGATTCGGGCGCCCGACCCGTCGGGCGCGACCTGGAGTGCCAAGCCCGCCGATTTCAAGGTCTGCCAGTCAGCGGACAAGGCGGCATCAGCGAAAAAGACCTCGCGCTTGATGGGCGGCAACCCGCCGGATTCAACCACCAACTCGCGCGCCTCGAAGGGGGCGGCACCTGGGGTGTTCAAGGTGATGACCTGCGTCGCGTGGCCGGGCATTTCGTAGCTGCCTCCGCCGGCCCGCAGTTTGATGGGTTTGACCCCGTGGTTGGTGAGCATCAGTTCGGCGGCATGACCGTGAACGCGCACCGATAGAGCTTCCAGTGGGTGCAGCGTCTGGCGGACGAGTTCCATCCTTTCGACATCAATCCTGCCCGGCGCTTCGCCCGGATCGAGTCGCAGGCGGATAACGGTGCCTTCGGCCGCCAGGGGCACGGAGTAGTCGTGCCATTGCCCGTCATGAATGAGCTTGAAATGCTGGCTTCTGGCTTCGGCGGCGTCCGGCGCGCGGCTGGTCATCCAGAAGAACTGGCCGGCGCCGCCCGTGGCGCAGCGCAGGCGGAGGTTGACGGTCAGAGGGCCTTCGAATTCAATCGGAGGGCTGGCGAGGTACGGATCATCGCCGCTGCTCTGGAGACGGAGGACACCGTCCTCAGCCGCCACCGTGCAGTCGTGCAGGGCGCTCCATCCGGCCGAACTCTCCTTGAAGGTCCACTCGAGCAGCCTCTCCGTGTTGACGACCGGTCGTGGAAAGGGATTGATGTCCTGAGCCGGCACCGCGCCAAGACCGATGCTGACCAGGACCGCAAGGGCAAAGAGGTGTTTCATACTGGGGCTGCAGCATAGCAGCCACGGGCGGGAAAGCCATGACCGAACCGACCCCGACCTATTTCTGGTAAAATGGGTCCAGCTTCCATTCCTGGCACACTGCCTCCGGCACCGGGCCGACCGCGTTGGTCATCTGCCCGACGGCGGGCCCGGGCAGGAACAAGAATCCCAAAAGGATAAGAAAGGTGCGAGACCGATACCGGCAGACCAGAGGTCTGCCCCACGATCCGACCTGAACAGTTATGTTTGTCTTTAACGAGTTCGGCCGGCACGAGGAAGGTTCTGGAGGGCTGTGACCACCGAGGCTGGCACAGACAGATTGGGAATTGGACTGAGGCTTTTTCTGCTCCCGCCGTAAGCAGGCGTCCCATATTCTGTCGGCAGTTTGGCAAAGATGTGGTCCAATTCCGCTTTGTCGCCCTCGGCCAGGAAATATGCGTTATGAAGCTCGCCCCAAATGCCATCCCCTTGGGCTCGGGTGAGGCATTGCAGCCGGTCCACAGTCGGTCCAAGCCAAAGCCGATACAGGGCGAGTTTAACCACCCCTTTGTCTCCGCCCAGGAAGTTCTCAAGGAACGAATTCAGTCCGCCGGAAATCGTGGAGACGCTGGGTTCTCCGCCATTGGGATTCTGGATGGTGGCGCTGTGGATCCATTGCCGCTTCTCGCGGTCATAGACATAGTACCTCGTGTCGGTGGTGTCCGGTTGGCTGCCGGGCTGCTTCTGAACGAAAAACTGGAAGGTCTCGTTGGTTTTCCATGGCCAGAGCATGTGCGTGTGTCCGCCTTCGCCCTCGCCACCGAAGCGGTTGAAGATCGTACGCGGATCGGCTTCGATGGTCTTCGGGCGGAGTTGGGCCGACGTGTCCCAAATCGAAAAAATCGTGCGCCGTTCCTGAAGGGTGTTGTGCTGGATGCCACAGTAACCACCGGCTGGCTCTCCAGGATGCCAATTTGCACCACAATAGTAGATGCCCGGGGCTGTCGCCAAAACCGTGATTTCGCCATACAGGCAGGTGGGCTCACGCTGACCTTCCAGGTTCCACCACAAATGTTGCGCCATGATGTTGGGGCAGAGGAGTGCCAGGTTTGCCAGGAGTAAGGAGAGGCATTTTCGATTCATAGAGGCTGGTTCCTGATCTTTTGCCGATTCGTTCCATGCGGCCGGACGAGACGGCGGGCGGGCTCTGCCGGCGTCAACACGGTCGCCAGCAAGACGAGACCCGCCACTGACCTGACGCCGGCCGTTGATGCGATTCGCCCGTTCACCATTCCGGCCAACACGCATACACCGGCCGAATGGCGAACTCAAGTTGACTGTGAGCGCAGCTTGGGCATCCTGAGTCGGCAGGGAACTGGATCTCGAAATCCAGCCTGATTATAACCGCCGGCTGCAGGTCTTGAACCACCAAAGCAGTCTCGCCCTTGGCATAGCCGGCCGGTTCGGCTCGTCCTTTGGTCGCGACGTGCCGTTGGGCATTGTGCCGTGTAACGGATAATGCCGAGTTACTGGGCCGATTTCTGGAAAACTCAAGGGGTCGGAGGCGGCATGGGCGTTCCCGGCCGCGCGACGCGGGGTTCGTTCATCATTCAGGGCGGCAGTTTTCTGGGCCGCACACTCATTCTCGGCTCCGGTTGGGGCGCGCAATCGTATGTCGCGGTCGAAGGCTCACGTGCCTCGGCCATTCACGTTCTCCAATACTTCTATGTGCCAGCGCACGTCGGCTCGGACGGCACGCCCGGGATGGCCACGCTCTCGTTGCGTGGCGGTCGCGGCGGCAAGGTCATTGCCGTGACGAATCTCAACGACGCAGGGCCCGGCAGCCTGCGCGCGGCCGTTAACACACCCGGTCCGCGGATCACCACCGAGCCGCCGCCGGTTGCGTACGAGCAGGTGCTGAAAGGTGCCGGCGCAACGCTTCCAAAACGGGACCCAGTGGACGAATGCATCGTGCGCAAATTGCGGGTGAAAGGGGTTCTTCTTTGAAACGCTTGCCGGATCTCACAAACGCGATTTTTCCACAATGCCACCGGAAGAATGACTGGCAACAAAGGATTGTCGGTTCATGCAGAAAGCCTGCTGCTTCTGTGGAGGCCATGTCAATCTATTGGGCTGCGGTATCATTGGCCATTACCGGCTGAGGTGATCACGCAAGGCTTTGGTTTTTTCGCGGCAAGGGCCGATCGTGTAGCCGAAGCGTCGGACCAATTCCTGGAAGCCGTCGTTATCGCGATCCTCCGCCAGCCACAGGCGTTTGAATTCCGTTTGGAGCGATTCGTACTCGTTCGCCACGGCCGCAAGCTCATCCGCCACCTGCGGGCGGGGCACCGCCGGGTCGTTGTAGCGCCCAAGCGCCGCCAATTTGCGGCCCAAGGCCACATAACAGCGCACGCCGAAGATCCACTGCTCCAGGGTGTCGCGATTTCTTTTGGCGTGGAGCGCCTCAGCGGAGAGGGCCGCCAAAGCAGGCGCAGCCGTATCCAGCATCATTTGCCCCACCGCCCCGGGATTCGCGATGCGCGTCAGGTCCGGATGGGTGAACGGATCATGCACAAATTCCCAAATGAAACTCGTCGCGATTTCCGATTCCTTCCCTTCCTTGTCGCGTACCCAGATCCGCTTGGCGTTCACGTCGCTCGCGGCTTCAATGGAACGGAGCGCCGTGTCGTTGTGCAACCCGTAGATGACGCGGGCAACCGCCTTGCGGAAATAGTCACGATCGAACTGCGCGCCCGTCCAGGCGCACGCCCCGTGGTATAAGAACGGCAGCCATTCCTCCCCGACAAAATGAAAATGGCCGGCATCGCCCCAGTCGGTCGTGATGCTCCCAATGGCCCCATGCCGAACCCCGCGCGACACCTCCAGGTCCGAGAATCCCGCGGCCGGCTTCACCCACGGCGTCAACCAGACGTGGCTGTAGATCCAGGCTTGGGCGAAGAAATCAAACCCCTTCTCCTGCAGTCGCGGGTAGTCTTTTTCCCACGCCGGCTGGTAAGGACCGCCCGCGCAGTAATAACTGCCGATGATGATGTCCTTCGGGAGCGCATCGAGCTTCGGTCCCATCCCGGCCAAGTGTCCCTGGGAATCGAGCGGTCCCTGCGCGATCATCAGGCGCCGCCCATGCTTCTTGACGGCGGCATTCAACTGCAACACGTAGCCGAACACCAGGTCCGTCGCCTGGCTGATGGTGACGCCGTTGGTTTGTAATCCATCGATATCGATTTCGGTAATGTCCACGTTGAACAATTCGCCAGGAAACGTTTCGCACAGCTCGTCGATCATGGTCGTGACCATGCGGACGGCCTCGGGTTTGCGCACGTCGAAGGTCATTATCCAGGGCGCCTTTTCGCAGGGCCCTACCCGCAAATGCCGGTATTGGGGTTTGTTCAGGATATGGTATGAATGCCCGAGCGTCTGTAAGAACGGATGCACTTCTACGCCGTTTCGGGCCGCGCACATCGCCAGATCTTTGGCTTCGGCAGGGGCCAAACCCTCGGGCGGTGAGATGTCCGGGAAGGCCTTATACTTGTACTCATGCTCGAGGTAGAGCTCGAGTTCGTTCATTTTCGCCTGGGCCAGCACTGAGGCCAGGCGCTTGAGCGTCGCTGGTGCGGGCACCTGACCGCGCGAGATGTCCTGCTGGGCGCCTCGGTATTTGAGGGAGGGCCAGTCATAAATCGTCAGGCCCGGCAGCACCGTGCGGTCGGCGGCGATTTGCCCGAGCGTGGTGATGGCATGGCGCACCCCCGGGATTGCTCGCGCGGCAAGAACTACGTGTTTCGCATCGATCACGAGCGCGTAGCCCTGGTCTCCGATTTGTTCGAACAGCTCGGCACCCAGGCCGGTCGCCTCGGCAAACTGCCGGGGCGTAGCGAGCATTTCCAGTTTGAGCGTCCGCTCCGAAGTATGGCTCTTAAGAACCGGGAGCTGGACTCCGGCGGCGGAGGCAATGAACGCGGAGGCCTGTTCGCCCAAGTCAGCTCCGTCGTGGCCCGTTCCCTCCAGCACGATCCCTTTGCACTGGTTGAGTTGAAAAGAAACGCCAGGCAACGGTCGGACCGCTTTGGGCTGGGCAATAATCCATGCGTCGAGCGAGGCCAGGCATCGGGCTACGGTTTGAGGATTCGTTTCGATTTCTTGTGACGCGATCCCGGCAGTCAAGCTGAATGCCGCGCAATAGCAAAGAAAGATGGAAAGCCGCAGGTGTTGCATAAGCTACCGGTCACTCAAACGGGGACGTTCGCCGCCGGAGCCGCAAATCTCAACCACACTCCACAGGCCGAGCTCCGGCACGGTCACGCTCCGGTTGGTGACGGGCACCTTGAGCGGCTGGGCGCCCGGCGAGAACAAGTCCGCCTCGGTTGCCCCGGCAACGCCGAGCGCCTCGAGATCCAGGTCGAGCAGGACGTTCTTGAGCGGCTGCACGCTATCGTTGCCGGCGTCGTAGCCCCAGTTCGCCAGATGGACGATCGCCGAGCCCGGTTTCACACGCGGGAGGACGCGGACCGCGGCGGGCGCTTTGACGCGCACGGCGGGCGCGATGCCCGCTATAGCCTGCCTGATGGTCGCGTAGCGCTGGACATTGGCTTCGCCGCCCAGCACCTCGCGGTCGGCTCCGGACAGGTCCTGGGGCTCGATGACCACCAGCCGCGGGCTGAGGCGCAAATCGCCCGCCTTGAGCGGGTGGTCCACGACCTCGTCCCCGCTCAGCGCCAGGCAATAGGAGACGTTGGCGGCGGCGAGTTCCCCACAGGCGGCGATGAGCCGGGCGGGGTTGCGGTCGAAGGTGCGCGAGGAAAAGACCACCGTGAGATCGGCGTAGTTGCGGTAGTCATCGAAGAGGCTGCTGTGCTGCCGCACGAACTGGAAGAGCGGGGCAAATTTCTCTTTGGGTCCTTCGTACCAGTGGGTGCCTTTCTCGGGCGTATAACACCACTGCCGGTTCGGGACCATGAGGCCATGGCCGGCGGCGTAGCTCAGGGCTATCCACCCCTGGACCAGCCCCGGCAGGTTGTGCTCCTTGATGTAGGCCCAATCCCAGCCGCTGGCGGTCGAGGCCAGCGGACGCCCGACGGCATCCGCCAGGCGGTAGGCAACCAGCGGGGCGTCGCTGAAGTGTCGATCCGAGGCGTGGTGCTCGATCTCGGCGCTGAAAAGGTCCAGCGCCTTGAAATCGTTGAGGTGGTTCCCCCAGAGCAGGCCGGCATTGGCGCCCATCGGGATAGTATGGCCGGCGGTCCGGGCGGCGAGGGCGCGCAGCTCTTCCATGAACCGCGCGGCGCCTTGGAGCTGGTAAATCCTCCACTGGGACCAGAGCGGATGCTCCTGCGCCTTGCGCCCGCGCTTTTGGGCCAGCCACTCCTGCAAGACGGTTCGGTAGTTGAAACCGGCTGGGTCCTGGATGCCCTGCCGGGCGAGTTCGCTCGCGGGCAAGGCCTTGAGATAGTCGTGGAATTCCTCGACGCAACGGTCGCAGAAACAGCCCCCGCTCCAAAGGGCGCCCGCCGTGCCGAGGTGGTCGTCAATATGCACGCCCTCGGCACCCGCCTTGACGGTCTCGACGACGCGCTCCGAGACGTACTGGCGGAAGAGCGGTTGGCGGGTGCAGCACCACCAAAAAGGGATTCCTTTGTGTTGGAGGTCGGTGAGCCAGGGAACCTTGTAAGGCTGGCCGTCGAGGCCGCGGCACAGGCCCTGTTGGTAGGTCTGCGGAAACCGTTCGTAGTAGCGGCCGAACTCGGTGACCATTCCGACGCTTCCGAAGAACTTCAGGCCCCGCGCCTGCTCGAGCGCTTTTGGCGTAGGCTTGCCTCCCCATGCCAGGACCGTGGCGCCATAGTCTTCGTAAGTCTGCCGCCCGGCTTCGTACATGAAAACCACGTCCGACCGCTTCATTACCGGGAGCTGCCCCGGGGCGGCAAAAGCCGCGCCGAGGGAGAGCGCCAGGCCGGACGTCCAAATCCGGAACCGTAGTCGTTTGGAACCGCTCGTGAGTATCATCGCCGCGATGATGCAGCCGGCCGCCGCGCAGGGTCAAGTACCGGAGATTGAAGTGGTGGGCCCAGAGGGATTTGAACCCCCGACCAAGCGATTATGAGTCTTTGGTTTGACAGTTCCCTACTGTTCGCTTAAATTCGCAGAAGTCCGCACAGAACAATGATTTAGCCCTGATTTTACTCGCGATTATGACAAGCACATCAGAACTCGAAAGGACTGTTCAGGACACCAAAAACCGGACAGAGACCGGACAGAAACCGCTGTTGTCCGGTCAGCCGAAAAAGGCGCGACTGTCTAAGGACCATCAGGATTTCTGGCTCGGCAAGCTCAAGAAGCGGTCCTACGTGGCCGGTGGCAAGCGTATAGAAATCCCAGAGTGGCAAGTCCGGCTGTTTTTCGAGGGCCGAGAAGACTGGTTCAACCTGGGGACAACGAACCGGGCGGCCGCTTCGATGAAGGCGCGGGACCTCTGGCTGCACCTTCGCGCCCACGGCTGGGACACCACGCTCGCCAAGTTCAAACCCCATGGCCCTGCCAAGCAGACGATCACGGTGCAGGAGTTCTCCGACATGTACCGCGAGACGATCCATCGAGTTGAATACCCGCCAAGCCCCCAGACTGCGGCGCGGTATCTCAAAAGCCTCGACCTCATTTGCCGACGAGTCCATGTGAGCCGGATTGCCGACCTGACGCCCGAGCAGGTCAAGAAGTTCATAGGCGACTACCTGGAGGAAGGGCGGGCCGAGGGCCGGCATCCAGAGAGCATCAAGGTGAGCTGCAACGCCATCCTGCGCAACACCGCCGCCCTATTCAGCCGCCAGATGCTCGGCGAGTACCAGAGCCGCGGCCTGTCTTTGGTGAATCCTATCGAGGGTCAAAAGCTCCGCCGGATCAAGCTCAAGTCTTACTCGCCGATGAACCGCGACACGCTGGACGCGATTTGGGCACACGCCGCCAAACTCCGCGATGGCGACCCGGAAGCGCCAGCGCCGCCGAAAACCGACCGCCAGCCCGGCGAAAACGCCAGCCGGTGGAAGGAGCCGGACTTCCGCCTCCCGCAGCCCGGTGCCTACGTCCTGCTGCTCCTGGAACTTGGCCTTGGACTGCGGCGCCATGAAGCCGACAAGTCGCAATGGGACTGGTTCTTCACGGATGCGAACGGGCGCCACTACATCGAAGTGAAGGCAACACCGTATTTCACCCCCAAGAGCAAGGAAAGCCGCGTCGTCCCCGTGGAGAAACTGCTCTACGACGCGATTCAGGCCACGCGCGCGCAAGTCTCCCCATTCCTCGTGCCGGGCCGTCTGCCCAAACGATACGAGGCCGGCCGCGAGCCGAAAAACCTCGTTTATCGTTGCGACCAGCATCACCGCACCTTGGCCCTGTGGTTGCGCCGGCACGGCATCGTGGATGAGAAGCCCTGCCACACACTCAGGAAGGAATTCGGCAGCTACGTCGCGACCGCGTTCGGTCTCTTTTGCGCGCAGCGAATGCTCGGCCATTCCAGCCCCCAGGTCACAGAGCAATTCTACGCCGGCCTGACGCAACTGCCGGAGTTGAAGCACGCGAAGGTCGGTGCG
>Ga0187873_1000756_pt1 | contig 30455 bp, 25 predicted proteins | sample June2016WEW_16_1_2_FD_133012 | JGI IMG/M metagenome (GOLD analysis project Ga0187873, IMG submission 133012) | Peatland microbial communities from SPRUCE experiment site at the Marcell Experimental Forest, Minnesota, USA - June2016WEW_16_100 | ecosystem: Environmental > Terrestrial > Soil >...
ATCGGGTCCGTGGCCGCGTGGGGACAACGTAAAGTCAGAAAATCTTGATTTTTGTGAGCAGCGGGATCTGGTGGCAGGGTCCTGCTACTGAAATCGGTTTCCAAGTCCGACAGGCTGCTAGCCGCCTTGATCGATCTCTTCGGCGATTTCTGGACGGCGAACTCGTTTTGCGAGCGTCGGTTCTGGCGGAGTTTATTCCGGAGACTCGCTGGCTACGGGCCAGCCGACGACGAAAAGCTGCGCGGCACGGTCAGCGAACTTCTTGCGAAACAGGCTCTCGCCGGCGATCCCCAAGCAGACGAGAAGACAGCACTCCTTACGGATCGGGTTTTGCATTTGGTCCGCGGACGCCTCCGCGGGCATTACCTCACGCTAAAGGACTGCGTGCAAATGCGCTCCCGCCTTCAAAAAGAGGCGCCACACGATCCGCTGGTCTATCCCCAAGGGAATACTGTCGTTCAACCGCACGGTCTGGCCCCACTGTCCCACAACGAGATGTGCCGGGGACTCGACGATCTCCTGGCGATCGGAGTTCTCCGCCTCGGTGTTCAAACCACTTGCCCGACTTGCAGACTCACGACCTGGTGCCACGTCAACGAATTGCAACAAGACCTCACCTGCGTCGGCTGCGGAGCCAAGCACTTTCTTGGCGCAACCGAGCAGTGGAGCTACGCCCTGAACACCCTGGCACAAACAAGCGTCTCGCAAGGCGTTCTCGGCGTTTTGTACGCCCTCGCCGCGGTTGCCTCTCACTCCCATGGTTTCTTCGTCTTTTCGCCCAGCCTTGAGCTTTTTCGCCACGGCACGGACGGTCCCTGGCGGGAGGTGGATGTCCTCTGCGTCGCCGACGGAGACTTTGTAATCGGAGAGGTGAAGGAGGGGTACGTGCAGAGGGACGCGTTCGAAGGGTTGGCAAGCCTTGCTGAGGTTCTTCTGCCGCAACGCGCCATCATGTTCCTTCCGCTCGAGCACGCCGGGAAGCAAGCAGACGAATTGAACTCCTGGCTGGCCGAAATCAGCACCCGCCTCTCGCCAAAAGGCGTCTCGGCAGAGATTTTCACGCTGCCTGAATACTAATGATCCCCGCCGCCAGAACTCTTTGTGAGCCGCCTGCACCGGATTGCCTACGACCTGCCCGATATGGACGACAGTGCGGCGCCCCCAACGCACGGCGTGGTGAAGGGGGTGGAGGGGCCGCACTCCGACGCGTAATTCAGCCTCGGGCAAGGACAAAACCATCACCTCCATATGCGGATCACTCAGTTGACCCTAAAGAACCTCCGGTGCTTTGGCCCCGAACCGGTGACCATCGACCTCGATAGCCTCACGGCGATTATCGGCACCAATGGTTGCGGGAAAACCGCCGCCCTTGTCGCACTAGCCCGTCTGTTCGGCGTTTCGCAAACCGACCGACACCTCCAACCTGAGGATTTCCATATTCCCGCGAACTGGAAGCGGGATGAACTCGACCAAATAGACCTGATGATCGAGGCCCGCATTCAGTTCCCTGAGTTGGGCTTCGCACCCGATGACAGCGCGGCCATTCCGCCATGCTTCAACCAGATGGTTCTTGGTGAAGATGGTGATCTGTTTTGCCGGGTACGGCTGGAGGGCAAGTGGACGCGGAGCACCTTGGCGGAGGGCGATATTGAGGAAAAGGCCTACTGGATTACCACGGCAGAGGAAGCGGTGACGGAAGAGGATAAGCGTCCGATGCAGGCGCACGAGCGGAGCATGATTCACGTGTTGTACGTGCCTGCGTTCCGGGATGCATCCCGGCAAGTAGCCGAAGCCTCGGGCTCCATCCTTTACCGACTTCTCCGGGCGATTGAATGGTCAGACGCCGTCAAAAAAGCCGTCGAGGACTCCGCACAATCAATTCGGGACTCGGTCCAGAGCGAGGGCGCGATCCAACACCTGCACGAGTGCCTTGGCAACGCGTGGCGTAAGCTCCACGATATGCCCACGTTCCAGACCGTAGCGTTTCAGCCTGTAGGCGGGGCCATCGACGAGTTGTTGAAGCAAGTCGAAGTGGTATTCGGTCCCGGAGGCGACGGCCGGGAACATTCCATCGACCGGCTGAGCGAGGGGCTAAAATCCCTATTTTACTTTTCCCTCGTCGCGTCGCTATTTCAAATCGAGGAGGAGATCAAAGCGAAGGAGCTCCGCGCGGCGACAGATACGCGCACCCAGGCGACCGTCGGGGACGCCGAAACCGCGCCCAGTGCCGGGGACGTCGATCTACTGGGGGCTTTCTCCGCGGATCGGCTCCGTCCGCCGGCCCTGACCATCTTCGCCGTTGAGGAGCCGGAAAACCATCTCTCGCCCCACTACCTGGGGCGGATCATGGAACTGCTTCAGAGCATCGCCACCACTGGTTCGGGCCAGGTGCTCCTCACGAGTCATTCTCCGGCAATCATGTCGCGGATCGACCCGGAGCGGGTCCGGTATCTTCGTCTGGAGCCGGACTCGCTGACAACACGGGCCAGACGAATCACCCTTCCGCCCACTGCGGACGAAGCGTTCAAATACGTAAAGGAAGCGGTCCGGGCCTACCCGGAACTCTATTTGGCCCGGCTGGTGGTCTTGTGCGAAGGCGACAGCGAGGAGGTGGTCATTCCCCGAGTTGCCATGACCTCAGGGATCGCCGTGGACATCAGTCTGATTTCCGTGGTTCCACTTGGAGGACGCCACGTGCGTCAACTCGTGGGCGGCCAGCATGACCAGCGCCTCCTGCCAGGACTCAAGGAGGTAGCAGGGGAACTCGCGCCTATGGGTGTATCTGCGGTACTTGCGGAGCACCGGGAAGGCCGAAGTGCCCCCGATGCGCATGAAAACTCGTCCGCGTCCAATCCCGGCCCCGCCGCTGAAGGTGTAGCTGGAGTTTTGCACTTTCAAGGCTATCGGTGCCTGGAGGCGGTCCTCGGCCTTCGGAGTGCCGGCGTACTCGCACTTGACCACCCGGTGGGCGAACCGGATCAGATCGCGGACCTGGTCCAGGGCGTGCTTGGATGTGCTGTCGATTGTCAACATAGGTTGTTTCCTAGACCGTGACCAGCGCAGGCCGGTCTCGCTCTTCCCGGCTCGTCGGGCGGTCTGTCCTTTCGCTCAGTTTGTGATTTCACGACCTTGTTTCGATTTCTCCTTTACGGCGCTGAGACATTGTTTGCGCAATTTGCCCCGGGGAGTCAGATATTGCTTTGGGATGCAGTTAATGTCGGGTCCAGAAGCAACGTTAATGGGCTTCCCCTTCCCCTACCCCTTTTGCCATAGCCCAGGCTTGCTTCCCCCTGTATGGAAGCTCCTGAGGTGTCGGTCCTGCTTCAGTGAACATGCTGAAGCCGCGGTCCCTTCGCGGTGGAACTTCGGGGTAAACCCGAACGAGGGGCCCCGCTTTCGGGACGGGTCTGTCAAGAGAGCCCGGACATCCTCCATGTAATATTCTCTCCTGGACCGTTTGTTTGGCCCGGAGTACAGGAACCGGTAACGGACCAGACCAGGCATAGGCGAGTCCTGCCAAGGCAGGGCTCTATCCTCGATGAAGTCTCGGCTACGGCCCAGAAAATCCCCGGCGACTTTGCCCCCGGCCCATTCACACGGCATAGGTCAGTGCCTCCTTCCATGTAACGGCGGTGCCGGTATCCCAGTGAATTGCGCCGCAATAGATTACGTGGGTTTTAGGCGGTTTCGCCTTTCTGCTGCCAAGGGCAAGCTGCCCGCCGACACCATTGGCACAGGACGAGTCTCCGTTGGAAACCTGGGCCGCCCAGGGGGCCGCCGGATTAGCCGACGTCCCAAGGCGGCCGGTGAGGCCACCCGGTGCCATCCCGCGGGGATTAGGGCGACTGTTCTTCACCCCTACATTATGATGACGCCAAGGTATCGACCCTGTTCTTTGCTGCGTTTTTTTTGTGACGATTCTCTTTTTTTTGACCCGAAAAGCACGTATGTGGCATGGGCCATGCTGGCTGACGTCCATCCACCTCGCCCTCTCGTCCAGCATGATGCCGGGTTACCTCGGCCGGGTTAGGCCACCATTACGCCTCTTTCACCCCCTTTCACTGTCCTGGTCCACGTTCGGCGTTGTGTCCCAGGCGTCCCGCGGCGGAAGAAGATGGCGCACTTGGCCTAGCTAGCGGTCGCGGTTTGCCCCGGCAGAACGCGACCCCGCCCGCAACCGGGAAGGCGGCAGTCGAAATCAACCGCTGAGGAACCGGCTGTCCTCGGAGGTGAACGACACTGCCAAACGGCCTGTTTTCGGCGCCCGAATTTGGCCAAAGGCTACTGAACCGATCGGACGCTCACTGGTCGCTTCGCCGCATCCAGCTTGGCCACGAACTGCCGCCGAGGGCTGGTTGTGCCCATCGGGGTATTGAAGAGGAGGTCGAAAGACCCGAGCTTGAGGCTTCCTTGCGAGTCCGCCGTGGCGCTCTTGTGGCAATCCGCACCACACCAATGTCAGAGCGTCCGCCAGCCCACCGTTTGGGCCAGTGCTGGAGACGGAGACATTTGTGCATGAAGCTCTGAGTTCCTCTTCCGGGCGGCCCGCTGCGCGCCATCCAGCCCGTCAAAGCGACCCATACGCAACGGGGCGGCCTTGGGATGCGGAGCAAGGCGATGCTCCACTACGTGTCCTTATCGATGGCCTTGCCCGTTTCGATCAAGGGACTATCCGTAACCTTATGTCAGCAGGAACGAAAAGCGGGTTTGAACTGGCCAAGGAATCCCGGGACACGGAAATCACCGCTGGTCCATTAAACCGGCTCGTCGAGTTGATCGCGATCGTCGCGGTCATCCTGATCCTCCTGGCCATCGTCATCCCTGTGTCGGCAAGCTGTGCCAGTAGGCCCAGCAAGCCGAGGCGGGCGGCAACACCTGGCTGGTTGAGGACGCCACGGGCTAAGCTCCCCGGTGCCTCTGAAAACCCGGCCAGTTGACTGGACGTCGACAGCGAGGGTGCCTCCCTGGCCAGTGGCAGGTCCGCTTGCAAGCCGCGTTGCCAGTGGTTCCGAATACGTGACTCGCCGGTTGCTGGCGTCTGGACCCCCCACTCGCCCTGTCGAAGGACGATGGAAAGTCCAGAGTGGCATTGCCGGTCCCCAGGCCATCTGGACTGCGCCACTGGCACGATTCAGCGATTCAACGGACCGTGTCAGGGCCGAATCTTCTTCCAAGCCGGGCTGCCCTTTGGGACCCAGGAAATTGCCGCGGCTTTGCTATTGCGCCAGTGGGGCGGGACGATGCCGTAAACCCTTTCCAGCGTTGCGACACCCCCAACATGGTTGATCTCGTAGGCAATCTGGGGATCAGTGGCGCCTTGCGACCGGCGGACCAGGACGTAAAACGCACGGGCACCATGGCTGGTGAACTTCTTCTTCAACGCCGGGAATTTCTTTTGCGGATCTGAAATCCTCTCGTTTCGCTCGGAGTTGGCAAATAACCGGCCCAGGGCTTTGGTGAGGGCGCTCTTGTCCACGGGCCCTTCCCGAGGCTTTTCGAAACCCGGAAAATACCAGGCCGACCTCGGATATCGCTTTCGATGCCAAGCCTTGTGCGCCTTCAAGGCGAGCTCAAGGCCCGCGTGAACCTCGACGTACCGGTTGTCGCGCGTCGACTTCTTCGCGCGCCGCACGCAGAGGGAACCCCCGTCCTTGGTCACCCCGCCGGGTTCGTCGGGCCTGGCGTCCATCCGCAGGTTGAGGATTTCCTCTGTGCGCAGGCCGGTCATGCCTTCAAACAAATACTGCCACCCGAGCGTCTCACTTCGCCGTGAAGACATGAGCAAGCCGGCCACCTCGTGGAACTCTTCGATATCGCTGGGGGCGAAATCTTGGCAGTGCTGCACGTCTTTCGATCTGCGGTAACGCTCCCGAGACGCAATTGGATTCGCCTTGAGCAAGCGTTTTCGCGCCGCCCACCTCATCGCATTGTTGAGCGTGTTCAACTCCAGGTCAGTCGTGCGGTGACCATCTCCCCTGGTGACGTGGGCGATTCGCCACGAATGGTATTGGTCGAGGTCGTCCTGGACCAAATCGGCCGCAGGGGCGTCGCCGTCGAAGTAGGCCAGGAGCGTTTTGCAGTAGCCCTCTTCGGCTGCACGGTGTTTCCCATCGGCCCTAACAACGCCACCCTTCCCAGGGTAGCCCGCCTCCTGGTATGTCGTGATGACCTTGCGCACAGTGACTGAGGCGGCTTTGGCGACCTCACGAGGCTCTGCGGCAATCCCCAGTCGGGCGGCCGCTTTCGCGGCCATGCGGGCATCCCGGGCCTTCACCGCCTGGGTGATTTTCTTTGTTTTGAGGGAAAGATTTGTGTCCTGTCCGTCCTCCTGAATGCGCAGGTAATACGTTCCGGACTCGTCCTTGTAGAGGTGTTTCTCTCGCTCGACTTTGGTCAGCCGTTTGCTCATGGGCAAAATCGTTAGGATTCTGGTCTTAGGGGTTTTTAAGGGGGTCAAGGACTTTTGTCAAGTTTCGTTTGGCAAAAATCCTCGAATTTACTCAGAAAACTGGCGCGTCCGGCAGGACTTGAACCTGCAACCTTCTGATCCGAAGTCAGAAGCTCTATCCAATTGAGCTACGGACGCGTGAACTTTAACGATATTTTAGGGTCCGCTTTCGTAGCCTTTTCAGGTGCGGGTCCCTGCGGGATACTGCGGGTGCGGGAACCTGTCGCTAAAAGTGTTACTAAGATGACTCGCATAATCGCAGTTCAAGGATGCCCGAAAACCCCACCGGCGCAACCCTTAAGTGGTGACTGCCGCGCGAGCCTCTGCAACTGCCAATGGCCCTGGAGCGGAATTACGGGAAACCGGAGGCGGACTATTGGTGCAAGCGATAAAACATAGCGCTGTTCGTCGCTGCCACCGTGGCCGTGTCATTAGTGCCAACCACCACGACCGGCGTTGGGTCGTTTGCCCAGGTTGGGACTGAAAGGGCCGGGCTGGACTGAAGGACGGCATTCGTAAATAAGGCCGGCCAGGAGATCACCAAATTGGCCTGTGCGCGCCTTACGCTCAGGGGCGGCAGCGGAGGAAACACCGTGAGGGTGGCGTACATGCTCCAGGCAACGGAGGCAGAGTTTTTTAGCACGAAGGTCGCCGGCAGCGCGGTGTAGCCGTTGAAGTTATACTGGGAGTCCGGAAACGGCGAAGCGGGCTGGTTCTCGAACGCCAAGCCGTTGTCGCTCGGCAAGTAGGCCAGCCAATAGGGCCCGGGCGGCAGGACCACCGGATGGGTCACGCTGGCGGCGTTCCATCCGTTCGTTGGGGTTAGATAATCCGTCGCGGCCACCAGCGCGCCGGGGCCTCCGTTATGGCCTGTGCTGTCATAGAGGCCCATGACCAGGGTGCCGGCGGAAGCGGTGACGTAGAAACTCATGCTTTCAATGGTGGCGGCTTGCGCCAGGTATCCGTATTGGCAAATCACGCCCTGAGCATTCCCGCTGTCATTGCCCGAACCAATATCCGTAACGCCGATAGTGATGTCGTAGGGTGTCATCCGGGGCGGCACGTTGGAGAACGTTGCAAACATCGACCATCGATTCGCCAAATAGCCATCGGCAGGTCCGCCAGTGTAGAGGCTGAGGAAGTTGCCGGCCAACGGACCGTAGCCGGAAGTGTAGATTAACGGCGATTTCGGAAGGGGCGCGGCGGGCCCTCCCATGAGGGTCAGATTATCGGAATTCACTTCACAGGCCAGCCAGTATATCCCAGCCGGCAGGGCCGCTGGATTGGTCACGATCCCTGTGTTCCAGCCGTTGGTCGGCGTCAACTCGTCCGTCGCGGCCACCAGGACGCCGGGGTTTCCGTAGCCTCCGCCCCCGTCATAAATGCCCATAAGCATAGGACTGCCATCGGCGTTGGTGACGTACACGCTTAGGCTCTCAATGAGGGCATCTCCTGGCAAGGAGGTAAACTCACAAAACACGCCGTTTCCGGTATTGCCGGCCATTGGCGACGGCAAAATACTTTTTTCTCCGGCGGCAAAACTGTTGCTTGGCAGTATCAGCACAATCACAACGCCGGAGGTGCCGCTGTTTCCGAACCGATCCTTGGCGATGGCGGTGTACGAGTAGTTGCCAGGGCTTGAATCATTCACAGTCATGCTGGCCGGACTGCTGGTGAATGTGCCTATCGAGCTCACTCCCTGAAAGAACTGGACGTTGGTGATGCCGTTGCCAACGGCCGTGGCGGCCAGAGTGAAGGTGGCGGGCGCAGTATAAAATGAGTTCCCCGCCGGCGAAGTGATGGTGACGATGGGTACCACAGGAGGCGTAACCACGAAGGGGGTGCTGTTCGTCACCAACGTCGTGTAAGCCGCCCTTACAGCCAGCTCAATCGAACTGGCCGGCAGGGTAATCGACAAGTCGTTGAAGTCGGCGATGCCATTCGCATCGGTCGTCCGGGTCAAAGTTCCAGCGAGTGTCCCCGGGCTGCCCACCCACGTAGCGCTGGTGAGCGAAACAGTCAGCGGGGCGCCCGGCACGGGTGAGCCACCGCTTAACGCCTTTACCCGCACGTCGTTCAGGGTCGCGTTCGCGCTCACCGTGCCGCCCGGCTCCGCCACATATTGCAGGGCGTCCAGCGACCCCGTGGTGAGCGTGGCGTACAGGCTCCACCATTGGTCGGCAGTGCCTTGAGCTGTCCCAAAGGCCGCGGGCAGCGGACCGTAGGGGAAGGGGGAATACTGCGAGTCCGGAGAGGGAGCGGTGGGGCCTTTCACGAATGACAGGCCATTGTCGCTCGGCGCGTAGGCCAGCCAATAGGCTCCGGCCGCCAAGGGCGCCGCATTGGTCACGGTGGCGGTGTTCCACCCGAGGGTCGGCGTCAGTTCCATCGTCGCGGCCACCAGGGCGCCGGGTCCTCCGTTAGTGCCGCTGCTGTCATAAATGCCCATGAGCAGAGTGCCGGCGGCTTGCGTCACGTAAAAACTCACGCTCCGAGGGGTGGCCGGTTGCGGCAGCTCCGCGTACTGGCAGAGCACCAAGTTGGCATTTCCGTTGTCGGGGGCCGAGAGAACATTGGTTACTCCAATAGTAATCTCGTAGGGGTAGGGCTGCGCCCGGGCGATTATTCCGCCCAGGACCAGCAACCCGCAGATGACGATTCTCGACGGCAACGATTTAGCACTCATAAGCTTAATTGCATTACACTGCATCCTGGCCGTTTTGTTTTTGGTTTGAGGGCTAATAATGCCCTTCATTCTAAGTCCCGTTCGGGGTGAGCGGATTGCACCACAGCAGACCCGGTTTGAGGGTCAACATATTCGACCATTGCTGGAACCCAATCGAATCCGCGTGCGCATCGAAGCCCAGCGCCACGGCTTTGCTGTGTCTTCGGCCCACCCCGCCGTCGTCCGACGGGTCGGGACTGTTGCAGGCATCATCGTAAGCGTTCGGCCCGAACGGCGGGTCGGCGTCGGGTTCCCACAGCATGTAAGCCGCCGGGTTGAAGCGGCCCAGTTTGATGGTGCTGGGGCGCCGCCCCACCAGCGCGCCTCGGCCGCAAACGACATCACTCATGACATAAGTTGAAAGCTTGTTGTTCCGCAGCTTCCACGTCGGGTCATTGGTGTTGTCGGTCGGGCAGCGGTAAACGCCCATCGCCTTGAGGTACGGCCACAACAAACCGCTTTCGTAAGCGCCGGACGGATTGAGCGAGAAGGGAGACACCGTCGGATCGGGCGCTCTGCCGCCCCAGACCCCACCGCCCGGCAGCGGCATGTACAGCCATCCAGGGCCGTTGGCGACTTCATTCTCATAGTTCGGGAAAGCCAGGAAATCCTGGTTGTCGTTGGCATACATATGGGTGGCCACGCCAAGTTGCCGGTTGTTGTTTTGACAGTAAGCGCGCTTGGTTTTTTCCTTGGCCTTGGTCAAAGCGGGAAGCAGCATCGCCGCCAGGATGGCGATGATGGCGATGACGACGAGCAGTTCGATGAGCGTAAAGGCCCGAATCCGGGCCGCCGTCAAGCGGGGTTTAGCAGAAGAGGAGTTTGCCATTTTGGGTCGTGGGTTTAGCTTTGATGCCGAATCAGACCTCAGCTCGCCACCGCTGCCGATTTTGTTGTCTGATGACATGCTCATACTTTTACTGCTAAGCGCAAATCATGTCAATGCCATGGAACTGCATGTCCGCGGCATAAGCGAATCATGCTCGCCATGGTCAGGCGCTTTGATTCAACCAGCGCCCGGTAAGGATCCAGGCCAGTTCTGCGATCTGGTCCACACCGGACCGTTTGACGAAGAAGTCAGAAGCCCCCAGCAGGCGAGCGGTGTCCCTGTCTAACAGACCCACCGAGGAAGTGTAAATCACTACGGGCAGGGAGGAAAACTGAGGTTGCTGGCGAACCCACCTCAATACTTCGAAACCGGATTTCTTGGGAAGGTTCAAGTCGAGGATTACGAGCGAGGGCAGAGGATGCTCGTTGCGGTCGGCGAAGGGGCCCTTGCCCTCGAGGTAATCTATGGCTTCCGCTCCGTCCTGAGCGCTGTGGACCGGATTCGGCAGGCGTGCGCGCGTGAAGGCGAGGCGCATGAGAAGGACGTCGCCTTCTTCGTCTTCCACGTACAGGATGGCTGGCAGGCTACTCACCGGGAGGCGGCCTGTTGAGGAGGCCTTGGGCGAGGCTGCCGTCGGCCCCCTTCAGTTCGACCCAGAAGCGGCTGCCCTGGCCGGGTTCGGATTCGACACCCACTTTGCCCTCCATGCGGTCCACCACCTTGCGGACCAGGGCCAGACCGATCCCAGTTCCTTCGTAGCTCTTGTTAAGCTGCTGGAACATCTGCCAGATTTTGTCGTGATATTCCTTTTCGATGCCAATGCCTTTGTCTTCAAACCAGATGCGGGCGTGATCGCGAGCCGGCGAGGGGTGGCCAGTCATCGGCGGGGATGGACCAAACCGGTTGCCTGTTGAGTCCGGCGGACCCGGTTCCCCCTGACGTTCTTCGGACGCCCGACTCCTGACCTCGGCCCAGACGCGGACTTCCGGGGTCTGGCCGGGATGGACGAATTTGACGGCGTTGGCGAGCAAGTTCGAGAAGCACTGAGTCAATCCCGTTTTGTTACCGATGACGACGGGGAGACGCGTATCGATGTGGATATTCGCGTGAGGGGGCTGGAACTCGAGATACGACTCGAGGATGCCACGAAGCAGCGCGTCGGTGTCCACGGGCTCCAGCTCAAAGTGCTGGCGCACCACTCCGCTATACTGGAGCGCGTCGGTAATCAGCCTGTCCATACGGTCGGCGGAGTCGACGATGCGGCGGATGTATTCCCGGCGGGTCGGATGGAGGCATTCCGAGCATTCTTCCAGGAGGATGCCGCCGAAGCCGTGCATGGCGCGAAGCGGGGCGCGCATGTCGTGGGTGATCGTGTAGGAGAAATGCTCCAGTTCGGCGACCGTCTCCTGGAGTTTGGCGGTGCGGTCGCGGACCTCTTGTTCCAGGCCCGCGTTGGCTTGGGCCAGGGCCGTCCTGGCGGCGCGCAGCGCTTCCTCCGCCAACGTGCGCTCGCGGATTTCCGCTTGCAGTTGGACGTTCCACGAGGCGGCGGCTTCGGTGAGTTCATGCTGGCGCACCGAGCCAACCATCAAGGCCTCGTTCATCGCGAGCATCGTTTCCTGGAGCTGACCGGTGGCGGCAACTTGAATGATGACTCCCACCCGGCGCTCGTCCGCATCGACCGGCCACATCGTATACGACCAGAAGACAGGACGTGCTTCAGAATGTCCCTGCTCCGTGTGGCTTTCGGGCTTTCCGGTGCGAAAAACGCGGTCGAGCAACTTCTGGCAATCGTCCTTCTCCGGCAGCATCTGGCTGAACGGTTTCCCGACGAGTTGCTCAGCGGGTTTATGAATCACGCGACAAAAGGCGGGATTGACGCAGCGCACGATGTGCCCAACGCCCTCGACCATGGCCATCGGCAAGGGCGCGTGCTCGGTGACGGCAAGGCAGAAACTCGCCCAGTCGGGCGGGTGGCTGGTTGTGCAGGGTGTCGGTTTCCTCTCCATAAACTTCCCCGCTACCTCGTCGCTTTCGGTTCCGGTGCGGGCTCATTTTCTTGGGTCTTCCGCGGGCCGGTTCGTTCGGGGATCCCGGTGGTCAACCCCTGGTAGTCCGTGCGCCGGGGGTGGATGACCACCAGGCCCCGCGCGGTGATGATATATTCGCGGATGTCCTTGCTATGATTGCCGCCGCGCATTTTGATCACCACCATCACCTTCCGGAGCTGGCCATCGATCTCCACATAACGAAGGCGGATAATGTCATCCGTCAGGAACGAAATCGCGTAGTGACTAAACGGCAGCGCGGCAAAGGTATCCTCCACTTCGACCGTGCTCAGAATCGTGATCCCGGCTCCGGTCAGCGCCCCGATCATTCGGTAGAGGGACTCCCGGAAATCGGCGCGAAAATCGGGCGCCAGGGCCATCTCAAAACCGGCCAGCGAATCGATCACCAGCCGTTTCGCGCCGATCCTCTCGATGGCATCGAGGATCTCTTGCATCGTTTCATCCACCGAAAGGTCGAGCGGCCGAAGGTAAAGGGTTTCGAGTGTTCCCTTTTGTTGCGGCGTTTTCAGATCCAGCCCGAAGTTGCTCGCCCGCTGCGTGTATCCCGGTGGCCGTTCTTCGAAGATCGCCATTATTCCCGGTTCCCCATGGCGAAGTCCCTCGGCTATAAATTGCGTGGCCAAGGCCGATTTGCCCGTCCCGGAAGGCCCGGCCACCAGCAGACTGTCGCCTTGGAGCACGCCCCCGCCGAGCATCTTGTCCAACTCGGGGATCCCGACGGAAAGGCGCCGGCGCCCCACGGTTGTCTTCTTCATGCTGGTCAGCCCCAGCGTGCGCGAGAACGCCTGCAGCCCGGCGTCGGTTATTCGGATGGTGTGCAGTCCCGGCACCGATGCCTGTCCGCGCAGTTTCATGATGTGCAATTTCCGCACCACGGAGTTTCTCTCCGGCACCTGCGAGAGCCAGATGATGCCATCGACGAACGTAAACAGCGGATTATCGCGCATCTCTTCCTGGACATACTCGCCGACCAGGAAAGTCGTGGCTTGCCAACCGCTCAGAAACTGTGAGAGGCCCTGTATGAACGATTGGGTCTTCATTTCCCTCTCACCGCTAGAGGCTTTGCGCACCACGGTACGGAACGAATCCACGACGACGATGCTCGGATTGGCCGCCGTCACCTGCCTGGTAATGTCCTCCAGCACCGCGTCCAAGTCCTTCTCCAGCACCGTCTCGGCCAGGTTGATAAAACGGACGGCCTTGCCCAACTTCGATTGGTCGAAGAAAGAATATTGCTGCTGGTAGCGCAGCATCTTGATGGTGGATTCGCCGAGCACGGTGAAATAAAGCGCCGGTTTCTTCGGCGTCGCATTGGCGAAAACTATCTGGTGCGCCAGCGTGGTTTTCCCGCAACCGGGCGTCCCGGCAATGACGTTGAAAGAGAATTCCGGGATGCCGCCACCCAGAATGTCGTCGAGCCCGCGCACACCGGTCGGCAAGTTGTGGATCATCACTCGCTCCGTTGTGCTCACTACTGCTTTGGGAACGTGGAGTTTCGCTGGATTATTTTGGCGGCTTGGTTTCTTCATTTATCGTCTTCCTGACCTAATTCCGAATCGTCACACAAAAGATCCGGCCAGACATCACACACCATACGCGACGTCAAAGACTGGCCAATGAAGGCCACTAACAATCCGAGCAACTGGGCGAGCAGAACCGTTCCGCCCTCAAGCAGTTCGCCCTGGCTGAGTTGCGCCTGGATTTCCTCCAAACCTGCCAAAGACCCATCCGCTTTCACGCGCACCGAACGCAGCCAGGGAGCTTCCGTGCTGGCCCGCGCGAGCGCGCACGCAAGGAGCACCTGAACGCCCCCAACGCCCATCAGCGCCGCCAAATGGGACCGTAACTTCTCACAAACCTCAAACCCCGCCGGCCTCGTTTTCGAGGAAGTTTCATCCCCGCCCCCCTCATACTCGAGGAGACGCTGGGCGTAACTCCGCATTTGTAACGAGGTTCGGCTCATTTGGACACGCGGTTATTCCAATCCAATTCTTCTGCGCTTCCGGTAAAGCGTGGCTTGATCAATCCCCAGGACCTGGGCCGCTTCGGCCAGGTTGGTGGTTCGTTCCAGAACTTTGCGAAGGTGCGCTTCCTCCAATTGCTCCATGGAAACCAACGAACCAACCTGCGGGCAGACATCGCTGCCGTTGGCTCCGGTCCCGATGCCTCGGGAGCCGCGCAATTCTGCGGGGAAGTCCTCCAGGCCGATCTCGGTTCCTTTGGCCATAATGACGGCGCGTTCGATGGCGTTGCGCAACTCACGGAAGTTGCCCGGCCACGAGTAGGCGCCGATAGCGGCAGAGGCCTCTTCGGAAAACCCATCGAGACGGCGCCCGCACAGAGCGGCAAAATGCTTGAAGTAATGCCCGGCAAAGCGAATGAGGTCTCCTTGGCGCTGCCGCAGCGGGGGCATTTCCGCCGTGATAACGTTGAGCCGAAAATACAGGTCTTCGCGAAAGGCGCCCTCGGCGACGCGCTTTTTAAGATCGCGGCTGGTGGCGGCGATGATGCGCACCTCGGCCTGGCGGATGACATTTTCGCCCACGCGCTCGTATTCACGTTCCTGAAGCAGTCGCAGCAGCTTGGGCTGGATTTCCATCGGCAGGTCGCCGATCTCGTCCAGGAAAAGGGTTCCGCCCGCGGCGGCTTTGACTTTGCCCCAATGGTCGCGCAAGGCGCCGGTGAACGCGCCTTTGACATGGCCGAACAGTTCGCTTTCCAGCAGTTCCTTGGACAGACTCGGACAGCTCACGGTAACGAACGGTCGCTCCGCCAAGTGGCTTTGCTGGTGAACGGCGCGGGCCAACACGCTCTTGCCGGTGCCGCTTTCTCCCAGGATCAGAATCGAGGCCGGGGTTTTCGCCGCTCGCAGCAGGGTGTCCATCACCTCTTTGACGAGCGGCGTGCTTGATTCCAGAAGGATCTCGGGATTCTGAGCGTTGCTGTCTTTCACTTCGCGTTCCAGGCGCTCGATGTTCTGGTTGAGTTGGTGGAAGCGCTGCACGCGGGCGAGCACCAGGTGAAACTGTTCGCGAGTGAACGGCTTCTCCAGAAAATCCACCGCTCCGCGCCGCATGGCCTCGACCGCGTTCTTCACACTGCCCTGGGCGGTGAACATCACTACCGGCAGGTTGGGCTGGCGCTTGAGCATCCGCTCCAGAATGTCGAGGCCCTTTTCCGGTCCAAGATTGAGGTCCAGAAGGACCGCATCGAATTTTCCTTCCTTTAACTCCGTGAGGCCCAACTCTCCGGAGCAGGCGGCTTCCGCGTAATGGCCCTCGCCATCGATAAGCAGGCACGTCGCGTCCCGGAACGTCTTGTCGTCGTCGATGACCAGGAAGTCCATATAAAACCTCAATGAGAGACCATGGCTCGAGGCAGGCGGAAGGCGAAGGTGGCGCCGTTGCCCGGCGTGCTTTCGCAGGCCAATTCACCATGCATCGCCAGGACGAGCTTCTTGACGATGCTCAGTCCCAGGCCGGTGGAAGGCTCGCCTCCCGTGGGCCGCGCCGAAAGGCGGCCATAGCGGCGGAACATGCGAGTCTTATCGTTTTCGCTGAACCCGGGCCCTTGATCCTGAACCTGGCATTCCACGTACCCGGCCCCCGGCGGGCAGACCGTGAGGCGAATCTGCTTGCCGGGCGGAGAAAACTTGATGGCGTTGGACAGGAGATTATCGAGCACTTGGTTGAGGGCGGCGCCATCGGCCTGCACGAGCGTGCCGTTGGGCGGGAGAACGACCTTAAGCACCAGTTGCTTGCGCTTGGCCGCCTCCTGATGTTGTTGGACCGCCCGAGCGGCCGCGTCCGACAGGTTGACGGACTCGGTCTTGAGGTTGAAACCATGGTCCGCCGAAGCATTTGCCAAAAACTCCTTCACAAAGGCGAGCATCTGGCTGCTCGAATGCGAGATGTTCTCGGCCATCAGCCGCAGCTTCGGGTCCGCCAGCGCCTCGGTGCGGTCACGGAGCAATTGGGCGCTCATGTCCATGCCGCCCAGATGGTTCTTGAGGTCGTGGGTCAGGATGCCCAGCAATTCATCCCGGTCTTCGGCGAGTTGCTTCAACTCGTCGCGGGCCCTTTTGAGCGCCAGGTGGGTGCGGACGCGCGTCACCAGTTCGGCGTGGTTGAAGGGCTTGGTGATGTAGTCCACGCCGCCGCTCTCCAGCGCGCGAACGATCAGGCCCTTGTCGTCTGCCGAAGAGAGGAAGATGATGGGAATCTCAGCCCAATCCAGGTTCTCGCGAATGCGGCGGCAGACTTCGAATCCGTCCATCTCCGGCATGAGCAGGTCGAGCAGGATGAGGTCGGGTCGCCCAACCGCCAGGCGTTGGAAGGCCTCGAGCCCGCCAGTGGCGGGCAAAACCTCGAAACCGAGTTTGCCCAGGGCGGCGCCAACGACCTGGATGTTGGACTCCTGGTCATCGACAACGAGCAGGCAGCCGGTGTTCGTTGCTATGATGGGAGCATTCATTTGCCGTTCACGCAGCGCGGGTTTCCAACCTGCCGTATCGCAGGTTTCCAACCTGCGGAGCGTCGGAAAGTTCGCGGGCGCTCGAACCGTTCAACGCCCTGCCGATTAGAAATCGGCGATACAGCAGGTTGGAAACCTGCGCTACGAGAATCTGCGCTACGAGCATACGGCATCCCTTCGTGCTGGCCTCGGTTCAGCCACGGTTGAACAGGTTTCGATGGACCCAACCAGTTTGGGGAACGCGGCGAGATGACGTCCCATTTGGCTGATAGCGTAGGTGTCGGCGAAGGTGGTGAGGGTGGCGGCATAAGTGGCCAGCGGGCCGCATTGGGCCGCCTGGCCGAGGAGGAAGAGCTGGTGAGCAAAGGCGCGGGTCGCGTTGACCGCCAGGCTGTCCCGGAGCGTGGGCCATTCGGTCGCCTCCTGGCGGCGCAGTTCGAGGACGAGTTCCTGCCACTGGGCCGCCTGGCCGGACGACAGGACGGGAATAGTCCCGAGGGCCTGCCCGAGATTCTGAGATTCCAGTCCATTGCCGGGCGACGCCCTTTGGAGAAACTGAGCCAGCGCCAGAAAGAGCGTTTGCCTCGAGAAGGGCTTGCGGATGTACCCGTTGAATTGGCTTTGCAACTGCTGCTCTTCGCCGGCCTTGCTCGAAGCCGTGACGGCGATGACCGGCAGCGATGCCAGACTCGCTTGCTTGCGGATCTCCGCCAGGGCCGTTCGCCCGTCCATCACCGGCATCCGGATATCCAGCAATACCACATCGGCCTTGGCCTTCCCCAGGCACTCCAAGGCTTCCTGACCGTTGTTGGCAAAATGGACCTGGTGATGGGTCTTCTCAAATATGCCGGCCATTAGGGCCCGATTGGTCCGGTTGTCATCCACCACCAGCAGCGTGGCCGGCGCGAAGTCATTGAAGTCCACCGCTCCGCCCGGTTCGGCGTGGTCTCCCACCGGCAACCGCCCCGAAACCGGAACATTGGCGAAACGCAAGTGGAAGACCGTGCCCTGGCCGACTGTGCTTTCGACGGCCAAGCTGCCGCCCATCAACTCGGTGAGGCGCTTGACGATGGTCAGCCCGATACCCGTCCCTTCCTTTTCCGCCGTGCGCAGGGACTCCGCCTGAACAAAGGGCTTGAAAACTTCCTCCAGTTCCTCAGCCGCGATCCCGATGCCGGTGTCCTCGACGTCGATTAACAGCGTCCCACTGCGGCCATCTCCCTGGCTTTCCCAGGAGACTCGCGCCTTGATGCAACCCCGGTCGGTGAACTTAATGGCATTGCTGAGCAAGTTCACCAGCACCTGGCGCAACCGCAGGCGATCCAGCAGCAACGCCCGGGGCAGATCGGGGGAGAGCTCGAACTGAAGTCGGAGCGATTTCATTACGGCCTGCTGCCCGAAAACGGTGCGCAGAAACTCGCACGAATCCCGCATATCCGTCGGGTCGGGGTGCAATTCCAACTTCCCGGCTTCGAGCTTGGACAGGTCGAGAATGTCGTTGATCAGATGCAGCAACGCCGCGCCGCTGTCGCGGATGGCCCGCACATATTGCGATTGCTTGGGCGTCAGCCCCTCCGGCTCCAACAATTCGCTGAACCCGAGAATCGCGTTCATGGGGCTCCGAATTTCATGGCTCATGTTGGCCAGGAAGGCGCTCTTCTCCCGGACCGCTTGTTCCGCGTGCAGCTTCTCCTCGAGCAACTCCCGCCGCGCTCGCTCCTGGTAATAATCCACCCGGTAAAAATAGAGCGCGAACAACCCCGCCCCGACCCCGAGCAACCCGGCCATCCACGTCATTTGATGCACCGACTTCATCTCGTGGCGGGTGGCCTCGCCCGTGGCGGACAGAAGATCCAGCCGGTTGTCGTGGCGCCGTTTGATGATCTCACGGATGCGGTCCATCGTCGTCCTGGTTTGATCGGGACCGGCGGCCGCCTCTGGCCCTGTGAGACCTTGCTCGGCGCGCAGCGCGATGGCCTGGCGCAGTTCCGCCAGCTCGAGGTCAATGAGCGGACGCAACTCGTTCAAGACTCCTTGGCCGGCAGGGTCGCGCCTCACGGACACAGCCAGCCGCTCGAGGGCCACAGGGAAAGTGCGGGCCGCGTTGGTGAAGGCTTCAAGATAAACCCCTTTTCCCGTCAGCAGGTAACCTCGCTGGCTGGCCTCGGCGTCCTGCAAAACCGAGAACAGTTGATTTATCGACTCGCGAACCTGCTCGGCCTCGGCCGATGCGTCAAGGCTGCGGGAAAAGCGGCTCCAGGCCACCGCCCCCATCACCACGCTGGCCACCGTGACGGTCAGCCAGAATATGGCTAGCGGCCCGATAATCCCACGTCGAAATCGGTAGATCATGCGCTTGCCTGCGTTAAGTCGAGCGCACACGCGTTCGGCCAATGAAGGACGCATTAACATATCATGCAAAATGCACGGTGTAAAGGTGTTATTCTTCAGGTTAATCACAACACCATGGTTTTCGTATCGGGAAAGGAGCGACGACGTCCAGCAGCGCGCGGACCTTGTGGAGCAGTTCATCGAGCTGGAATGGCTTTGCCAGGAACTCGAAGCGGTCCAAGTCCTGAGTTCCGTCGCGCAAGAACCGTAATGAGCCTGAAAGCATCAGCACGGGGGTCTTTGGATGCACCGCGCGGAATTGGCGGGTGAGTTCCAAACCGTCAACTTCAGGCATCGAAAAATCGGTGATTAATAGATGAATCGCCGCCGCCTCGCGAGCCAACCGCAGGGCTTGGGCAGCACTCTCGGCTTGCAGCACGGTGTAACCCTGCTGGCAGAGAATCTCCGCCTCTGCCTGGCGCACCACCTGGTCGTCATCGACAACCAGCAACGTCTTGGTCGGCTCGGATATTCTCGTTGAAGATGGAAATCCAGAGGGCGGTTCCGAATGACTCGATTTGGTTTTCATCGTCAACTCCCTCTTTTAGCTAGAGGCGGGCCAACACCACGCCGGCTTCTGCAACCCGTTGGTCCAAGCTGTGTTACAGTTTTACTGCTGCGCTTGGGCGCGGGGTGAGGACCGCAAGAACCATGCAAATTGCATTCACAGCAACTACTGGAAAGTGCATTTTGCACACTCAACGAAGCCCCGACGGAGTTCGCAAATCTGACGCTGCTCCACCGTTCTTCCGCCCTGGCCCAATGGAAAATGCAGGGCAGGTTGTTGTGGACAAGGCGGTTGCGAGTTTTACGGCAGCGACCACCACAAACTGAACTTGCTGTCCCGGCCGTCGCCGACCACCCCTGGCACGCCACACGCTAAAGGATGCCGCGCAGACCTGAACCCGCACCCAAAGAAAGAACAGGTAAAGAAGAACAGGTAAAAGTATGTCATTAATAACAATTGTCGTCAGTCTCATCGTGGTCGGAGTTCTGCTCTGGCTCGTCAACACCTACATCCCCATGGATGCCAAGATCAAAAAGATCCTCAATATCGTGGTGGTGGTGGTGGTAGTCCTTTGGCTGCTCAACGTGCTCGGAGTATTGGACCATCTCCGCAACATTCGAGCCTCAATCCAAGCGCCATCCCTCGGCATGTCCAGTATGGTTTCGCAACCAGCGGTAGTATCGGGTTCGGGGGTTCCCGCTTGGTCTTGAAATGAGCTTATCCAAGCAGAGGGTGCAAACGATCCTGAAGCAATCGGTTGACACCCTGTTGGGCCAACAGGACAGCCAAGGCCGCTGGAGTTTCCCCGCTCATCTGGGGTCTCATTATATTTCGCTCTATGCGCTGTTTCTGGAATGGCTCCGCTTCCGGGGCTTCTCATCCCGGCTGGACCTAAACCGCCTGGCAGGAATCCTGCTCAAAGCCCAATTGCCGGACGGCTCCTGGAGGCAGGCCCGGGACCCGGCGCTTCGCTCGGGTGACATCAACGCGACCGTGCTCAACTATGCCGCCCTTAAGTTCTTTAGAACCTCGATCTCGACGGCAAACGTAGGGCCGGCGATCCATTCGGCCAGAAGATTCATCCTGGAGGCTGGGGGCATCGATTCGACCAATCAGTTCACAAAAACCTTTCTGGCGCTCTTCGGAGTGCGGGGGTGGGAGGACATCAGCGAGATCCCCTACCTGATTTTCCTGGAGGCGCTGCCGCTCAACTACCGGGAGTTTTCCCAATGGGTCATTCCCCACCTGATCCCCATGGCCTACCTGCGGCATAACCGGGTTTCCCGGAAGATCCGCGGCACGTTTGGGCCGGAATTTGACCTGAGCGAGCTTTACGCGGGAAATCCCTGGAAGCCGCGCCAGGCAGAGGCAGAGCCCTCGGCCTGGTATGACGGATTCATGGTCAAAAAAATCCTCCGGCAGCAGCGGAAACATGGGAGCTGGGGCGGCTACACGGTCTCGACCCTGTTCAGCATCGCCGCACTGGACCATTTTTACCGGAAGCACCCCGGGCGTTTTCCCGCCATCCCGTCGGCGATAAAGAGCGGATTAGAGTTCGTGGATGGCCTGTATTTCGACCATGGAAAGGGCAACTACCTCGGCTGCCTGATGGACGGCGGTGTCTGGGATAGCATCCTTTCGGCCCAGGCGCTGGCCCAGGCCGGAGAAACCAGCGCTCCCCTGGTGCTGGCCGCCGAGAATTTCTATGAACTGCAGACTGCCGAAGGCGGCTTCCCCTACGGCCGGGACTTCGAGCAATACCCGGACGTCGATGACACGTCCAGGGCGCTGGTGTTCCTGGAAAAGATGGCGCCATTCACTCGAAGAACCGGCGCGGCGGACTCCCGGAAAAAGGGACTGCGGTGGCTTTTGAACCGGCAAAACTCCGACGGCGGCTGGGGGGCCTTTGACAAGAACAAGGTCGGAAGCCGGATGATGAAGCTATTCACCAAGGACCTAAGCGATTCGGTGGAACTGTTCGATGACAGTTCCGCGGATAACACAGGCCATGTGCTGGCAGCCTTGGGCGCTTATGGAATGACTTTGGCTGGCTCGGGGGCGGTCAGGAGGGCGGCCCGCTTTCTGCGCCGGACCCAGGATCCCGGCACGGGTCTTTGGGAAGGCCGCTGGGGGATCAACACCCTGTACGGAACCACCCAGGCCGGCGCCGGGCTGCTGCGGGCAGGAGAATCGCCGCAAGCGCCCTATCTCCAGAGGGCCGCCCGCACGCTCATGAGTTTTCAGAACGCGGATGGCGGATTTGGGGAATCGACGCTGTCCTACCTTGATGATGGGCATCGGGGCCGCGGGGCCAGCACGCCGACGCAAACCGCGTGGGTGCTCGAGTTTCTCTGCCAGATGGGCCTGCAACACACCGATACGGTCCCCAAGGTGGTCAATTACCTCCTCGAAACCCGCGACGAGTCGGAGTCCTGGCGGGATGGCTCCGTGGTCGGGACCGGACATCCCGGCATTTTGTACATGGAATACCCGGCGTATCCCAAGACCTTTCCCGTGATGGCTTTGGCCAATTACTTGAATCCTCACTAATCACCCTCATGAGCAACCATCACTTGCTCCAGGACCGAGTTGACAAACCAGGGGTCAAGAATGGCCGGAGGCTGTCGCTGCCGAGGCTGTCGGCCTGCGTGGCGGCTTCCCTTGGTGCGTTGGTCCTCTGCGTCGCGGTCCTCATCCTTGCGTTTGGCGGTGCGATCCTCAACCGCTATGGCAAAGCGAGGGCAGAGCGAGCGTTTGCAGAAGCGCATCCAGGGTGCGCATTGCGAATCGGCAAACTGGCTTACGCGATGGGCGCCAACCGCCTGGTCGCTCAATCTCTCACACTGAGCGCAACCAACACGACCCTCAAAACCGGCCGGATTTCGCTGACGGGCGTTCGCTGGGCGCGGCTTCTTTGGGGAAAGGCTGCTCTGGCTCATGTCCTCGCCAAAGCCAGTCTCGAGGCGGCGAATCTCGAGGTGGAATTCCCCCAGGCGCACTACGGCATCCGCTGCGCGCGGCTGCGAGCCTCTGTTCCGGGTTCAGAACTGATCGCCGAAGGGACCGAGTTGCGGCCGTTGGCCGGAGACGAAGCATTCTTCGCGGCGCGCGATTGTCGAACGACGCGCTTTCATGTGGTCCTGCCTGAGTGCAGAGTATTGGGCCTGGCGTATGGCGAACTGCTCCAGGGAAAGTCGTACCGAGCCGGGTCGGTCCACCTTTCCGGGCCCTCCTTCGATGCGCTGGTCAATCGGGACAAGCCGGAGGAGCCATTCGCGAAGAGTCCGCTCATGGTGCATGAGGCGCTGGCCGCAATCCGCCAACCGCTCCGGATCGACAGCCTCACTATTACCAACGGCCACCTGAGCTACTGCGAGCGGGTGGTCGCCGGGGCCGGCCCCGGCGTGCTGACGTTCGGGGCCGTCAGCATGTCCGTGGAGGGCATCGCCAACCGCGCCGAGGGCACTGCCCCCATCCGGGTCCAGGCGCAGGGCGACCTTATGGACGCAGGAACGCTGAAGGTGCTGATGACGATCCCGGTCACGCCACCGGACTTCTCGCTCCACTATTCCGGTTCGCTCAGCGCGATGGACCTGACCCGTCTGGATGGGTTCCTTGACATTGTGGAACATACCCGCATCAAGTCCGGCAGCGCTCAACAGGCCGCGTTCGACATCGATGTGGCCGCCGGCCAAGCTCGCGGCCGCGTGCGGGCGATTTACAGGGATTTGGACATCGCTTTGCTCAACAAGCGAACCGGCAGCGCCAAGGGGCTGGAAAATCGCGTCGTCTCGTTTTTTGCGAACGAGTTGAAGATCCGGAATTCCAACACTCCGAACGCCTCGGGCTCGATGAAGGAGGGGGAGGTAAACTACACGAGAAGGCCGGAGGAGGAGTTTACGCAATTTGCGTGGTTCGCCTTGCGGAGCGGAGTTCTGGATGTCATCAGCCATTGAGGCGCGAGGTTCACTTTAGCAGCGCCCTCTTTTGGCTGGAGCAATATCACGTGGACGGGCTGCGCGTCGATGGCGTGGCTTCCATGCTTTGCCTGGACTACGCGCGCAAACCTGGCGAATGGATTCCCAACCAGTATGGCGGACGCGAAAACCTGGAAGCCATGGATTCTCTGCGCTGCCTCAAGGAAACGATTTATCGCGAGCACCCGGATGTGCAAACCATTGCCGAGGAATCCACCGCCTGGTCTCAGGTTTCGCGGCCCACCTACACGGGCGGTCTGGGCTTCGGTCTGAAGTGGGACATGGGCTGGATGCACGACACCTTGCGCTACATGAAACGCAATTCGGCGTTCCGAAAACATCATCATGTTGCTGGCGGCTTTGAACTTCACGCCCGTGCCGCGGCACAATTATCGCGTCGGCGTGCCCCGGGGCGGTTACTGGAAAGAAGTGTTAAACAGCACCGCCCCGTCAATCTTGTTGTCCAGCGTCAGATACGGCCGGACGCGCAGCACATACCAGTTCCCCGCTGTGTCCTGCACCTCCCGTTCCTGCGCGCTGATCGTGCCGATCGCTTCGGCGATGAATTGCTCCAGCCCGGAAAAGGCCAGGTTGTGCCGGATGTCGCTCAAGGGCCTCCCGGCGTCACCGGCCAGCAGGTTGAAAACCTTTTCCGCCGACGCGCCGATGCCCGCGATGGGCGGCGATTTCTTTTCAGACGGCTGTTTCTTCATGGCAAAACCGGCCCATCAAGTCGTCACTTCGCTCGATTCCGCAGTCCTGACCTGCAAACAGCGTCAACGAACCCATGTTTAGCAACTGCAAATGAATGGTCGAGGTTATGTTTCGAGGAGGTTCATGCTCTGTCCGTGGCTGAAAAGCAATTCTCCTTGAGGCGCGCCGCGTCAAACGGCAGAGTTCTATTGGTATGATTACAGACACCCATGATTGAGTCGCTGCTGCTGACCACCGCACGGGTCTCGACCTTCGACGGCAAGCGTCCGCTCACCGCGGCGAGCGGCTTCTTCTTCGGGCGCGAGGGCCGGCTGTTTCTCGCGACCAGCCGACACGTGATGATCGACGAGCCGAGCAAGCACTTCCCCAACCGCATTGAGATCGAGCTCCACACCGACGCCAAGAACCTCACATCTTCGATCAGCCTGTCGGTGCCGCTGTATCTCGACGGCAAGAGCGTCTGGCACCAGGGCAACGATGCCGGTGGCGAGATCGACGTGGCCGTGATCGAACTGGAGCGCGCGGCGCTGCCGAGCTCGGTGGTGCTGCGGTGCTTCACGCCGGCGCATCTGCAGCGCTCGCTGCAGGAGGTGGAAGTCGGCACCTCGCTGCTGATCGTCGGCTTCCCGCTCGGTTTCCACGACGCGCTGCACCACCTGCCCGTGGTGCGGCACGCGGTGATCGCCTCGTCCTTCGGCCTGCGCTTCCAGGGCCTGGGCTACTTTATCACCGATGCGCGAACGCATCGCGGCACCAGCGGCGCGCCGGTGGTGATGCGCAGCCCGCCCACAGATGCGCAACTGCCCTGGAAGCTGCTCGGCGTGCATTCCGCGCGCATGGACATGGGCGGCCGCGATTTGCAACTCGACGAGACGCTGGGGCTAAACTGCGCCTGGTACGCCGACATTCTTCTCACCCTGACGACATGACTCGCCACGCGTCGCCTGGACGGCAATTGATCTTGCGATGATGCACAATGACTATCAAACTGCCGGTGATCGCGGCGTTGCCGCGTTGCATCGTAAAACGTGACTTGGAAGCGGTCCCGGCACTGCTACCCCCTGAAGATGTCGAAGGGTTCGATTTTGAGGACCTTGCGTACCCCGACATAGCTTGACATTCCGGCGATGACTATGACCATGCCAAGAGCCAGCCCCAGGTTCCAGAATGTGATGATCGCTGCGTAATTGGGCAGCCGGGCTCGGGCGATCGTGATCATCAACGTCACCAGACCGACGCCGAGGCCGTAGCCGGTCAGCGCAGTGAAGGTCGCCATGAACAGGATCATGTAGATGAGCTCGCGCCCCTTTGCGCCGATGGCCTTGAGCGCGCCGAATTTCTCCAGGTTTTCGAGGATGAACGTGTAAAAGGTCTGGCCCGAGATCGATAGTCCGACGATAAAGCTGATCACGGTCATCAACAGGATGTTGGTGCCGATACCGGTCTTGTAGGTATAGTAGTTGCTGATGCGTTCGTTGAATTCATCCTTGGTAAAGGCGACATAGCCGAGCTTGGCGACTTGCTCCTTGATGCCCGCCACGGCAGCCTCGCTCTTGGGCTGCACCAGCACGTAGGACATGGTGAAACGCATTGAGGGGATGTATTCGATCGCGCGGTGGTAGGTTGTATAGAGCGTCGGCACGCCGTTCAGTCCGTTGGAGGCGACCCGGGCAACGCCCACAATCGTGCCGCGGTGATCGTTGAGCTCGAACGAGGTGCCGATCTTCGGGTTCTCCAGCTTCGAGAATTCAACGTCGTCGACTACCAGGAACGTGTTGTCGGCATAGATGTCCTGCATACTGCCCTGTTCGACTTCGGGACGGCCAAACAGGCTGGTGTCGTCCAGCCCGACGACGCTTACAGATTGATAGGTGCCGCTCTGGAGTTTGACCAGGGCGCCACCGATAAAGAGCGGCACCGCATAGCTGACCTCGTCCATGCTGCGCACGGCGTCCAGCACGTAATCGGGCATAGGGATAGGACTGGTGGCGGTATTGACCGCCGGGTCCATGATCCACATCGCCGCGCCGATATTGGTGACCGTCGAATAGGCACGGTTGAGGATGCCGGCGAACATCGCGGTCATTTCCATCATCAGAAACACGGCGAAGGTGATCCCGATCAACAGGGCCGAGAACTTGCCTTTGTCATTGACCAGCAGCTTGAACCCAATCCGCAGGATGCCAGCGTATTTCATGGCGCCTCGTCTTTGCCCCTCGGGCGTTGCTCGTTCCACCAGCCGCCTCCCAGAGCCACGAACAAGGCGACGGTGTCCTGGTGGCGCTGGGCCACCGCCTGCAGATAGGCGATGGTCGCCTGGTGGAATTGCACGTCGGCCGTCAACACGTCCAGGTAGGCCACCAGACCCGCGCGGTAATTGGCCTGCAACAGGCTGAGGGCTTCGCCGGCGGCGCGCTGGGCTTCGACCTGTGCCTGCAGCGCCTCGGCGTCATGCTCGAGCGCCTTCAAAAAGTCAGCGACTTGCTCGAATGCGCCAAGCACGGTCTGTCGATAAGTTGCCTGCGACTGCTGATAGGCGTCGAGGGCGGCCCGCCGGGCGTACCACAAACTGTTGCCCTGAAACACTGGAGTCGTGGCCGTCGGGCCGATGCTCCAGAACTTGCTGACCGCCGAAAGATTGGCGAGAGTGGTGCTGGCCCCGCCGTAGGAGCCGCTCAAGCTGAAGCTGGGGAACATCGCTGCGGTCGCGATGCCGATGTTGGCGCTGGCCAGATGCATTTGTGCCTCGGCCGACAGGATGTCGGGACGTTGGTTCACCAACTCGGAGGGCAGGCTCACCGGCAGGTCGACCGGCAGCGAGAGTCCGGCCAGGTCGATGTCGGGCAGGGCAGCCTTGGATGGCAACACGCCTTCCAGGGTCGCCAGCAAGTGCTCGGCCTGGCTGACATTCTGCTCCAGGGGCGCCAGCAAGGCCTGGTTGGCGGCGATCAGGCTGCCCATGCTCAACACGGTCGAATAGGGAGCTGTGCCGGCGCGAAACTGCGCTTCGGTGAGGTGAAGTTGCTGGCGCTCCGACTCGATCAACTGTTCGGTCGCGCGAATCTGCGCAGCGTAGGCAGCCCGCGCGATGCTGGTGTTAACGACATTGGCGGACAACGCAAGGTAGGCCGCCTTGCTCACGTAACGTTGGGAGTCGGCCTGGGCGCGCAAACCTTCCACCGTACGGCGCTTGCCACCGAACACATCGAGCGCGTAGCTGATGGTGCCGCTGGAAGTAAACAGATTGAAAATCGAGCCGGAGCTCTGCAAGCCTTGCTGCAACGGCGCGGTGCGCTGCCGGCTGGCCGATAGTCCAGCCTGGACTTGGGGGAAGAACACGCCATAACCTGCGCGCAGGTTGTCCTGACTCTGACGCAAAGTGGCCTCGGCCGCCTGGAGGGTCGGATTGTTGGAGATTGCCTGCCGGACTAGCGCGTCCAACTGCGCCGACTTGAACAGCCGCCACCAGTCGGCAGGGATAGCGGCGCCGGGCGTGAAATGCTGCGCCTGGCCATCCGCCGCGACCGTAGCTTCGGGTCGCGGCTCGCGCGTGTAGCGGTCCGTGTCGGGGGGCGCGGGACGAACGAAATTGGGGCCCACCGCGCAACCGCCAAGCATCGCCATGATCACGGCGAGCCGCGCGCCTCGCTGGACTGATGATCGAAAGTTGTTCATCGCATTCGCTCTGAGGGGTGCCGGGTCTGGCGCGGCGCTATTGCTGCCCGATGAATACATCCACCAACTGGCCCGGATAGACCGGGGTGTCCTTTTTCTGGAACCTGAAAATCACCGGCAGCACCCGCAGATCTACTTGCTCCTGGCGCTGATTAGACAGCTCGATCTTGGGCGAAACATAAGGCTGCACCCGGACGAACTCCAGCGGCACTTGATTAGTGTACGACCCGCGAATCGACATCTGTGCGCGAATATGCAACGGAGACGGCAGCCGTGAGACCAGTATCTCGTCCACGTAACAGCGCACGGCCAGATAGTCTTGGGGCGCTCCCATTATCACTAACGGGTCGAATAACTCCGTGTATGGGCTATAGGCGCCCTGGGAGGACACATAGCTGCCGACGGTTGCGTTGACAGCCAGCACGACTCCGTCAACCGGCGCTTTGACGGAATACTTTACCAGCAGCGCGTTCGCTGCCTGGTAAGCCTGCTTGAGCGCCTCATACAGCTTTTCCTGGTTGTCGATGTCGTAACTCCATGCGCCGGCCTTGGTAAGTTCATATTGCTTGCGGGCTACGTCCAGCGCGGCTGCCGCTTGGTTGACTGCGTCTTGGGCCGTATCCAGCACGTTTTTGCTGATCGATTTCGGGTCGATGTCGTAGGAGGCGCGGTCCTTGTCGTACTGGTCGCGGGCCACTTTCAGGTTGGATTCGGCCAGCCCCACCTGCGCCACCGCAATCGCCAGCGTCTCCATTCTCGGCTGCGCTTTCAGTTCGTTCAGGAGGGCCAGGGAGGCTTCGGACTGCGATCTTAGCTGCTCGGCGTTTGGTCTCTGCACGGAATCGTCGATGCTGAACAGCCGAGTGCCGGCCGACACCGGCTGGCCTTCGCGCACCAGCACCTTGGTGATCGGGCCGGAAACTTCAGGATAGATATTGATGTTCTCACCGCTCGACTGGTCGCTCTCGATAATGCCATTGGCATAGATGGCCGAGTCGTAGGGGTTGCTGACCGGTTTAAACACAGGGGGTTGGGCCTTCCTCTCCCTGCCAAAGAGGTAGGCGGCGACCAGCGCGGCCAGGATACCTAATATCGAGAGGGTGAAGATGATCTTGTTTCTGACTTCATGCTTAGGCTCGGCTGCTTTGGTCTCGGGCTTGGACTCGGCTGCTCTGGCGTCAGGCTTAGGCTCGGCTGCTTTGGCTCCGGCCTTAGGTTCGGCTGCTTTGGGTTCGACTCTGGGTTCGGCTGCTTTGGCTTCGGGCTTGGGTTCGGCCTCGGTTTCATCTTTCCGAATCTCCCGCTCCGCCTTCTCCCAGGCCAGAACTGCTCGAACTTCCTCGCGCCCCAGCTCCTCGTAGAGTGCATGGACTCTATTAATGAGCTGCGGCGTCAAATCAGACGGTGTCCTGGTTTCGGCTTTAGGTGCAGGCTCGGCTGGTGTGGCTTCGGGCTTGGGCTCGGCTGGCGCGGCTTCAGGTTTAGGCTCGGCTGGTGTGCCTTGGGGCTTGGCTTCAGAGTTAGGCTCGGCTTCGTTCATTAGGCTCCCTTGTCCGACGCGGTGAGATGTCCATCTTCCATGTGGAGGATGCGGTCCGCATACTCGTTGATGCGCGCATCATGGGTGACGATCAGAATGACGCGGCTTTTGTTGAGTATTCTTTCTTTCACGAAGGCGATGATCATCCTCCCGGTGTCACCGTCCAGGGAGGCGGTCGGTTCGTCCAGTATCAGGATCTCCGGAGTGCTGATGATCGCGCGCGCGATGGCCACGCGCTGTTGCTCGCCGCCCGAGAGCTTCACTGGCAGAATCCCGCCCCGGCCTTTCAGGCCGACGATCTCGAGGGTCTTTTTTGCCTCGGTGATTGATTCGTCCCAGTCGCGCTTCTTGAGGATTAATGGGATGGCGACATTCTCGGCCGTGGTCAACCGCGGAAAAAGATGGTAGTCCTGGAACACGAAGCCAATTGTGTTCAAACGGAAATCGGCCAACTGGTCATTGTTCAGGGCCCAGATATCGGCCCCTTTGACTGTCACCTTGCCGGCGTTGGGACGCAGGATGCCGGAGATCATGCTGAGCATCGTGGTCTTGCCGCTGCCGGAGGGACCGACGATGAACAGCATCTCGCCAAAGTGAGCGACAAGCCCGACATGATTCACGGCAGTCATCCTGGCATCGCCTTCGCCGAACCATTTTGTCAGATCGGTTGCCACGATCGCCTGATTTTCCATTGGTGTTGCGCTGTCGGCGCTCACAGGTTTATCCGCCGGACCCTTCATCGGCAAATCCATCCCCTTGTTTCCGACTGCCCGAGTGTATGCCGCAAGGCGGCCGGAGGGCTGGGGGGTGCATTAGCCGACATCATTTCTCGGACACTGCGCTCGGTACTCCCTCATCCGGCACGAGCGTCCATTGGCGGTTCGGATTGTATTCCTTCATCGCCCCCGCAACCCGGGAAGTCTTTTCGCCAAGATTTCGCTGATAAACTTTGCCGTCCTGATTCACGATAAAGGTCATGATGCCCGACTGGTCCCAATGCTCCGGATAGGCCACCAGCGCGAAACCCCCCGTCAAGTTGCCGTGGCTCATGTAATTCATTTTCCCGCCGGGCGCAGCCTTGCCTTGCTGGGTCAGAATTCGGAAAT
>Ga0187873_1000769_pt1 | contig 30198 bp, 25 predicted proteins | sample June2016WEW_16_1_2_FD_133012 | JGI IMG/M metagenome (GOLD analysis project Ga0187873, IMG submission 133012) | Peatland microbial communities from SPRUCE experiment site at the Marcell Experimental Forest, Minnesota, USA - June2016WEW_16_100 | ecosystem: Environmental > Terrestrial > Soil >...
AATCGAAATAGTTCTGGACAAAATTAAATAGCAAAGTTCAGAATTTAATATCTTATGGACTTCATTTCTCAAACTGAGAATCAGTTTCATACATCACTTTGGGTTGTTGCTCTTGTAAACATCGCAGTTGCTGTAATTCATATTGCATTCGCTTGCGGGGTTTATGCCGATACGCGGAAGTTGCAGCAGAATGGAAAGCGTATTTATTTGGTTCATCCATTATTCTGGGTTTTAGCAACGATATTGGGAGGAGTTATTGCTGCGGGCATTTATTGGCTCGTTCACCATTTGAGATTGAGACAAGATGAAGTTGATACCTGATCTGCCACAGGCCAGAGGCCTGTGCTACCCCAAATTCACCGGGTCAATATCCACCGTAAGTGTTACGTTTTCTGGTAATGCAAGCGTCTCGATAATTTTCGCCAGTGTCTGACTGAGTTTGCTTATCGCGCGTGTCCGCAACATGATTTGGTAGCGATAAAAAGTTTCCGCACGCAGCAATGGCGCAGCGGCCGGCCCGGCAATAATTAAATCTTTGAACGCACCCCTCGCCCCGGCCCTCTCCCCGCTCTGCGGGGCGAGGGAGTGGTACGCTTTGTTTTCCTTCTCCCCGCCAAACGGGGAGAAGGTGGCCGCGGGCCGGATGAGGGGTCCGTTTTCGTTATCCGAAGATTTAAGATTTTTCTCCAACTCCCGTTTCAAATGGTTGGCGGAAAATTTCACCTTGTCTTCGTTGCGGCCTTTGAGCGTGAGCAGCGCGACGCGGCTGACGGGCGGATATTTTAGTTGTTCTCGGAATTCGATTTCCTGTTCGTAAAAGCCGGTGAAGTCGTGGCGACGCGCGTATTGGATCGCCGGATGAAACGGCGCAAACGCCTGCACGAACACCTCGCCCTCCACATCGCCGCGTCCGGCGCGACCGGCGACCTGGGTGAGAAGTTGGAAGGTGCGTTCGCCTGCGCGAAAATCCGGCTGATGCAGCGCGAGGTCGGCGTAAATGATGCCGACGAGCGTGACGTTCGGAAAATGCAGCCCCTTCGCAATCATCTGCGTGCCAACGAGGATGTCGGTCTTGCCCGCGCGAAAATCGCCGAGGACTTTCCGGTAATCGTCCTTGTGCTTCATCGTGTCGGAATCCATGCGTTTGACACGCGCGCGCGGAAAAAGTTTCGCGAGCGTTTCCTCGACTCTCTGCGTGCCTGTGCCGGCAAAACGAATCGCTGGGTTTTTGCATTTTTCGTTCGGGCACGCGGCAGGCACAGGTGCAACGTGGCCGCAAATGTGGCAGCAAAGTTTTTGTTCCTGCCGATGAAACGTGAGCGCGAGGCTGCAATTCGGACAATTGCAAACATAGCCGCACTTCGGGCATTGCAGCGAAGTCGAGTAGCCGCGCCGGTTCAAAAACAAAATCGTCTGCTCGTGCTTTTCGAGCCGTTGCGTGATGGCCTCCTTGAGTTGCGGCGAGAAAATCGGGATGCCTTTTTCGCCGCGCGCGGCCTGGCGCATGTCCACGACGCGGACGTGCGGCATTTTTTGATTGTCCACGCGTTCGGGCAATTCGAGCAGCGTGTATTTGCCCTTTTTGCAATTGTAATAGCTTTCGAGCGACGGCGTGGCCGAGCCGAGCACGACGACGGCGTTTTCCATCTGCCCGCGCATGATGGCCACATCGCGCGCGTGGTAACGCGGCGCTTCCTCCTGCTTGTAAGAATGTTCATGCTCCTCATCCACGATGATGAGGCCGAGCGGTTCGACCGGCGCAAAAATCGCCGAACGCGCGCCGATGACGATGCGGGCGCGGCCCTGGCGGATTTTGTGCCATTCGTCGTGGCGCTCGCCGGCGGACAAATGGCTGTGAAGGACAGCGACGAGCGTCTGGAGTTTGCCGGAACTGAAGCGCGCCTTGAACCGCTCGACGGTCTGCGGCGTGAGGGAAATTTCCGGCACGAGCACAATCGCGCCATTGCCTTGTTCAAGCGCGTGCGCGATGGCTTGGAGATAGATCTCCGTCTTGCCGGAACCTGTTACCCCATGAAGCAAAAATACCCGGGATGACTTTGCGATGCCCGATTCCCGTTGTGTAGCACCCGCGTCTCGCGGGTCATGTTCGGCGTCCCGCCGGACATTTTCAACGGTGTCGGATGCATCCGGCGTCCAGATGTAAGAATAATCTTCCATCGGTCCGACCAGCCCAATCGTTCGCGGGTTGTTCCAAATGTAATCCCAGGTTTTGTGCAAGTCCGCTTCGGATCGAATCAGACGGTCAAACGATTCATCCGTCCAGACCGGCCCGGAGCGTTTCATCACCTTGTTCACCGAGTGCGCGGAAAAGGATTTGATGCTATGTAGAATTTCGGTGAGTGAGTGAGCCCCCTCTTTTCCGGCTTCTTGAGTCGGCAACGGTTGAATCAGCAAATGAACATGGTCGGGCATTACGCACGCGGCGTAACATTTAATTTTGTTACCATGCCAGTGATGGCAGGCTTCCAGCGTTTTGGTGCGTGCCTCAGGAGAAAGAACGAGCTTGTCGTGCGTCCGCCAAGTGACGTGATAAATAAAACCCGGAATCTCAAAATGCGGCAGGCTGCGTTTGCGGACGGTGGTTTCTGAAATCGGACCGGGTTTGACAATCGAATGAGAGGCGGGCGCGACGCCCGTCTCCACCCGCGGGACGCGGGTGCTACCACAGCTATTTATCGCCGCGATGATTTTCTCCAACGCACTTTCCTGCGCCGGATTCAGCGGCAGCGGCTGCGACGGCAGAATGTGCTCGCGGGCATACGGATCGCGTTCGGAAATTTCCGAAGCGATTGCGACGAGTTTACGGTCTTCGAGTTTACGAACAATTGCAACACTTGCTTTGGAGAGTTCAAGCAGTTCCGTCAGTGGCATTTCACGTTGCTCTTCGATGATGTTCCAAACTTCCTGCTGGCGCGGCGATAGTTTTGGAAATTCGCCGCTCACCGGCAGCGCGCGGACGAACAGCCGTTCGCGCCAGCCGGATTTTTCCTTGCGCACGGCTTCGGGCAGAACGGATTTCAGCGCGATTTCCGGCGCGCAGCAATAATAATCGGCAATCCAACGCGCAAGTTTCAAGACTTTCGGCGTGACGAGTGTCTGCGCGCCGATGATTTTGAGTATCGGTTTGAGTTTCGCGTGTGCGGATTCCTCGGCGAGCGCGGTCACACAGCCGAAAATTTTTCGCGGACCGAATGGCACCTGCACGCGGCTGCCGACTTCAATTTGTCCAGCCAGTCCGGGCGGAATCAAATAATCGAATTCCCTGTGGAGCGCGATTTCAAGACTGACACGGGCAATCATGCGGGGTTGAGGGTTGAGAGTTGAGAGTTGAGTGTCAAGGATGCGCTGTTAGAACCCATCTTTGAAGTGATGAGTTGCACGAGTCTCTGATTTTCCAAAAAGTGAAGTTCAGGACTTGCAGAGCTCGCCTCTCCGAATTTCAGTCCCGCGAGATAGCGCGCATCTCGGCCTCAAGCTGTTGCCGCAGCGATTCGCGTTCAGCGTCGGTCGCTTCGCGCGGCACGCGCATCACGCGGCCGGCGCTGACTTCGCAGCGTGAAAACGGCAGCGGCACTTGAAAGCGGTCCCAGCTTTTTAGTTGGATTTTCCACTGTAGATGATACGACGCGGGAACGATTGGCAGACCGGTGACTTGCGCCAATGACATCGCGCCATCCTGCACGACATAACGCGGCCCACGCGGTCCATCGGGCGTAATGGCAAGGTCGTAGCCGCGCTCGGCCCAGGTCTTCAATTCGAGCAACGCCTGGGGGCCGCGCCGGCTGCTCGAACCGCGCACGGGCTGGACGCCGAAGCGTTCGAGAACCGACGCGAGAAACGCGCCGTCACGGCTCGCGCTGACGATCCCCGCGAGACCGGCGGCCTGGTGATGCCTGCGCCCAAAGGAAAAATACAGCTTTATGGCAAGCGCGAGGCGATTGTGCCACGTGCAATAAATCACCTGGCCAATATCCTTGCGCATCATAAATCCGTGCGGGTCGTTGGTGCGGTAACGTAATGTCGCTGACACCAGGGTGAGCACAGCCCAAAGGATCCATGCGCCAAGCCGTTGATGCCATTTGGGTGGGTTCGGCACGACCATACCCGATTTTCTTTTCTTTGTCGGCGGACCCGTTTTTTCCGGCGATAAACTTGCTTCAGTCATCACGCCCCCTTTTTCAAACACGCGCGCACCAGGTCTTCGACCGTCGCCTTCACGCCAAGCATGGTCTGGGTGGTGCGAACGGCATCGTGCGCGTCAATTTGTTTGAAACCGAGCGCCATGAGCGCCAGCACGGCGTCGTTGATTTTTTGGTCGTCCGGCGACAACGCGCGTTGCGCGCTCGCGGCTTCCCAAGCGCCTGCCGCGCCGATTTTGTCGCGCAACTCGACAATGATACGCTCGGCGGTCTTTTTGCCTACACCGGAAATTTGGGAGAGCGCCTTCACGTCACCACCCGCCACCGCGCCGCGAAACGCAGTGACACTGATGCCGCTCAAAATATTCAGCGCGATTTTTGGGCCGATGCCGGAAACGGTGTTGACCAACAGCCGGAACAAATCGCGTTCCGCCGCCGTCATGAAACCGTAAAGCGTGTGCGCGTCCTCGCGGATGACCAGTTGCGTGAGCAATTTAACCGTGCCGCCCGGCTGCGGCAGCTTGTCGAACGACGACAGCGGAATGAGCACTCCATAGCCGACGCCATTGACGTCCACGATGACTTGCGTGGGCAGCGCTTCAACCAGTTTGCCTTGGAGAAAAGTAATCATACCAATAGACGGTTATTTGCCGTGACTGACCCGCAAAACTCTCGCATCCGTTTTTGAAATTTCAGCGACTGCAACACCACCCAATGCCCCATCGGGCAAAGTTCCCTCAACCTGCCAGACACCATCTTTCAAAACAGCTTTGAACGGCTTTTCTTTTTGAATGTTTTTTTCACCATAAATTGGTGTCCAAACTGCCACTGCAATCGCAATGGCGGTCTTCTCGTCAGGAACAAATCCGGCTTTTGGTTTGGAGTCAGCGGCGAATGACAATCCAGCCGTTAACATTGTAACTGCGATAAAAAGACAGAGATTTTTCATACAATATTAGCTCAAATTTTTTTCAGTGGCGTCAAATTGTATCGGCTGTTTTCATGCGCGTGGGCCAACGCGAGAGCCAGCGCGTCGGCGGCATCGGGTTCAGGTGGTTTCGGCAAGTTCAACAGGCGCTGAACCATTTTTGCGACGGCGGACTTTTGCGCCGCGCCGTAGCCGACGACGGCCTGTTTTACCTTGCGCGGTGCCATTTCAAAAATTTCGAGGCCGGCTTCGGCAATGACTGCAAGCGCCGCGCCGCGCGCTTCGCCCATGACGATGGCAGTCTGCAGATTTTGCGCGTAAAAAAGCCCTTCGACGACGCAGACAGCCGGCTGGTATTCGCGCAAAACTTCGCGGAGTGTTTGTGAAATTTTGACGAGGCAGCGGGAATGTTCCCAGCCGGGCGGGCATGAAATCGTGCCGTGCGCCAGCGCGAGCGGATGCGGTTTGCCGGGGCGAATGACGCCGTAGCCGGTGCCGCGCAATGACGGATCAATGCCGAGAATCACGCAATGAGTATTTGCCGCGGGGCGCAGGCTTGACTCGAACACAGGCGCCACGGCGCGCGGCGACGCGCCACCGATGCGTTCCTTTATTTGTTCAAATTGCCGCCGCGTGATGCCCACGGGCGCATTTTGCCAGTGGCGGAGAAGTTGCAAAAGGAAAAACGCCGGGCGAAACTTGCTCGCCGCGGCGTTTGACGCATCCAGCAAAGGAAAGGTCAGTGCCTCGGACCGTTGCCGGGACCAGTTTGATCTTGATCCTGCCTGTCGGATTTCTGCGACGCTGGCGCGGATGACGACTTGTTGTCAGGCTGGCTGCGTTGTGGACGCTCGACGAGCGCAGCGGCTGGCGCGTTGTGGTGGTTGGCCTCGGGTGCATAGTGTTGCCCCTGACCGGGAGTTGGTGTGACTACAGGCGCCTCGAAATTATGCGCATTACCGCGCAACGTTGCCGATTGTGGCGATTGCTGCTGTCTCTTTGGAGAGAAAATCCGGTTGTTGTCATTCGGCGTCGAATAATTGGCCGGTGCCGATGGCCGTTGAGTCTGGTTTGGAACGGAAAACTCGTTGCGGTTTTGCGGACTGTATGTGGTGGCATTGGGAACCTGCGGTTTTCCAACTGGCCGTGTTGAAGGCGCAGGCTGATTGTTGTTCGGTTGCGGAGAATGGTTTTGTGCCGGAGACCCGACTTGCGGCGGATGGTTGTTCCTGTTTCCGCCGGGGACCGGATTGTCCACAAAGTGCGGGCGATTCACAACCAATGTGCGACCATCATGACTGAGTTGATCGCCGCGCGAACCGCGTCCGGACGACGAGGTTGTATCCCGGATTGAGATGGGATGGATGGGCGTTCTGGTGATGGCGGTGATACGTTCCGGCTCAATCCCACGGTTGACGAAGCCGTGATCGCGAACGTTGAAGTTGTTGATCACCGTGGTGTGATTGTAAATCTGCGTTATCTGTGTTGGAGCAGCGCGAAAGCGGCGTGGGTGCGGGTCACAAAAATGACCGATCGGCACGAACGTGAAACAATTCACGTTCAAACCAAAGTCGAATCCAATACCGACGTTGCGGCCTTGGTAAAAGAAACCGACGCCTTCCCGATACACCGCAAATGGCGGTAGCGGCGCCCAGCCGCAGTAATCGTCAGAATACCGCCATGTCACCCACGATGGACCCCAAACGGTGTCCGGCATCCAGCACCAACCCCAACGCGCATGACGGAACCAGCGACCGTAGTGAAACGTCGCCCAGCCCCATGAATAATCCGAAATCCAATACCAGCCGCTGTCGGTATAAACCCAATGTCCGTGGTCGCAATACGGCTGCCAGCCGGAGTTGTAAACCACCACGCTTGGCCGCCAGCACCGGCCGTAACCCTCCACGTCCACCCAACTGCCATACGGCGCAAGCGTGTTATAAAAATAGTTCACCGTAACTTCCGCCGGTTGCTCCACCGGTTGCGGTTCCGGCGCGGGTTCCGGCGATTCGGTGGTGGCGGGTGCCGGAGCGGGTTGAGCCGGGGGTTGATACGCCGGCGCGGCCATTTGCTGCTGCAACTGCTGGTCGCGCTGCATCATGGCGGTGATGACTTCGTTCGGCAGGCCAATGTCCTTCAAATAAATGATTTTGTCCGAATCAAGATTGAACATGCTGCCGGAATTCGTGACGTAAGTCATGATGATGCTTTCATCCACGCCAGCCTGCGTAAGCCGGATGACTTGAGCGAGCGGGCTGGTGGGCGGAATGCCCGGTGGCAATGTGCCGGGCATCGTTGAATTGTCGGGCGCGGTGGAGACGAGATCCGTGCCCGGCGACGGCGGAGCGGGTTGTTCCTGCGCGTTGGAATTTCGCGGTGATTGGCCCCCCATCAAAACAAATATCACGAGCGCAGAGCCAAAAATAAGTTTAAGAGAAATTGTTTTTTTCATTCTGACACCTTGGTTGCTGTTCGCCTACAACATTGGACATTATTCCTTTCGACCAATTACCGTCAAAAGTATTCAAGCAAAGCTGCATTTGTAGTAAATGGTACCCCCGCCCGGAATTGAACTGGGATCCGCGGTTTAGGAAACCGCTGCTCTATCCATTTGAGCTACGGGAGCATACGCCAAAGACAGGGTGGCTATGACTTCATCTGGTTTCCAGATGAAACGTCTCAAAGAACCTGTCACCAGGTTCCGGCCAATTTTCCAGTCGCCCTATCGGCAATTCATTCTGTCCATGCCGATATGCATGGCAAGTCAATTTGAAAACCGCCGGGATCAGGCGTTAAGCTGTAATGCTTTGCGTTCACACTCTGCATATTTTTCGACCAGCTTGTCATAAACGCGCGCGGCGTCCGGATTTGGGCGGATTTCGCTGTTGGGAACCGGCGCGGTAAAACCGGCAACAATCTCCTCCCATTTCGCTTTTTTTCCACTGTGAACGAGCCAGCCATGGGCGGCACGCAAGGCGGCTCCAAGCGCGGCGCTCTTGGAAATTTCAATCCGCAAAACGCGGCAATTCATCACGTCGGCCATGACCTGCAACAACACCAAATCATTCGACGCGCCGCCGGTGGCATAAATCCGGTCGGGTGCAACTTTCATCCATTGTGAATGCAACCGCATGGACATCATTTGCGCTTCGATGATGGCGCGGCAATTCGCGGCGGCGTCTTTTTCGTCCAGATCAAAACGGTGAATGCCGGGCTTGTTGACACGCGGAACGATTTCGGCTTCAAACCACGGCAGTAAAATTCCGCCGTTGTTGCCCGGTGGCGCCGAACTGATCATCCTGCCAAGGTCCTGCCAGTTTCTGATTCCATAAGCCTCGCCAATTTTTCCGCGGGCAAGCGAGCCGTTTTTGTAACAAATCAACGTCATGTAATCGCCGGTCGGCGAAACAAACACGTGACCTTCACCGTGCGCGTCCGTGCGGCATTTTTTCATCGAGCCAAAGTAGGTGTCGCTCGTGCCAAGGCTGATGGCGACCATGCCCTCGCGAATCAGGCCAAGGCCGACGACGCTGCACGGATTGTCACCCGACCAGACAAGCGTTTGCGCGTCGGGATTCACGCCAAATTTTTTCACAAAGTAGGGACTGACTGTCCCGGTGACTTTCCATGATTCGGTGAGCGGCGGCAGTTTTTTATTCAAATCCGGCGCGGTGGCTTCGAGCGCGTCCACGCGCCAGTTTTTTTCCCGAATATCCATCAGGTTCATGCCAGCGCCGTCGCCGTGATCAATCGGCACAATTTTGCCCGCCAGCAACGATGCCATGAACGAACTGACCAGCGCGATGTCCGTCGTTTGCGCGTAGGCTTCCGGTTCAGTTTTGTAAAACCTGCGGATTTGCGGGCCCGTGAATCGCTCGAAAGTGTCTGAACCGGTCTTTTGCGCCGTGGCTTCGACACCGCCAAGTTTTTCCCGGATCTCCGCGCATTCCGCAGCGGTCGAGGAATCCATCCAAATCGGCGCGGTCGAACGCGAAAAAACGCCGTCCAAATTTCTGACCAGACTTTTTGCTGAATCAAAATTGGCGAGCGCGGCGGCGGCGCGGTCATTCAAATAAACCGAGCCGTGTTGCTGTGCGCTGCCGCTGATGGCCAGAATTTCGCCCAGCGCGACATTGTCCTTTTTCATTCCGGCGAAAATCAAATCGAGCGCCTCGGCCCACATCAACGGCGAACTGCGTTTGACGAGCGGGTCGGAATGGGGCAGCACGCCATTTTGCGTTTGGTAATGCGGCAAGGCGCGGTCGAAGTTCAGCGATTTGTCATACACAACCTTGCGCCGTTCGTAATCAATCACCACCGCGCTCAAACTTTGCGTACTCAAATCCAGTCCGAGAAATAATTTTGCCATTCGAGTTGAATAAAACTGTAACTGGCCCGCCAGTCAAGAGCGGGGCTTCCGCGATTCAGCAGCAATTTTTGTCACTGCGGCGGTTAATAGGGTGATTTTCAGCCGCGTTTTACCGGCCAGGAGATTCTGCCATCGGAAGTTGACCATGCGCGCGGCAATTCGTTAGCTTTTTCCCGCATGCCAACCACCTTTAAGAACATTTCGAGGATCCAATACGAAGGGCCCAAATCCAAAAACCCATTGGCTTTCAAGCATTACAATCCCGACGAGCCTGTTGACGGCAAGACGCTGAAGGAACATTTGCGTTTCTCCGTCGTTTATTGGCACACGTTTCGCAACCCGCTCTCCGATCCGTTCGGCGTCGGCACGGCCGTCCGCCCGTGGGACGACGGAACAAATTCCATCGCCAATGCGCAAAACCGCGCACGCGTCGCGTTCGAGTTCATGAGAAAACTCAATGCGCCGTTTTATGCCTTTCACGACCGTGACATTGCGCCGGAAGGTGAAACACTCGGTGAGACGAACAAAAACCTCGATGCCGTTGTGAAGGTTCTCAAGGAGGAACAGCAGCGCACGGGAATCAAATTGCTTTGGGGCACGGCCAATTTGTTTTCCAATCCGCGTTTCGTCCACGGCGCGGCAACGAGCTGCAACGCCGACGTGTTCGCCTTTGCCGCCGCACAGGTGAAGAAGGCGCTCGAAGTCACACTTGAACTCGGCGGCGGGGGCTACACTTTCTGGGGCGGACGCGAAGGTTATTCGACGCTGCTGAACACGAACATGAAGCGGGAGCTGGAGCACCTTGCCAAATTCCTGCACATGGCCGTGGATTATAAAAAGAAAATCGGTTTCAAAGGGCAGTTTTACATCGAGCCGAAGCCCAAGGAGCCGACCAAGCATCAATACGATTCCGACGCTGCCGCGTGCCTGAATTTCCTGCGCGAATACGATTTGCTCGGCGATCTCAAGCTGAACATCGAGACCAATCACGCCACGCTTGCCGGTCACACGATGCAGCACGAACTCGAGGTTGCCGGGGCGGCGGGCGCGCTCGGCTCAATTGACGCCAACACCGGTGACGAATTGCTCGGCTGGGACACGGATCAATTCCCCACCGACGTTTATCTCGCCACGAAAATCATGCTGACCATTCTTAAATACGGCGGTTTCACCACCGGCGGCGTGAATTTTGACGCCAAGGTGCGCCGCGAAAGTTTTGAGCCGGTGGATTTGTTCCACGCACACATCGGCGGCATGGATGCCTTTGCGCGCGGGCTGAAAATCGCCGCCGCCATCCGCAAGGACGGCCGGCTGGCCGGGTTCGTGAAGGAACGTTACCGTTCATGGGACACGGGCATCGGGAAGAAAATTGAGTCCGGCAAAACCGACTTCACCGAACTCGGAGCCTATATGCTCAAGCAAGGTGACGTTGCTCCAAATACAAGCGGCCGTCAGGAGTTTCTGGAAAATCTCATCAACGAGTTTATTTAGGCAATTTTAACTGGAAAAAATTTGGCTGTTGCGCTCATGCACCATTCGGATTCCCCCAAATCTTCCATCGGGAAATTCCGCTGGGTCGTCTGTGCGCTGCTCTTTTTCGCGTGCGCGGTCAATTACATGGACCGGCAGATTCTGGGCCTGCTCAAGCCCCAGTTGTCGGAACTTTTCAAGTGGACGGAAACCGATTATGGCCGGATGGCCATTGCCTTTCAGGCCGCCTATGCCATCGGACAGACACTGTTCGGCCCGTTTATCAGCTGGATCGGCACGAAAAGCGCGTATGCCTGCTCGGTCGTCTTTTGGAGTCTCGCGGCCATGTCGCACTCGCTCTGCCGCACGGTGACCGGCTTCTCCCTGGCGCGTTTCGCCCTGGGCTTGGGTGAATCGGGAAATTTTCCGACCGCCATTCGCGCTGTGACGGAGTGGTTTCCGCCGAAGGAACGCTCGGTAGCCACGGGCATTTTCAACACCGGTACAAACATCGGGGCAATCTTCGCGCCACTGCTGGTCCCGTTGATTGTATTGAATATTAACTGGCAGGCCGCATTCATCCTGCTTGGCATGACCGATCTGGTCTGGCTGGGTTTCTGGTTGAGCCTTTTCAACGCGCCGGAAAAATCCAAGCGGGTCAGCCCGGCGGAACTGGCCCACATCAAGAGCGGTGTGACGCCGACGGCGGAGCAAAAAATCCCATGGATGAAGCTGCTCGGTTATCGCGAGGCGTGGGCCTATTACGGCACGTGTGTGCTTGTCGGGCCGGTCTGGTGGTTTTACGGTTTCTGGCTGCCCGACTTCTTCAGCAAGCAGTTCCACTTGAACCTGAAACAATTCGGCTTGCCCCTGGTGGTGGTTTATACCGTCACTGCCATGGGCAGCATCGGCGGAGGCGGCTTGTCGGCGTGGTTTTTGAAACGCGGCTGGTCGGTGAACCGGGCGCGCAAGACGGCTTCCCTGCTCTGTGCGTGCTGCACGTTGCCGGTGATTTTCGCGCCGCGCGTGGACAGTGTATGGCTGGCGACGGCTTTCTTTGCCCTGGCCGCCGCTTCGCATCAAGGCTGGTCGGCCACGATGTACACAGTCGTTTCGGACATCTTTCCCAAGCCCGCCGTGGCATCCGTGGTCGGTTTTGGCGGCACACTGGCGTCGCTTATGTCCATGGGATTTTTCTGGCTCGTCAGCCACATCCTCCAAGGGGAAGGCACCTACCGCAACATCATGCTGATTTGCGGTAGTGCATATGTCGTGGCCTGGCTCATCTTCCACTTGGGCGTGCCGCGCATCAAACCCGTCCGGGTCGAAATGACTCCTGCGTGAAATCCGCCATGCCCATCGAATCATTGAAAAAAATGCCTGCGTTCCGCCATCCTTGGATCCCCGACCAGAAGGACGGAACATTTTACAACCCGATCATTTATGCGGATTACTCCGATCCCGATGTCATCCGTCACGGCGATGATTTTTATCTGACCGCGTCGAGCTTCAATTGCACGCCGGGATTGCCGATCCTGCACTCGAAGGATTTGGTGAACTGGACGATCATCAATCACGCCGTCAAAAACCTGCCGCATCCGCGTTATGCCGAAGTGCAGCACGGCTGCGGCGTGTGGGCGCCTGCAATCCGCTTTCACAACGGCAAATTCTGGATTTTCTTCCCCATGCCGGATGAAGGCATTTACGTGACCACGGCCGACGATCCTGCGGACAGGTGGTCTGAACCTCATTTGGTGCAGGAAGGCAAAGGTTTGATTGACCCCTGCCCTTTTTGGGATGATGACGGCAAAGCCTATCTGGTTCACGCCTACGCCGGCTCGCGCGCGGGCATCAAACACATTCTTCGGGTGCGCCCGATGGCATCCGACGGCTCGCGGTTGCTCGGTGAAGGGGAAATCGTTTTTCACGATCCAGAACGGCATCCGACTCTCGAAGGCCCGAAGTTTCTAAAGAAGGACGGCCGGTATTATATCCTCGCTCCCGCCGGCGGCGTGCAAACCGGATGGCAGGTCGTCCTGCGTTCACGAAATATTTTCGGCTCTTACGAAGATAAAATCGTGCTGGAGCAGGGAAACACATCTATCAACGGGCCGCACCAGGGCGCGCTGATTGACCTGCCGAACGGCGAGTGGTGGTTTCTTCATTTCCAGGACGCGGGCGCTTATGGACGGATCGTCCACCTGCAACCCGTCAACTGGAAGGACGGCTGGCCATTCATGGGACGGGATCTGGACGGCAACGGCATCGGCGAACCGGTTTTGCACTGCCAGAAACCAGCCATCGGGCACGGCTCATCCGTTGCCATCCCGCAAACCAGCGACGAATTCGATTCCCCCACCCTCGGCCTGCAATGGCAATGGCACGCGAATTTTTCCGAAAAATGGTTCTCGCTCCCGGCGCGAAAAAACCGGCTGCGGTTGTTTTCCGTGCCGATGCCCGCAAAAGCCGCCAATTTCTGGCCCGTTCCGAATTTGCTGTTGCAAAAACTGCCCGCGCTGAAATTCACCGCCACGACGGAACTTGATTTCAGCCGGCTGGCTGTTGGCGGGAAGGCCGGACTCATTGTAATGGGCATGGATTATTCGTATCTCGCGGTGGAGCGAACGGCGGCAAATTTTCGCTTGATCAAGGCCACCTGCAAGGAAGCCTCGAAAGGTGATGCAGAAGTTGTCGAAGCCGAAACGAAATGGGCCGGTGATTCCATCTTTCTGCGCGTCGAAGTTGATGAAGGCGCACTGTGCCATTTCAGTTTCAGCCGCGACGGGGAAAAATTTTCTGCGATGGGCAAAAATTTCACCGCTCGCGAGGGCATCTGGATTGGCGCAAAAGTCGGACTCTTCTGTCTGTCAACCGATGCGGAAAAGAAATCCGGTCATGCGGATTTTGCCCGGTTCAGATTCAGTTGACTGCTCAATGAAGATTCAACCGTGCGGCGGGTGAAAAATTTCGGCACCCACGAATCCCAAGCCACACTGTTTTCTACGGGTTTTATCCAAGATGAACAACCACAAGCCCTTCCCGGTTTTTTCCCATTGGAAACACATCGTTGTTGCGCGCTCAAATCGTGAACATTTCGGTGCACGGATTGTCTTTTTATTGCATGAGATGAAACATTGTGAAGAACAGGTTGCAAAATGAGGACAGATTGTTTAGGAACATAAAGTTTTGGGAATGGAACATTTACGACGGGAAAATTTCCTCCGATTGCGCGGCCGCAAATTAAATTTGTTTCCGGTCGCCGCCGGTTTTTGTCTCATCCTGCTGTGGCTTGCCGTTCCACCGGCGCGCGCGGCGAGCTTTACCGCTTCACTTGACCGCGACACCATTGCGATGGGCGAGCAGGTGACGTTGTCGCTGACGTTTGAAGGCGGCCAGTCGAAAAATGTCCCGACGCCGAGCGTTCCCGGTTTGCAAATCGCACAGATCGGCACTTCCCAAAGTGTCAACATTGTCAACGGCGCGATGAGTTCAACCGTTACCGTCACCTTTTCCGTTACACCACAACACGACGGCGAATTTGTCATCCCGGCCATGACCGCCGATGTGGGCGGGGTGCAACTGACCAGTCAGCCCCTCGAATTGATCGTGCATAAGGCCGCCGTGCCCTCCGCGACCGCCGTCAATTCCGGTAGCGAGGTCGCGTTCATGCGGCTCCTGCTGCCGCAGAAAACCGTTTATGCCGGACAGTCGCTGACCGCGCAGTTGGAAATTTTTCTGCGCGACGACGTGCAGAATTACGGCCAGCCGCAATTCACCGGCACGCCGGCCGACGGTTTTATGCTCGGCAAAAATGCCAGCGGCGGCCATTTCCGGACCCAGGTCGGCAACCGCACCTACACCGTCATCCCCATTACCCTCGCGCTGACCGCCGTCAAATCCGGCACACTCACGCTCGGCCCGTTCACCGCGAACATGGTGGTAGTGCTGCCGTCGCAAAATCAGGGCGGCGATCTGCTCGCGATGTTTTTCAACCACGGCGAGCAGAAGCAAGTTGCGCTCGCGACCGAACAAATCACCGTCCAGTCGCTGCCGCTGCCGGCGGAAAACGTGCCGCCGAATTTCAACGGCGCGATTGGCGAATACACGATGACCGTTACCGCCGGACCAATCAATGTCGCCGTCGGCGATCCCATCACCGTGCACATTCAAATTTCAGGCCGGGGCGATTTGAATTCGCTTGCGCTGCCCGGTCAATCAGCATGGCATGATTTTAAAATTTATCCACCCGCGTCGAAGGTGGTGACGACCGATCCACTCGGCCTGCAAGGCACAAAAACATTTGAAGAAATTGTCGCGCCACAAAACACGGATGTGCACGAGCTGCCGCCTTTTTCCTTCAGTTATTTTGACCCGGATACGGGTAATTATCGCACGCTGACGGAACCGTCCGTGGCATTGGCTGTTCATTCCGCTGGGACGATACCCATACCGACCATTGCCGCCGCTAAAACCGCCAACATGGAAAATCCGCCGGTGCCGGAGGATATTTTGCCGATTAAGGAAGGGTTGGGCGCGCTCGCCCAAGCCGGCCTACCGCTGGTGACGCGGCCGGCATTTCTCGCTTTTCAAAGTCTGCCTGTCCTTGCGTGGATCGCCGCATTTGTCTGGCGCAAACGCACGGACAATCTGGCGAACAATCCGCGTTTGCGGCGGCAACGTCAGGTCGCACAACTCATCGCTGGTGGATTGGGCGACTTGAATAAATTTGCCGCTGAAAACAAATCGAATGAATTTTTTGCCATGCTCTTCCGGTTGTTGCAGGAACAACTTGGGGAACGACTCGACTGTCCCGCGACGGCAATCACCGAAGCAGACGTGGACATACGGCTCGTCCAACGCGGTGCAGATCAGGCGACCATGGAATCGCTTCGCGAACTATTCCAGCTCTGTAATCAAGCCCGTTACGCGCCAATCCAAACCCGCCAGGAGCTTGCCGCCATCGCCACAAAATTTAAGAAAGTCATCGGCGAACTTCAGAACTTGAAGACATGAAAAACTGGTTTCTTATTTTGCTCGCCCTGGTCTGCGCCGGAAAAATTTCGGCGGCGGACATCCCGGCTGAATTCAACGCGGCAAACAAACTCTACGCCGAAGGCAAATTCGCCGCTTCCGCCACCGCTTACGAAAAGATTCTTCAATCCGGCGCCGTTTCGCCGGCGCTTTGGTTCAATTACGGCAACGCGGAATTCAAGTCCGGCCATCTTGGCGAAGCCATCGTCGCGTATCGGCGGGCGGCATTGTTCTCGCCGCGCGACGCGGAAATACGCGCGAATCTTGCGTTCATTCGCAGTCAAGTCCAGGGCGCGACACGGCGCGAAAGCCGCTGGCAAAACTGGCTTGGCCAGTTGACGCTCAACGAGTGGACGCTGCTTGCGGCGACTGCATTCTGGCTGACGTTTATTTTACTCGCAGCGCGACAAATTCGTCCCGTGCTCGGCGCGAAACTGAAGGGCGCAACGTCCATTTGCGCCACGTTGACGATTTTGTCCGGTGCGGCGCTGGGCTTGCAGACGGCGGAACATTTTTCCAAACAAACCGCTGTGGTTGTCTTACAGGAAGCGACGGCACGCAGCGGGCCATTCGACGAGGCGCAAAACGCATTCAAGGCGCATGACGGCGCGGAATTGGCGGTCATGGATCGGCACGGCGACTGGCTGCAAGTGGCCGATAGTTCCGGAAGAATCGGCTGGCTTCTGATAAAGCAGGTTGAAATTCTGCCCGGCGCGTGACAAAAATTTTACTTGAACACCGTCCGGCGATTTTGTGTCCATCGGTAATAAATCACTTGATAAAATGAATACTGGAATCAGCGCAATCAACGAAGCAGTCAAGGAAGCCGGCGTCTTCACGCGCCCGCTGTTTAACGAACTCGGCAAAGTCATCGTCGGCCAGAATTATCTGGTCGAACGGCTCGTCATCGGCCTGCTCGCCAACGGCCACGTGCTGCTCGAAGGCGTGCCCGGCCTGGCCAAGACGCTCTCCGTCAAATCGCTTGCCGCATGCATCCACGTCAAGTTTGCGCGGCTGCAATTCACGCCGGACATGCTGCCCGCCGACGTCATCGGCACGCAGATTTACAATCCGCAATCCGGCGGCTTCAGCACGCGCAAAGGGCCGATTTTCGCCAACCTCATCCTGGCCGACGAAATCAATCGCGCGCCCGCCAAGGTGCAAAGCGCGTTGCTCGAAGCGATGCAGGAAAAACAGGTCACCATCGGCGAACAGACCTTCAAGCTCGAAGAACCGTTCCTCGTGCTGGCCACACAGAATCCCATCGAGCACGAAGGAACTTATCCGTTGCCCGAGGCGCAGGTTGACCGCTTCATGCTCAAGCTCAAGATCGACTATCCATCGCGTGCCGAGGAACGACAGATACTCGACTTGATGGCGCGCACGAGCGGCACACCCGTGACTCACGCCGTCGTCGAGCCGCAGCAAATCCTCAAGGCGCGCGAAGTCATCAACGACATCTACGTGGACGACAAGGTGAAGGAATACATTGTGGACCTCGTCTGCGCCACGCGCGACCCCGACCACTACAAAATCGCGGTGAAGGATTTCATCCAGCTTGGTGCGTCGCCGCGCGCGACTATTTATCTGACACTCGCGGCCAAGGCCTACGCCTTTTTGAAAGGCCGCGGTTATGTCACGCCGCAGGACGTGAAAAGCATCGGCATGGACGTGCTGCGCCACCGCGTGGCCATCACTTACGAGGCCGAAGCCGAGGAAAAAACCAGCGAAACGGTCATCCAGAAAATCTTTGATGAGTTGCCGGTGCCATAAGCGAAAGCAGAATGATGAAGGAAGAATGAAGAAATGGTTTCGTGACCTGGATTTTGATTCAAACAGCAAAGTGGGATTCTTCTTTCAGCCTTCTGCATTCTTCATTTTCCCATGATCCCCCGCGAAATCCTTAAAAAAATCCGGCAGATTGAGCTGCGCACGAACCGGCTCGTGACTGAAACGCTCGCGGGCCAGTACCACAGCGTCTTCAAGGGCCAGGGCATGAATTTCGACGAAGTGCGCGAATACCAGCCCGGCGATGATGTGCGCGCCATTGACTGGAACGTCACCGCGCGGATGAACCACCCGTTCATCAAGAAGTTCGTCGAGGAACGAGAATTAACGGTGATGCTGGTGGTGGATGTGAGCGGCTCGGGGCTGTTCGGCTCACGCGACCAATCCAAACGCGAACTTGCGGCGGAAATTGCCTCCATGCTCGCGTTTTCTGCCATCCGCAACAATGACAAGGTCGGCCTGTTGCTGTTCACGGACGAGGTGGAAAAGTTCATCCCACCGCGCAAGGGCCGCAGCCATGTATTGCGCGTCATTCGCGAAGTCCTGTTTTTTGAGCCGAAACGGCGCGGAACGGATTTGGTAAATGCTCTGGAATTCATGGGCCGCGTTTTGCCGCACAAGGCCATCGCGGTTGTCATTTCGGATTTCATTTCACCGGAGGGCGGCGCGCTGCCGGCGCAAACGCAAACCGCGTTGCGGATTGCGAATCGCAAGCACGATGTCGTGGCCGTGCAAATCACGGATCGCTATGAACTCGAATTGCCCGCGCTAGGTCGTTTGATCCTGGAGGACGCCGAGACCGGCGAAATCCTGGAACTCAACACCGGCCATGCGAGCAGCCGCGACGCGTTCGCGTTGCGGCAGGAAAAGCAGCGCAATGACCTCGCGCGCCAGTTTCGCTCGTCGGGCGTGGACACCATTCAACTGCGCACGGACGAACCTTACTCGGCGGCCTTGGGCAAATTTTTTGAAAACCGTGAAAAACGCCGTTTGCGCGGATGAGCCTTTGACGATGATCACGAACGTCACAGCACAAACCGTTTCGTCCGCTAACGACATTCGCGACATCAAGCCGCCGGTCGCGATCCCGAGCGGCTGGGAATGGTTCTGGTGGACGCTCGGTGCGCTGGCCACCGTCGCGGTCTTGTTTTTTATCTGGCAATGGTGGCAAAAACGGCGTTTGCGGATTCCAGTTGAGCCGCCCGTGCCGGCTCACGTCCGTGCGAAACAAAAATTGGAAGAAGCGCTGGCGTTGATTTCACAACCCAAGCCGTTCTGTATTTTGGTTTCGGACACGATCCGGTTTTATCTTGAAGAGCGTTTTGATTTTCATGCGCCGGAGCGGACGACCGAGGAATTTTTGCGCGAGCTGGGCGGAACGGATTTGTTGTCGCCGGAACAAAAAGAAAGCCTCGGCGGATTTCTGGGGAGTTGCGACCTCGTGAAGTTCGCCAAATACGAACCGCGCGAACCAGAATTGCGCGAACTACATGGCTCCGCCGTCCGTCTGGTTGAAGAAACCGAACCGAAGCCAATGCCTGCAACAACCGAAGAAAATCAAATCGGAAATCCAAAATCGGAAATCGTAAATTCAAGATGACCTTCGCTCATCCATATTTTTTGCTGCTGCTTCTGTTGCTGCCGCTGCTGGCGTGGCTCAAAGGCCGGCGCGGCCAGCCACCGGCGTTTTTATATTCCTCGGTGCAATTGTTGGCGGGTTTGACCAATGCCCGGCATTCACGGGCGGGCGCGTTTCTGGCGGCGTTGCGCTGGCTGGTGCTGGCGTCATTCATCGTCGCGCTGGCGCAACCGCGCTTGATAAAAAGCCAGACAACGGTCAAGGCCAGCGGCATTGACATCATCGCGGCGCTCGATTTGTCGGGCAGCATGATTTCGGAGGATTTCGTCGTGCACGGCCAGCGGGTGAACCGGTTCAACATGGCGCGCTCGGTCCTGAAAGGCTTTATTGACGAGCGGCCAAACGACCGCATTGGGCTGGTCGTGTTTGCGGCCCGGGCGTTCATCGCCGCGCCGTTGACACTCGATCACGATTATTTGCAGGAAAATCTGGACCGGCTCGAAATCGGCACCATCAATGCCGATCAAACCGCCATTGGCGATGCGCTGACCACGGCGCTGAACCGGCTGCGCGATTTGAAGGCGAAGAGCAAAATCATCATTTTGATGACCGACGGACAAAATAATTCCGGCAATATTGACCCGCTTGCCGCGGCGCAGGCGGCGCAGGCACTGGGCGTGAAAGTTTATACCATCGGTATCGGCGAGCGCGGCATGGCCCCAATGCCGGTGTTCATGAACGGCCAGAAAGTCGGCTATCGAAACGTGCCGGTGGACGTGGACGAGGACACGTTGCAAAAAATCGCGCAGATGACCGGCGGCAAATATTACCGCGCTGACAACGCGGAGCGGTTCCGGGAAATTTACGCGGAAATTGACAAGCTCGAAAAAACCGAGGCGATCATCAACAAATACACCCAGTTCAACGAATTGTTTCCATGGTTCGTGTCCACGGGACTGGTGTTATTGCTGGCTGAGTTGGTTTTAGGCCAAACCATGCTGAGGAGGTTGCCATGAAAACATTGCCGATTGCCGATTGCCGATTGCCGATTAACAGCTCATTTGCTGGACGCCGTCTTGCGGGAGGTCGCCATGATGGCAGTCAGGGCGTTGGCTTCTTCCAGCAATGCAGACAGTTTTTTTGCAGGCATGATGCCAGACTCAATCAGCAATTCGAGCCACAAGGCAGTTTCGTCAGATTCTTCCTCGACCGTGCCAATTTTGGCAACGAATTCCGCCCGGCTCCGCGCGCGGCACGACGCGCGATAATTCGCAGCCACCGAAGTTCCGCTACGAACGATTTGCTTGGCAATGACGCGGCCAGCATCGTCATTTTGGGGAATCGCACGAGTCAATTTGATGATCCGCAGCGCAAAGGTTTTGGTGCGGGCTTTCAGTTCAATCGGGTTCATAACGTGAAATTACAAATCCAATCGGCAATCGGCAATCGACAATTACAAGATGAGATTTGAACAGCCACATTTACTTTGGTTGCTGCTGGTTTTGCCGCTGGCGCTGGCGCTGTTTTTCTGGTGGGCGTCGCGCAAGCGGCAGCGGCTGCTGGCGCAATTCATCCAGACACGATTGCTGTCCGCGTTGACGGTCGGTGTCTCTCCGACGCGCCGAAAGATCCGGCTCGGTTGTTTGATTTTGGCCGTGACGTTGCTGGTTGTGGCGCTGGCGCGGCCGCAACACGGATTTGATTTGCAAAAGATCGAGCAACGCGGTCTGGACATTGTGGTCGCCGTTGACACGTCCAAAAGCATGCTGGCCGGGGACATCGCGCCGAACCGTCTCGAACGCGCCAGGCTCGCCGTACTGGATTTGATGCAACAGGCAAAACCGGATCGGCTCGGTTTGGTGGCATTCGCGGGCGACGCCTTTTTGGAATGTCCGCTGACTTTTGACAGCACAGTGTTTCAGCAATCTGTGCAGACATTAAACGTGAATACGCTGCCGCAAGGCGGCACCGCCATCGCCGCCGCCATCAAGACCGCGCAGACGGCGTTCAAGGAAAGCGACCATTACAAGGTGCTCGTGTTGTTCACCGACGGCGAGGACAACGATGGCGGCGCGCTTGCTGCGGCGCAGGAGGCGGCGAAAGCGGGGTTGCACATTTTCACCATCGGCATCGGCACGCCGCAGGGCGATTTGCTGCACATCACGGATGCCAGCGGCAATTCAGATTATGTCCGCGACGAGCAGGGCCATGTTGTGAAGTCGCACCTCAACGAAGCGTTGCTCCGGCAAATCGCCGGCGCGACGGGCGGTTTTTATCTGCCGTTGCGCGGGGCGAACACCATGGAAACACTTTACGAAAAAGGTCTTGCGCCGTTGCCAAAATCGGAAGGCGAGGAGCGGCTGGTGCGCCGTTATCACGAGCAATATCACTGGCCGCTGGCGGCGGCGGCCTTATTGTTGCTCGCGGAAATGTTTTTGCCGGAGCGAAAGCGCGCGGCAAAAGCCGCCAGGCCGGTTTCTTCAACGAGCACAAGCGTGGCGCGGGCCACTACAATCGTGATGCTGTTTTGCGTTTTGCCGATGACCGCTTTTGCTTCCGCGTCCAGCGCGTTGCGCGATTACAACAAGGGCCAATACGACAGCGCGTTGAAACAGTATCAACAGTTGTTGCGGAAAAAGACGGATGATCCGCGGTTGAATTTCAACACGGGCGCGGCGGCATATCGCAGCCGGAAATTCAACGACGCGACGACCAATTTCAGCACGGTGATTTCCGCGCCGGATTTGAAATTGCAGGAGCAGGGTTATTATAACCTGGGCGACACGCTTTACCGGCTTGGCGAGCAGAGTCCGGATTTGGACAAGCGAAAAGAGTCCTGGGAGAACGCGCTGAAAAATTACAGCAACTCGCTCCAGTTGAATCCACAGGACGCCGACGCGAAATTCAATTACGAATTCGTGCAGAAAAAGCTGGAGGAACTGAAGAAGCAACAGCAGCAACAACCGAAACAAAACCAACAGCAGCAAAAAAACAACCAGCAGCAGGCGAAGGACAACCAGTCTTCACAGCAAAATCAGCAACAACAAAACCAGCAACAGAATCAATCGCAACAGGCGCAGCGGGACGAGCAACAAAAACAACAGCAACAGAACGAGCAGCAAAAACCGCAACAAAACCAGCAGGCGCAAAACCAATCGGAACAGCAGAAAAAACAACAACAGGCGCAGTCACCTGCCGGTCAATCCAATGAAAAACAAGGCGGGCAGAATGAGCAGGCACAGGCCATGGTGTCCAATGAAATGACCCCAGAGGAAGCACGACGGCTGTTGGACGCGCAAAAGGGCAACGAACAGTTTCTCCAGCTAAAACCGCAGGGAAAACCTCAGAACAATCATCAACCAATCAAGGATTGGTAGCTTGTGTTTTACCGCAGGCAACTCGCGCAGAAATTCACAAAAACCAAACTGGCGAAAGGGGTCCTTTCTGCACCCTTTTTACCATCTAGTAATCAAGGTCATAAGACCATGATTCGCCACCTGTCCTGGGATAAGAATGGAGCCAATGGCCGGGATTGAACCGGCGACCGACGGTTTACGAAACCGTTGCTCTACCGCTGAGCTACATTGGCTTCCAAGCTTAAGCCCAACCCAAAGGATAGTTTTTTTCTCCGCGAAATCAATCCTGTTTCCATTCCCTTCATTCCCTTTCCCCTCAGCAACCGTCATGCAAATTTTAACCTGAAATGGATTGTAATGCCACGTTGACACCGATGACGAGCGCGTTGACGCGGGTGGCAAGCGGAAAATCCGACGGTGCTTCGAGGGTGTAGGAGAATTGTGTTTTGTTGACGATCAAATAAAACGCCTCGGCCCATTGCGGGCGTGTGGCAGGATCGAGGTTTGGCCGGATGACGCCGTTCTGCGCCGGGCGGCCTTCGATGATTTCGGAGCGGTCAATGGGGCAGGTTTCCGCGACGCGCGTGATGATGGCTTCAGCCAGCGAGGGGCGGTTTTCCGGATTCAACTCGTAAACGTAAAAGCCGTGCGATTCCCAGTCCTCATGCAGGAGGAGGCAGAGGTCGAATTGCGGCTGGCGCTCCAGCCAGGCGATGTGCGTGCGCGTCTCCGCCGCTTCCAAGTGCCGGTATTGCCGGTTGAGGTCAACGCCCTTGTCGTTCTCGCGTCGGTTCAAAACGAAGCCCATTGGATTCAGGCAGGGACAAAACCAGAGTTCGGCGTTCGCCGGCCACCGGTTTTCCTGAAGCAAGCGCAACGCCGCGAGCGGCCCGGCAGGCTCGTCGCCGTGAATGCCGGCGCTTAAGTAAATGCGAATTGCGGATTGCGGATTGCGGAATGGAAGCGGGACACGGTGGAGAGCGAGTAATTTGAATTCGCCTGTGTCGTGGAAAATTTCCAAAGTCCAGCCGTGCGCTTGCGCTGCGGCTTGGACATCGCGCAGGACGGCGCGGATATCAATCGTCTCGCCGCGATAACCGCCGTGATTTTTACCGAGCTTTTCCACGCGAAGAATTTCACGCAAAGACGCAAAAACGCAAAGGATTTTTATTAACTTGGCATCTTTGCGTGAGGTCAGGCTGTCACTACTGCCGCCTCGCAGCTTTCCTTGCCACTACCACAGCCGCCTTCTTCCTGATCGCTGAAACCGTGTTTGTCCCAGCTCGGATCGAGGCCGAGGTCTTTGAGCATCTGCAGGTCTTTTTCAACCGGCTGGTTCAGCGTGGTGAGATAATTGCCGACCATGAGCGCGCTGGCACCGGCCATGAAAATCATGCTTTGCGCATCGCGCAGGTTCACCGTGCGCCCGCCGGCAATCATGATTTCCTGTCGCGGCAGAATGAACCGGAAGCACGCGATGGTCTTCAAAATTTCCATGACCTGCAGCGGCGGATTGTTCTCGAACGGCGTGCCTTCGATGGGATTGAGGATGTTGATGGGCACGACGTTCGCGCCGATTTCCTTCAGCGAAAAAGCCAGGTCGCAGCGGTCTTCGCGCGTCTCGCCCATGCCGATGATACCGCCGGAACAAATCTTGATGCCGGCTTTTTTCAAATGGCCGATGGTCTCAAGGCGGTCATCGTAGGTGTGCGTCGTGCAGGTCCGCGGGAAAAACCGGCGGGACGTTTCGAGATTGTGGCCGTAGCACTCGACACCGGCTTCCTTGAGCCGGTCGGCCACACACCGGCTTTTGATGATGCCGAGCGAGACATCGGGACGGGTCTTGCCGCCGGCTTTCAATTCGCGCACGCGGTCGCAAACTTCGTCGAGCATTGGGCCTTCGTTCAAACCTTTCCACGCGGCGACAAGGCCGACGGCGGTTACGCTGTTCCGATTTGCTTCGTCGGCGGCTTCCTGAACCGATCCGGCATCCACAAAGCCGTGGCGTGGTGAGCCGGTTTGATAAAAGGACGATTGCGCGCAAAAACTGCAGTTTTCCGGGCACGCGCCGGCCTTGGCGTTGACGATGGAACAGAGATGAATCTTGTGGCCCTTGAATTTTTCGCGGATGCGGTTCGCCCACGACAGCAAATCAAAAATGTCGGCGGAGTTTTCGAGATTGAAGAGCCACAGCGCTTCGTCACGGGTGATGGCTCTGCCATCGAGCACACACCGGCCCAGCCCGGCGATTCGCTCGTGATTAGTTGCGTCAACCGATTCAACAATCATGGTTGACATGACTAACATCCGGCACCGCGGACGCAAGCCTGGAGTAATAGTCAAAATCAGCAACGGTCTCGAAGGTTCTGAAGCCGCGCGCTATTCAACCACCTTACCGAGGATGTCACGGCGCGGAATCGCCCCAAAAATGCGGCTGTCAAGGCTGATACTGCGATTATCGCCCATGACAAAATATTTATTGCCGAAGCTGATAATTTTGTTCCCGGTTCTGTCGTAGGCATAGGTCGGCATGCTGGGTAAAAGATACGGTTCATGCAACAGTCGGCCGTTCACATAAACCTTGCCATCTCTGAGGCAGACTGTTTGGCCAGGAACGGCGATGATGCGCTTGACCAAAAGCGTGTTGTCCCGGGGATCTCTGACGGCAACGACGTCGTTCTGCTGCGGCTCTCTTAATAGGTAGCTGTATCGAGCCAACCAATAATGTCCGGAATTGAACAGTGTAGGATACATACTGTCGCCGACTACTTGAACAGATTGAATAACAAACCGGCTGATCAGCAAATAACTGAGTACCGACAGCGCAATTAAAATCGTGAATTGACGGCAATGACGGAAGAACCACGGCCAAGACATTCGCAAACGGCAAATCTTTAAATAGAAAGCCAAATCTTTGGGTAAGTTCCTCAGAACAGCAAGATATGTCATACTTCTGGAATAAGTGTACCAATTTTATACACTCTTGCAAGTAAAAATTGTCGGATTTCGGCCGGAAACCAATTATTACTTGCTGGGCATCAATGGCTTGGGTGGAATTGCCGTGGTCAGATAGCTGGCCAGCGAGGCGATTTGCATGTCCGAGAGCGGGCCGCCGTCGGTCATGGCAAACGCGGGCATGAGTGAGCCGGGTTTGCCATGCGTAATCCACGTGCGCCAGAATTCACCATTGGTCGGCGTCTTGATGGCGTGCAAATCAGGCACCATCGCCGCGCGATTCTTGCTTTCATGACAGATGGCGCAATCAGCGTCGTAAAGCGCCTGACCGTATTTACCCGCGCCACGCTTGACGTGGCATATCGCACATTCACCTTGAAAAACAGCCTGTCGATTCGTCCTAGCCACGGCTTGAGCTTGCAAGCGGTCGGCTTCGGACATCACCGGCGTCACAGGCGGAAGAATTGTGACTTTGAGCATCAGCGTTTTGGAACCTTTATCGGTTGAAACAGTCACCGTTTTAAAAAGCGTGCCGCTTTTCCCGGCAAGATTGACCGTTACGTTAAATTGGGCGTTGGTGCCGGCAGGAACCGTCCACGGCAAAGGCGGCAGTTTTGCCGTCGTGCAACCACAGGACGTGCGCACGTTCAAAAAGACGACGGGGTTGGTTGAAACATTTGTGAAGCTGAAAATAAAATGCGCCTCGGTGGTTTCCGCAGTGACATTTGTCTCCTTTGTGGTGCCATCCCAGACCAGAATCCCATCAGGCAACGGCCCGGAGGCATGTGACATATCCGGCACATAAACCGGCGGCGTGGTCACAACGGCGTTGGTGCCTGCAGCAAAAACGCCAACGGCGGCAAAAATAACGCCCGTAAACGCACAGAGAAAAACGTCGCGCAATTTCATAACTGTTTGCAGATATTAAACCATCCGTGCTTTTTTGACGAGCAGGAAAACCGGTCTGGCTCAAAAAATATCGTCACGACCGGTTTAATGCGCTCAAAACCGCGCGCACGGACGCGAGTTCGATGTTCGTGTCCACACCCGCGCCCCAATGCGTGCGACCGTCGGCGAGTTTGATTTGAATGTAGGCGATGGCCGCCGCTTCCTCACCGGAACTCAAGGCGTGCTCGCTGTAAGCCGTGATTTCAAAACGCGGCACTCCGGCCTTGCCGAAACCGTGAACAAGCGCGGCCAGCGGACCGTTGCCTTCGCCGGAAATTTCCACCGTTTTGCCGTCGCGAAGTAATTTGACTCGGCACCGGACAACGCCATTTTTACTCCCGGTTTCAAAACTTTTAAGCCGCCAGGGTTTGTCACGTTCAATGTATTCCTTCCAAAACATCGCTTTCAATTCCGCAGCGCTGACTTCACGGCCAAGGCGGTCCACCTCGTCGTTTGCAATCGGGCCGAATTCGCGCTGCATTTCCTTGGGCAACTCAATGCCAAATTCACTTTCAAGCAAATATGCCACGCCGCCCTTGCCGGACTGCGAGTTGACGCGGATGACCTCGCGGTATTCGCGTCCAATGTCCTTCGGATCAATCGTGAGATACGGCACGTCCCAATGCCCGAGACCTTTGTTCGCCCGCTCGGCAAAACCTTTTTTGATCGCGTCCTGATGCGAACCGCTGAACGCGGTGAAAACCAATTCGCCCGCGTAAGGCTGCCGCGGCGGAACAGTCATGCCCGTGCAATGCTCATAGACTTCGATAATCGAATTTAAATTCGAGAAATCCAACTTTGGATCGATGCCGTTCTGATAGAGGTTCAACGCAACGGTGACAATGTCGAGATTACCTGTGCGTTCGCCGTTGCCGAAAAGTGTGCCTTCGACGCGGTCTGCGCCCGCAAGCAAACCCAATTCGGTCGCCGCGACGCCGGTGCTGCGGTCGTTGTGCGTGTGCACGCTGACAATGAGCGAATCACGATTCCTGATATTCCGGCAAATCCATTCGATTTGGTCGGCATAAACATTCGGCATCACCACCTCCACCGTATCCGGCAAATTCAAAATCATTTTACGCTCTGGCGTCGGCTGCCACACGTCCATGACCGCCTCGGAAACTTCCTTCGCAAATTCGACTTCCGTGGCGCTGAAACTCTCCGGTGAATACTGGAGCATGACTTCCGTCCCTTTGAGCCGTGGCAGGCGATCTTTGACCCATTTCGCGCCGCGCACGGCGACTTGAATGATTTGCTCCTTCGACATGCCGAACACCACACGGCGTTGCGCGGGCGAAGTCGAATTATACATGTGGATGATCGTCTTTTTCGCGCCGACAAGCGACTGCACGGTTTTTTCAATTAAATCCTCGCGCGCCTGCACGAGCACCTGCAACCACACGTCGTCTGGCGCGCGGTTTTCCTCGATGAGCCGGCGATTGAATGCAAATTCGGTGTTCGACGCCGATGGGAAACCGGTTTCGATTTCCTTGAAGCCGATTTTCACGAGTGTTTGGAAAAGTTCGAGTTTTTGGCTGACGTTCATCGGCACGGCGAGCGCCTGGTTGCCATCGCGCAAATCCACGCTGCACCAGCGCGGCGCGCGGGTGAGAACGCGGTTCGGCCACTGCCGGTCAGGCAAAGCGACCGGCGGGAACGGACGATATTTTTTCGACGGATCTTTGTGCATGTTGTCTTTCAGTTGTGGCAGCGGCTTCTCTGTTTGGCAAAACAAAAACCCCGCCGCCGGTTTGGCAGCAGGGTTCTCAAAATTTCTTGAACGCAATCAGAACCCGACCGCCGCGCGGCGCAACAGCAGCACGTTCAGCAACAGGTTCAGATTCAAATCGCGATTCACAGCTACAACGTAGCAATCACATCCGATCACGTCAAATGGTTTTTAATCTGCGCTTGCTTTACAAAAATCTGCCGGAGTGTGCGCGAAGACGCGCATCTGGAAACATTCCCGTCCGGAAGGTCATGCTCGACGAAGGCGTCCGGGTTTACTAACCTCGCCCGCATGAGAACGTGGGCATCCCAAACTTTTCAAAGCTGGTTTTGCGGACTTGCCCTGACCCTGCTTTCCGTTCCAAGTGTGATGGCCGGCGTTCAGACCGAAAAGATTCGTAATGACAAGGTGTTGGTTGTGGAGCAGACCCTGGCACCGGGAGAGGCCCTGTCTTTGCCGAATGAACGCGCTGGCGTCGTGGTGTATCTCGACGCCGGATCGGTTGAAATGACTCCATCTCAGGGAAAACCCCGGACGGAAACCGTCAAGCGCGGAGAGACTGTGTTTCAGCCGTCACAAGCCGGAACCGTGAAGAACGCCAGTTCTGTGGCCTTGCGGGTTGTATGGACCGAATACCTCGGTCAGGGCGGTTCGGAGACGTGGGGTTCTGCAGGCCTTGCTCCGAATTACAAAGTACTCTTTGAGAACCAGTACGGGCGGGTTTACGACATTCGAATGGCGGCGGGAAAGAGCGAACCGCTGCACAGCCATCATGATCGCGTCATAATTTGCCTCTCGGGAGCGGAACTGGAGCACGTCCTGCCGGATGGCCGGAAGGAAACCGCCACCTTGAAAACGGGTGAAATCGCCTGGCGCCGCGCCGCGACCCACGTTGGCCATAACTTGGGCAAGACGGACCTGTGGGTGATTGCCATCGAGCCGAAATAGAGTGAAGGTTACGGCGCCGGCAGGAACCGTTCGCAGAAGGGAAAGGGAACCTCGACAGGCTGGCCGACCTGCGTCAATTTGCCGGTGTTTTCGTCAACGCGAAACACGACCGCGTTGTCGCTGTTGTGATTGCTGCAAAGGATCCACTTGCCTGTAGGATCGAACGTGAAGTTGCGCGGCCATTTGCCCTGCGAGGAGACGCGTTCAACCAGCGTGAGCTTTCCTGTATTTTGATCAATGGCGAACACGGCGATGCTGTCGTGACCGCGATTCGAACCGTAGAGGAACCTGCCGTTGGGATGTATCACCAATTCAGCGCAGGTGTTCGTGCCCGTGAATCCCTCGGGCAGCGTGGAAATGGTTTGGAATTCGGCCAGGGAACCCTTTACCGCGTTCCATTTGAAACCGGTTACGGTGCAGCCCATCTCGTTGATCACGTAAACCCATTTGCCGTTGGGATGAAATTTGACGTGACGTGGTCCGGAACCTGGCTTGACGGTGGCGAACGGCGGGTCATTCGGTGCGAGCGAGCCATCCTGCTCGTTGAACCGGTACACAAACACCTTGTCGAGGCCAAGATCGGCGACGAGCGCGAACCGGTTGCCCGGATCCACGATGATCGAGTGGGCATACGGTTTCGTCTGCCGAATCGGATCCACGCTGCTCCCGGTGTGTTGCGCAAACCCGGTCTTTTCGCCCAGCGAATGGTCGGGGTTGATCGTCAGGACAGCAATGTTGCCGCCCTGATAATTGGCCACGAGCGCGTAGCGGCCGGTTTTATCAAGGGTGATGTAACTCGGGTCTGGGCCACCGGACGGTTTCTGGTTGAGCAAGGTCAGCCGGCCGGTTTTTGGGGCGATTTCATAGGCGCTGACCGCGCCGGTCGTTTTGCCCGAGTTGCAGGTGTACAAATGTTTGCCGTCGGGATGAATGACGA
>Ga0187873_1000781_pt1 | contig 29903 bp, 27 predicted proteins | sample June2016WEW_16_1_2_FD_133012 | JGI IMG/M metagenome (GOLD analysis project Ga0187873, IMG submission 133012) | Peatland microbial communities from SPRUCE experiment site at the Marcell Experimental Forest, Minnesota, USA - June2016WEW_16_100 | ecosystem: Environmental > Terrestrial > Soil >...
GCTGGAGGAATACCGCCAGGCTCCGGTCCGCCACGCCGATGAAACCGGCTGGCGCACGGACGGCCGCTCCGGCTACGCCTGGTTGTTTGCCACTCCCACCCTCAGCGTGTTCCTCTTCCGCCCCTCGCGTTCGGCGCGCGTGGCCCGCGAGGCGCTGGGCGAGAAGCCCCTTCCCGGCGTCTTGGTCGTCGACCGCTACAATGCCTACCATCGCGCTCCCTGCCAGTTGCAATACTGCTATGCGCACCTGATGCGGGACGTCGAGGATCTCAGCAAGGAGTTTCCGGACCACGGCGAGGTTCAGGCTTTCACGGCCACGCTGATTCCGCTGCTGTAGGCGGCCATGCATCTGCGCTCGCAGCCACTCTCCGATGCCGCCTATTACGAGCAGGCGCACGACCTTCAGCAGCAGATTCAAAAGGTGATCGAATCGCCGGCCCAGCACCTGGGCGTGCGGCGGATTCAGGATCTGTTTCGCGAGAATGCCGCTCGGCTCTACCACTGGGTCGAGGATCGCCGCGTGCCCGCCGATAACAACCGAGCCGAGCGTGAACTGCGGCCCACCGTCATCGCCCGCAAAACGAGCTTCGGATCGCAATCCGATGCGGGAGCCAAGACCCGGGAAATTCTCATGACCCTGGTCCATACCCTGGCTCTTCGCGTCCCGGATCCCGAGACTCATTTCAAATCCGTCCTCGACCAACTGGCTGAAGACCCAACGCGCGACCCGATCCGTTTACTTTTTCCCCTCGACTCCAGTTAGACGGCGCCTCGACTGTCTTGAGAATCCTGATCCACCCGACCGCTCGCCAAGTTTGTGACGCAGAGGCACTCGTGTGCTCGTCTCGATCCCACTCCCGCGCTCGAAACTGAGGCGTTACGCTGTTCTGCCACAATGTGCGCTACAATTCCCGCGAAAATGCTGGTCGGGATGCGTCATTTTTGCAGCGGAAAGTAACTAAGTTCAGTTGATGCGCACCGCCATTACCGTTTCCAGCCAAGCCGGCCCTTGGCGCCGGGGTCGCCGAGCTACGGCTGCCGGAACCGAATATGGAGATAGGCAACGAGAAGGAGATAAACGATGAAAATGCCATTCTTAATTTATGCTGCGACGGTAATTGTGTTCTGCCTGTTTGCCAGGACAACCCAAGCTGCCGATCAAGTCCATCCAACGTGTACCAAGGAACATGTTAGAAAGTGCCTGCAATCCCATTCTCTAGAGAGTTTGTACACTCGAACATACTACAGTCTGCTCGACCGGATGGAACCGGATGGTTTTCTCAACGAGTCGGTGACGGGAGCGTATCCAGGAATGTTTCCTCGCACCTGCGGGGGGATGGTCTCGCTATTGCTGGAAACCGATGAGCTGGGTGCGGCTGAACGTATGCTTAACTGCGTTCTCCTGGCAACGACAAGCAATGATATGGAACGTGTGCCGCACGTCATGGAACGTCGAGTCAGCCAATCGGGTTTGGTTGAATACCCGATATTCTGCGATCAACATCAACTCGATGGCCAGGCCAGTGTACTCATGACCTGGGCCCGGCTGGCGTTGCGCAGGGGACACACGGTTTTTGAAGATTGGACATATCCTTTGGTCGCAAAACTGATGGACAGGACCGTTGACAGGCCATTCTTCATGTTCGGTGGCTGGCCCACGGAACCTGGGTTGATTCGCAACCTCTGTCTCGAGCACTCCAGAGAATCTCGCTACTGGGATGTGTTCGATATTCTGACGCAGTGTCACGTGGGAGCTGCTCTTGAAGCGATGGCGATAGTGGCTGAACGACGTGGTGATGTGAAACACGTAAGACGATGGCAAGAACGGATGGTTATTCTCAAAAGGGGCGTAGCAAGCAATCTCGTGCGTCAGGTTGAGGGCAAGACAGTCTACCTGGAAATGCGACTGCCCGACTCGCCCGGCGGAGTTCCATACCTGGGGATGGGATGGCTGAACCTTTCGCCCATAGCGACGCAATGGGAACCGCTGGATAGGCAGGTGTTGCGGAATACAGTGAATTTGTTGCGAAAGGTGGCCTTGCAGGAGATGCCTGGAGGGCTGAAATGGCTCCCAGATGACTGGAACGCAGACGGCACATATACAAAGGAGGTGATTGGGAAGCGCATTGGCTGGGAAATTGAGTACTGCCGACAGGAAAAAGAATACAGCCGTATCATCGAATGGCTCGATTTCCTTGAAAGTGTGAACAAGCAGCCGCTTTACCTGGAATCTGCGAAGCTAGGAAATAATGGCCAATGGACAGTCAGAGACGCCGGGAACGGTGAGCAAGCTTCGTGGTGGTGCTGGGCGATGGCCCGACTCCGAAAAGAAGTGGGCCTTCCTGCTGTAGCCGAGCGCCCGGCTAAAGGTCAGAATCGTGGCTCTCAACAATGAAGTTGGGCCCAGACAGGAACCCCAACGGTGGCACTGGGTTTATCCCACATTTCCATTTTGAACTCGATCTCTGAATCTTCGGATCGTCGCCATCATCAATATTCATGCGGGTGTGAACGCGATGAAGACGCTCCGGAGGTCAGAGCCCAATGGGTGAGATACAAAATCAGCGCTTTCAGCTCTCCTTCAATGCCTCTCTCAAGATCGATTTCCAAGGTTCCCGCGTCACCTCCGACGGCGGCTTGGTTCTGGTGCGGGAACTCGCCGAGCGACTCGGCTTCGGAGAACTCATCAAACAACACCTGATTGACTCCCGCCGTGGGAAGAATACGCAGCTTCCCTTCGCCGACCTGCTGCGGCAGTCACTGTACAGTCGCTTGGGGGATACGAGGATGTGAACGACGCCGAGCGGCTGTGCCACGATCCGGCATTCCGCCTCATCGGCTCCGAAAAGATCTGGGATCGAGGTGCCGCTCTGACCTCGCGGTTTCAGATCTTCGAGACTGAGAAGCTGGGCGAGGAGGAAAACTTTGTGGGACTGGGACGACTCAACCGGGCATTGATCGGCAAAGCGGGGGCGATGGATTCAGCTTGCCGGGCAGTACTGGATATGGATTCCGCCGAGATCCCAGTGTATGGGGAGCAGGACCAAACTGCTTACAACGGGCACTTCGAATCGACTTGTTATCACCCGCTGCTGCTGTTCAATCGTGAAGGCGACTGCCTGGCGGCCAAGCTGCGGCCCGGCAACGTCCACAGTGCCGACGACTGGGAAGAACTACTGCTGCCTGAGATCGAGCGGCAACAGAAGCTGGGCAAAGAGGTGGTGTTTCGTGCCGACGCGGCCTTTGCCAAGCCCAAGATCTACGAAGCGCTGGAAGAGCGCGGCGTGAAGTATGCGATCCGCATCCCGTCCAACGACAGCCTGGAGAGGGACCTCGCGGAGTTGTTGACTCGCCCGGTCGGGGGGCCCAGTCACAAGCCACTGTTACGCTACAAGAGCTTCCTGCACCAAGCGGCGAGTTGGGAGACGGCGCGGTGGGTGGTGGCGAAGGCGGAGTTCCACTCTGGGGAGTTATTCCCTCGGGTCGGATTCATCGTAACCAACCTGGAGGCTGACAGCGGGCGGTAGTGCGGTTCTACAACAAACGGGGAACGGCGGAGGAGTGGATCAAAGAGGGACGAAGCTGTGCTTTGCACAATCTTCGTCCGATAGCAACTCTGGTGAGCCGTCCGCAGCGTCAAGGGTCTGCGATGAACGGTCCGATAAAAACCGTCGGCCCGCCCTTGACCCTGCTCCCAGCTCGAAAAACTAGAAGTGTGTCTTGACAACGCCGGCGCCGTTATAGAGGGGAACCTGTGGGGGCGGCTGGCATTGCCGCACAGGCTCAGCAACTGGTCCCTAACGAGTTTACAGCAAAGGCTAGTCAAGACCGGTGGACGGCTCATTAAGCACGCGCGCTACTATTGGCTACTACTGGCGGAGAGCCACGTGACGAGACGGTCGTTTGGCAGTATGCTCCTGCGGATAGCCGGGCAGTCCCTTCCGGCGGGATAGCCGAGGCTGTGGCAGCCGGGAAATCGATTTGGATTCACCAGGGACGGAGGGGTGTCTGACAAGAGCGGATGGGAAGGCCGCACTCAGCAGTTTCGGGACTCGCGATGGGGTAAACAGGGCCCTGTCCCGAGCCCCTGGACCCAGCCAAAGAAAGAATCGTGCGCTGGAACCCCTCGAGGGGTGTAAAGTGTAAGGCTGTTGGGAGCTAAAAGGGAAATTCCCGTTTATATGTCTGATAAGGAGAAGAGACTATGCGTAAGGCACTTTTGTTGGTGGGGAGCTGCGTGGGACTCGCCATCCTTATCCAGACTGCGCCGGATGCCCAAGTCTATTTGGGCGAGGTCTTCAGAGGGCAGGCGAGTCCGCAAGGCCGCCTGGTGATTGACAATCCCAAGCCAGGAGATCACGCCCTGCGAGTTTCGCTTGTCGGAAAGCGGAATCATAAGCAGAAGGTTACGGCGATTGCGGGACAAGTGACCAAAGTCGCGGAGGCGCCTGCAGCCCTTGCCGGAACTGTCGTGCTCCAGACTTCGCCGGGGGCGGTGGTCTTCCTCGAAGATTCCAGCCGGGGCACGACGGACGCCAGGGGACAATTAGCTATCCCCGAAGTGGCCGCAGGCTCGCATGAGTTGCCGAAAGCGGCACCTGGCAAGAAAGAGTATTGGGAGAACATAACTGTGCCCGCTGGGCAAGAGGCCAGCATCGACGCACCTCTGGCGGACCTCGGACCCACGCCGGGTGCGGTAAAGGTCAATCCCAAGGACGGGCTAAAGTACGTGTGGATTCCGCCCGGGACCTTCATGATGGGCTGCTCGCCCGGGGACACCGAATGTTTTGATGCGGAGAAACCACTGCACCAAGTGATGATCACGAAGGGTTTCTGGATGGGCCAGACAGAAGTGACCGTGGCGGCGTACAGGAGGTTTGTTGGGAGCACAGGGACGCAGATGCCGGCAGCACCGAATTTCAATGCGGGTTGGAACAACCAGGACATGCCCATCGTGAACGTAACCTGGGATGAGGCGACTGCGTTCTGCGGCTGGGCAGGAGGCCGGCTGCCCACGGAAGCGGAGTGGGAGTATGCGGCGCGGGCCGGGAGCACGGAGGCGCGCTATGGGTCGCTTGACGAAGTCGCCTGGCATAGTGCAAACAGCGGAGGGCGAACGCACGAGGTCGCACAAAAGCGCGCGAACGGATTCGGGTTGTACGACACCTTGGGGAATGTGTGGGAATGGGTGAATGACTGGTACGATGACGACTACTATCAGAACAGCTCTTCGCAGGACCCCTCGGGGCCTGCGAGCGGTCAGTTCCGCGTTCTGCGCGGCGGGTCCTGGCTCGACAGTCCCAGGGGGTTACGGGTATCGGACCACGGCAGGTACTACCCGTTGGACAGGGTCGCCAGCAACGGCCTTCGTTGCGCGGGAAGTTAGAGAAGGAGTATTTTGGTCTGCGCCTGCTGGCCACCAGCCAACACCAGTGGAGCACGGCGGAGATCATCGCAGCCTATGGGGGCCAGGCACGGGTGGAGCGAGTGTTTCGCGACCTGAAAGGCCCCTGGGTGTGCGCCTTTCGGCCCCAGCATCATTGGACCGAGCAAAAGCTGATGGTGCACGCGCTGATCGCCTTTCTGAGCCTGCTGCTGGGGCGGGTGTTGCTACGCCGGGCGCAGCAAGGCGCTCATTACCGTGGCACGCTGCGCAACCTCATCCAGCAACTCAGTCGGATCTGGACCGCCACGGTGGTCGAGCGTCAGGAGGGAGCGGGGAGACCGCGAGTCTACGAGCAGGAGGAAGAATGCGACCCTGAATTGACTCGCTTGGGCTGGGCGGTGGGGGCTCTACCGGGCTAGAAACCAAGGCTTGGTAAATATGACCATGAGGCCTGCAACATCCTGATTCTTAGCCGCTTGCCCACGATTCTGGCATTCAAAGTGGGAAAGTCGCGCTAGGCCTGCAGCCGTTGCACTCGGAGGCTGTGACTTTTTTCGAATTTCGATTGCCTTGCAGTCACAAGCTCGTCCTTCTGCGGTCGTCCCCGCGTGCTGGCGGAGGGGGCGGGTTCCGCGCAGAGCCGGGTGGGCCGGTTCTTCCCTACCGCCCTGACCCTTAATACGAGTAGATTTTCTGTTGCTTGGACATTGACCCGCTCGCTATCCAGAAAGAACTTTGCACTCTGTGCTACGTAGTACGGCGTGTTCCATCTGCTGAAGTTTATCCTGTCAGTGACTTGCTCAAAACGTGAGAAGAGGGCGCCAGCCCTACTTAGAGCCTTTCATCCTTTCGGCAAGGCTCAAGTCCGTGAACTTGGCCGCGCCCTGCTGCACAAAGACGCCCCAGCTACCCTTGGTCAAGTCATACATGCGAGCGCTCATGGCCGTCTCACCATTTACGTAAACCACACAGATACTATCTTCCACTAGCACCGTGATCTGTATCCGGGTACTTGGTTCCAGATGGATCGAACGCTCCAGGCCGATCATGAACGGCTGGTCGTTTGGACGCGGCGAGGCATCGAACACCAGGCGCTGCTGAGCGGGTTCCAGGCGGATGTAGTAGCCGGACTCGAAATCTTCACTAGTGCGCAAAGCCAATCCGCAGCCGCGCGTATCCGGCTCATAGACAATCGTCGCGTGGATCTTACATGAAGCAGGCAGCAGCCCGGCGCTGGCGCAGGCTAGGGAACCGGCGGCGTCAAGCTGTACTGCCTGACTGGTGATCAGGCTCTTGCCCAAGCCAGGTTGAAAGGTGCAAGCATGCTCAACGCTAAAGGCATGCAACACTTGCTAAGGCGGCCGGACCGCCAGTGTGCCATCTGCCTTTTGCCATAGCTTGTGAACCACCAGAGCTCCACCAAATTGCCATGGACGATAATCCCTCGATCCCTGGCGAGTTGGGATCCAGCCGAAAAGATAACGGTTGGCACCATCACCGGCGGTCTTACCAGCATAAAGGGCACGGCCATCGCAGGTGTCGATGGCGGGAGTGAGCCACGGGCCGGCAAGAGAGCGGGCCATTCGATAACGGGTGGAGACTTGCTCCGAATACTCGCTAAAGAACAGGTACCACCAGTCCCCTATGCTAAACAGGTCGGCGCAGTCGTGATCGTTATATAAACCCGGGGCATAATAGGGCTTGGACTGAACCTGCCAATGTTGCAGGTCCTTGGAAGTGCAGAGGGCAGTGCAACCCCGTCGGCGCGCAGGCCCGGTTTTCAAACGGGCACATACCAGCATCCAGAACTCACCGGCTTCCTCATTCCAGAAAGGAAAGGGGTCTTTCCAGTCGTCGGCTTCAGATATTTCGGTCGGGGAATTGAAGGTGTCGCCGGGAACCTTTTTCCAGTTAAGGAGATCGGTGGAAACTGCGTGCAGGACAGCAGTAGCCTGTTTGCCTTGCGCAGCATAGCGCGGATTATAACCTGTATAGAACATATGGTACTGGCCGAGTCCTTCCAGCACAGAGCCTGTGCCCAAATACACGTCAGCTTCATCCCCGCTGCCGCAGGGCACCATCTCGCCGTGTTCCACAAAATGCACCATGTCTTTGGTCGTGATCAGATGAGACCTCGCGGTTCTGCCATCACTTGGCACGCTTTCGCCATTAATATCTTTCTCACGCCAATCGAACATATAGTAGATATAAAAGGTCCCATCCTTGAAGAAAGGGAAAGGATCACCTGCCCAGCCATTATCGGGTTTATAGTATATCGGATTCATGGTGAAAAGCTGAATTCCAATTGGCATATTGTGAGGGTTCGCCAAGGTCACACGAGAGCCCATTGGAACTGCAAGAGCTTCAAGGCCCAAAGTGGTGTTTCGAATGAAGTCTCGGCGATTCATTGTTGTCCCTTCTGTGGCAGTGCGTATTGCTGCGGATGATTGATAACATACACTTGGTTGTCCCCGCATACAGTACCTCGTACCAGCGTCGGGTGGGATGCCTCCGACGGAATAATGAAAGATCCGGACTGGGCTGAGGATAACACGCCCCCGATCCATGAGGGATTTCTGATTATCACGATGATTTCCTATACCGGGATTTCCATTTTGGGTTCCCGAGTAGCTGTCGCTACACTCACAGGCTTTTCATTTTCTGGTTTTCAGCAAGGTTTATAGCATTCTCGCGGAGTCGTGTCTATCAAATTGGACACTCTGGCAAGTAAATCCGCCAGAGCCCGAATCTGCCGCTCGTTGCAGTCGATACCTCAGACACTTCTCCGTTCCTGGAATCTCTGGATCGAATTCCCGATTCCGCACAGCCTCGGCTATACCGCCGGAAGGGACAGCCCAGCTATCCGCCCCAGCATGCTGGCGAACAGCCGCCGGGTCAGATGACTCTCCGCCAAAAACAACTATAAATAGCGGGCATGTTTCACCAGCCTTCCGCCGTCTTCACCAGCCGCTGTTGCAGGCTCGTCAAGGACCAGTTCCCGATCTTCTGCGGCAAAACCAGCCTCCGCCACAGGTTGCCGAGAATATAGGCTGTAGTCGTGCGTGTGGCGCTCGAGTTGCCCCGGCCGTAAGGGCAGCTGTCGTTAGCATGTCATCTGTCCGGTTCAATTAGCACGTGATGTGTCCGCTGAAGGCGGCGTGAGGTTGAGGCATCCAAGAGGCCGGAGGCAGGATGCCAAAATACTCAGGGGTCGCCTGGGAGCGGGCGATGAAAGTGCAAGAGGTGATGTTGCGGGCGATGGCGAAGAAGATTACCTGGTGGCAAGCGGCGGAGACTATCGGGATCTCGGACCGCAGCATGCGGCGCTGGCGGCGCTACGAGGAGCACGGCTATGACGGGCTGCTGGACCGGCGGTGGGGGAAGCCGAGCCCGAACCGTGTTCACCTGGCGCAGGCGGAAGCAGTGCTGCGGTTATGTCAGGAGAAGTATGCGGACCTGAACGTGCGGCATTTTCACGAGAAGCTGCAGGACGGGCACGGCATCGAGCTGAGCTACACGTGGGTGAAGCGGGCGCTGCAAGGGGCGGGGTTGGTGAAGAAGGGGCGGAAGCGAGGTGTGCACCGCAAGCGGCGAGCGCGCCGGCCGCTGCAGGGGATGCTGCTGCACTTGGACGGTAGCCGGCATCAGTGGTTTCAGGACGAGCGTTGGTATGACCTACTCGAGATCATCGATGACGCCACCTGCGAGACCTACTACGCCAGTTGGTGGAGGAGGAATCGACGCGCACGGTGATGGCTGGGTCGCGGGAGGTGATCGAACGGAAGGGGTGATTCTGCGCGCTTTACAGTGATCGGGCGAGCCACTTTTTCCACACGCTGGCGGCGGGTGGGCCGGTGAGCCCCGAACGGTTGAGCCAGGTGGGGGGCGCTGCAGGGATTGGGGATTAAGATGATCGCAGCTTACTCGCCGCAGGCGCGGGGACGCAGCGAGCGGCGGTTTGGCACCTGGCAAGGGCGATTGCCGCAGGAGCTGCGCTTGGCCCAAATTGCCGGAGTGGAGGAAGCCAGTCGATTGCTGCGCGAGCATTACATCGGGGAGATGAACCGCAAATTCAGCGTGCCGGCCGCCCAGACCGGACAAGCGTTTATGCCGCTGCACGGCCAGGATCTGGACCAGATCTTTTCCGTGCGGCAGGAGCGCACGGTAGCCCAAGACAACACGGTGCGACTCGGTGATCGCACCTGGTAGATCGAGCCCACCCCTTGGCGCGGAACGCTGGCCGGCTGCCGCGTGATGATCTGTGAACACTTGGATGGCCGCGTCACGATTGTCTACGGCCCCCACGTGGTGGGGTGCTACACGGCGTCCGGCGAAGTTCTGGAGAAATCGGAAAAAGCGCGCGCGCCACGCTGTGGAAATGACGCGCGGAGGAAAGCGTGGAAAACTCCCAAGACGAGTTTTCCACCCTTCCCTCCGCGCTTGCAAATCCGGCACCCAACGCCGGATTCCCACATTCCCATAGCGACGACGGCGGCGGTGGCCCTCCAAATTGTGCAGGAGATGAAAAACCAAAACCGGACAGATCACTTGCTATAAAAACCGGGCACCTTGACAAGCTAAGAACAGGGAATTCTTTCTGCCTGTTCCTCGCACGTGGAATGTCCCGTGAATTCACACGACTGAGTGGCATCCCTATGCAGAAAGCGTCGGGAAGGCAAACCTCTCTGGAGGGGAAGGGAGGGTCAAGGGATACCCGGGAGATGCATGGCAGTGGCCGATGAAGCACGGAGGGTTATTTTGCGGGCGCTGGCGAAGCAGGCAAGCGGCGAAGGTTTTCGGGGATCTCGATATGCAGCAGTACGCGTCGCAGGGGGGCTACGGACAGGTCGCCTTCCGCAGCGAGGGTTGACCCACCTGCTGGTCAACGCGATTCCTGCCTCCCACGCAACTCTTGGATCGTCAACCCATCTTTCGGAACATACCTTCGCCAGTATTCCACTGATTCGGCTAACCCATCGATAATGTCAACGGGTAGAGCCGCCGTCCCAGGAAGAATCTCGAGGGTCAGGTAGATCTCCTCACATCGCGGGGGCATTCCCGCTTCGGGCTCCACGGAATAGGCGGCGACCGCTTGCACTACCTTATGGCCGCGGATGATTCCTTGCCGATTATTCTCCTCCGTGAAGGGATTGTGCGATGACGAAGTCCCATTGGTCTGATGAAGGTGAATAACCGGCGAGTAACACCCCAGCTCTCGCAGCCAGCCGTAAGTATCCCCATCTCCCCAGGCCGCAAATAGATGAGGGTAACGGTTCATCTCCTGGTCCAAGCGTTGGAGGTATTCATCTTCCGCCTTCTCAGGAGCAGCGGCGGCGGCGCGGAAAAGCGAGTAGGCAGAGGCCGGTCCGAGCCACAGCCCCGCCTTTGATCGTCCCCTCAATCGCAACTGTCCCAGCGATTGCCTTAGTTTGGAGGACGGCAATCGGACAAATCTCCGTTGGCCGCACTGGTGACCGGTGTCAAGTGTCAAATGGAGAGAACTTTGACTCCTGGCCCATACTTCCTTCAGAAACTTTCTGGCTCCTGGCAGAGTCCAAGGAATCTGATGGGGCGAATACATTTGCTCCACAGCGATGAACTTCACACCTTGTGCACCCGCATACTCAGCCAGCTCTGCTAATCGGTTATAGAGCCCTTCCTCTGCCACCGCGTACGCCGCAGGGTCCTGCAAGGTGTCCTCGTTGAAGGCGTGACAGTAAAATCCCAGACCTGCCCGTAGTCGCGCAGCGTTGCGGATCATGACTTTCAGCCATTGGTTTTGAATTCGCTTTTGGTTGCGCCTGTCAGGGCTGGCAAGGCCCAGGGTTGCGTAAGTGCCGTGGCCAGAGTATAGACTCGCCACCCTCACGCCGGTCTGTTCGCACGCTGACTCGACGTCATGAAGCCAGTCTTCGAGATAGCCAGGGTCCGCGAGTCCATGACCGAAGCCGAAGTCGAGATCATCTTGCAGCGGGCGCGGGAGAGGTTTCCCCAGGCCACGCCGCGGATCATCTCCGACAACGGCCCGCAGTTCATCGCCCGCGACTTCAAGGAGTTCATTCGCCTCTGCGGTATGACGCATGTGCGCACCTCGCCGTTCTATCCGCAATCGAACGGCAAAATCGAAAGGTGGCATCAATCGCTGAAAGGGGAATGTATTCGTCCGGGCGTGCCCTTGTCGATCGAAGATGCCTGTCGCTTGGTGGGCCGGTACGTGGACCATTACAATGGCGTGCGGCTGCACAGCGCGATTGGTTATGTGGCGCCCTTGGCCAAGCTGGAAGGGCGAGAGTCACAGATTTTTGCCGAACGCGATCGCAAACTGGAGGAGGCGCGACGGCAGCGCCAACTTCGCCGTCAGGAGGCGTTCGTCCCCCTCTCGGATCGGACTGGCAACTCCTCCACGGCAGCGTTAAACTGATCCGGCCGGGTGAAACGGAAGCCGGCAATGCTGGAGAGCAACCGTGCCGAGGGATAACCCGGTGGGCTCATCGCGTCGATGAGGTCGGGGGCGTGCGAGCCACACGGCTCCACGCTCCCGCTCCCCCAACTCAAGCCCAGACCTCATCGAACGATAGACCCCCATGCCTTGAAAACTCCCGCCGCGCAGCGGCGGAACTCAGTAGCTTATCCCAAACGGCGACTCTCCATTTCAGGCTGAACCAAGACAGAAACAGTAGCGACCTGCTGGTTAACCTCTTCCAACGGTGCGCCCCAACCTAGTGACCAGCGCCATTTCTTCAGTCGAGTTCAGGAAAACACAAGGTTCACTTCTACCACATCAAGCGCAACGCGAACTGGATCTCGCGCGGGTCGCCCGGTCCGCCCGACGCCTGGCCGGCGATGGGCTGCACCGTGTTCCCGATCACGCCAAAAGAGGCGGAACTCCAGTCAGCGTTGGGCAGAGTGAAGTTCGGCCGGTTGAAAATATTGAACAGCTCGGCTCGGAACTGGAGGGTTTTCGATTCCCACAGTTTGAAGTTGCGAATCAGCGAGAAGTCCCAGTCGGCCAGACCTGGCCCAGTCAGAATATTTCGTCCCGCATTTCCGAAGATGTAAGGGGCAGGCAGGGAGAACGCGGCCGGATTTGTCCACTGGTTGACGCTCTTATGGGCGGGATAGAAGCTCACGCCGGGAACGACGTTGGGGCGATCGTGGTTGTCGATATTGTTGCTGGGATTGCCGTCGACGGCGGGCGTGTAGGGTGCCCCGGATTGCACCATGGCGATCCCCGCAACTTCCCAGCCGTCGATGAGGTAGTTCGCCTTCGGGTTCTGCAACTTCCCGATCTCGTTCCCGAAAGGCAGGTCGTAAACGTAGGCCAGAGAGAAGCGTTGCTCGTAATCGAAGTCCGAGCGGCCCTTCTCCGCCGCGAGATTGTAGGAATTCTGCGGGAAGCCAGGGCTGGCATTGGTCCCGAAGTAGGCGGAGTCGTCGTCGATGGATTTCGACCAGGTATAGGCGCAGATGATCGCCAAGCAGTTGGTGTAGTGCCTCTCCACTTTGACCTGCAAGGAATGATAAATCGACGTGCCGATGGGATCGGTGTAGGACATTGTCTCGAAATTGGGGTAGGGCCGCGGGCAGGGCGTGTTCGCGGGTGTGTTGGGAATGCAGGTGCCGCCCGTATACAGTGCGTTGTTCGGCTGGTTCGGGTCCCACTCAAAGGGCAGTCTTAGTCCCCGAGTTCCAACGTAGCCCACGTCGAGTAGCCAGGAGCCCAACTGTTGCTGCACATCGAACGTCCATTCAAAAATCCTTCCGTCCTTGAGGTCCAAGTCAACCGGGTCAAGGACCGGGAAAAGTGCCTGCGCGAGTGAAGGTGCAAAAAGAGGTTCTGGAGAAGGAGGCCGGTGGCCAGCGGCAGGCCGCCCGCCGAGGGCGGCGTGGCCACGGCGGTAAACACCGCCCGTTCATTATCTAGCAAGTTTCCTTGGGTGAATTGAAAGTAGGGCGGATTGAAGCTCTTCTGGAAATAGAGCTGACCGACCATCTGGTCGTAGTAGACGCCCCCGCCGGTGCGGATGACGGTCTTCTCACTTCCGAACGGCATCCAGGCGATGCCGAGGCGAGGCCCAAAGTCAGTGTGGTCGGAGCGTTGCAGCGCCCGGTTTTCCGACGTGCTTCCCAGGTTCACCGTCCCGACCTGCTCGAATTGCCCGATGGGCAGGCCCGAGGCCCCCGTCGTGCCGACAAAATTCAGTAGGGAGGCCGCACTCGTACCCGCGGCGAGCACCAGACCCTTATTGAAGTCGAAGCTGCCGAAGTGGTTGTACTTGTCCGTGATCAGGCTGTTGTATTCGTACCGGAGGCCAAGCGTCATTGTGAGGTTGGGCCGAACCCTCCAGCGGTCTTGCGCAAAGAAATCGTATTCCGTGCCCGTCCCCGAGACGTAGCCCGAAGAGCCGCGGACCCAGCTCGTTGGAAGGCCGAACAGGGCGCCGGCCACGCCGTTGCCGAAGCCGCACCTGGGCGGGGGACAGGCCGCCAAGAGTGCCGCCTGAACGGTTGGGAGCAGACCCGCCAAGACGGCGCTGCCCGTAACTACGCCGTTGAAGGCATACGCGTCGCGCGCGTCAATGTCCTCGAAGAAGTTTCCGCGCTTGATAGGCCGGATGTCCGCTCCGAAATCCAAGGAGTGGTTGCCGTGAATGTAGGCAAGCGTGTCCGCGTACTGGAAAGTATTGACGGCGCCGGAGTGGGGGTCGGTGGTACCCGCGCCCAGACCGTCGTAGCCGGCGAAGGTCAGGTTGGGCACTCCCGTATCGCGGTAAGCCGCAGGCGCACCGTTAATGCTCAGCAGTTGATTAATATCCCTTCCTTCGTCCTCATTGTTCCACCGGTACTGCCAGCGGTTGTAGCCCACCTTGGCCTCGTTTATGAGTGTAGGAGTGAAGGTGTGGGTCCAATCCATCCCGGTCTGGTCGAACCAGTCCACGCGCCTGGTACCATAGCCTGGCACACCCGTCGGTAAGCCCGAAGGAGTCAACGAGGATTCGGTAGTCAGGCTATGGCGAAAGAAGAGACTGTCCTTCGAGCCCCAGCGGCGGTCGAAGCGGCCGACGAAGCTGTTGGTGTCGATGATGCGCAGCACCTGCCGTTGGTAATTCTCTCCCCCGCAGGGGGCATTGGGGACATTGGGAGACGGGTAAAGACCGACCAAGGCCTTACCGACGGGGTCAAAGGTACGCGCCGGAAGAGCTGGAGCGATGTTGTTCAGGTTATTTCCGGGAATCGTCAGCGGAGCGGCAGGATTGAGGAACAACAGAGGATCCAGGAGAACCGTGGTGTGGGGGCAGGGTGATCCCGGCGCTATGTCGGAAAAATTGCCCCTTTGCTCGGCGAGCGTGGACACGTGCGCGCGGCTGAAGAACGAGTGGTTGTCGCGCAAACCTTCGTAGTTTAAGAAAAAGAAGGTCTTGTCGTGGCCATTATAGACATGCGGAAGAACCATCGGCCCGCCCAGACTCGCCCCGTATTGATTGCGATGGAAGGGCGGCACCTCGGGCTCAAAAAAGTTTCGCGCGTCCAGATTGCCGTTGCGCAGGTATTCATAAAGCGTACCGTGGAATTGGTTGGTTCCCGACTTCGTCACGACGTTCACCTGGGCGCCACCCGACACACCGAACCTGGCGTCATAGACGCCGGTCTCGATCTTGAATTCCTGGATGGAATCGAGTGGTAGCGCGGCGGCGAAGGTTCCGACGGCAATCGAGGTGTTGCTTATGCCGTCCAGCAGGAAGCTGTTCATGTCCTCGCGCAGTCCGTTGACGTTGATGGATCCGCCGCGGTTATTATTCAGTTCCGACCCCTGGACCCCGGGCACGACCCCTGGGGTGAAGAGCATGGTTTCGAGGAAATTGCGCCCGTTGTAAGGAAGTTGGCTGATCTTGGCCTGCTCGACGGTGGTCGCTACCGTAGCGGTCTGCGTGTCCAGCACGGGCGCGGTTAAGTCCACCGTGACGGTAGTGCTCTGCGCGTCCACTTTCATCTGAAAGTCCACCCGCGAGTGCGCGTCCACGAGAAGGTTGATGGGGCCTTGAACGGTCTTCTCGAAACCCGCCTTCTCTGCCGCCAGCCGGTATTGGCCGGGTGGCAAAAGAAGGATCGTGTAAGAGCCATCCTCCTGTATGACGCTGCTGCGAGCCAACCCTGTATCAAACTCGATCGCCGTTACCGTGACGCCTGGAATGAACGCACCCGACTGGTCCCTAACCGTTCCCGTGAAGCTGCCCTGGACCTGCTGCGCTCGTAAGCCAAGATATTGACCAACGAACAATGCCAGAACGGCGGCGAAGCCCACGCCAGCGACATATCGCATTTTCCTGGCCTCCCATGCGAAGTGCCACGCCGCAAGAAACGACCAGTCCGCAGGGCAAGCACCTGGACTTATTGTCCTCCAGACCTCGACTCAGAGACAAGAGTGACGCACAGACGAGGGCTTGAAGGGACAAAATAGGCCGGAATTTCAATTATCGATTTGGGGACTCTACCAATAACCTACACCTGACGGCCACTGAATGCAATTGCCGGTCGGGTTTCCAGGGTGGGGTGGTTCACAGAGGCCGTTGTCGATGGGGACTCCAAGTCTCCCGAATGGTTTCCTTGCATTGGGCCTTGTCGGGTGTCAGAGTGGGGTTGCTGGAGGGGTGCTTCGACAATAAGTTCGAAATCCGCTTCAGGACGCAGCGCCCCAAGGCGGATGGCCGCGGAATGGTAGACGATTTCGATGTCGAGGTCCGTAACAAGAATCTACGCTTTTTCCGGGACTGCGCTCGGAAAAAGTGGCCCCTGTCGGGGCAGTTGAAAATCTGCTCTGACCCGTGTAGCGTCCTCGTTCATGACCGACGAACTGAGCCGCTATTACACCCCTCTTCTTGATGGCAGTTACGCTTGTGTGGGTCGTATCGTGCTGAACGCTTTCAATCCGCTCTGCTATTCCGCTGGAGGGTTCCGAACCTGGTGGCGCCGGCTGTGGAACGGCTCGGACGCGCAACTGGATGATACTCATCTGATGCGCATGGCAGGCCGTTTCAGCCGCCGCCTGCACGCCTTCGCCAAGTCTCACGGTATCCCCGTGGTCGACTGTGAGCGCGGCGAGAGGAAGCACGAGATCGCCGAAGAGTACCTCGCCACTCATCCAGCCGTACAAGGCTTGTTCCTGATCTTGGTCTCGCGTGCCGTGGCTCCGGTGTGGAAAGTTCGCCGCTCGAAGAAGGGAAAGCTCCGCGAGCTGGTTCAGCAGAAACCTTATGTGAAGCACTACAGCTTTCACCTTCTGGACCGGGAATGGGGACACGTGACGATTAAGATGTCGGGGCATCCTCCGTTCGGAGCCCAGATCATCCTGAATGGTCACGAGTACGTGGCCTGCCAAGCGCAGCAGGACGGAATCTCCTTTACTAAAGAGGGGAATTGTTTTGCCCATATTTCTGACGCCGCAGGCTTGGGGAGAGTCGCAGATACCTTGTCGGCCCCGCCGGCTATAGGGCGCTTGAACCAAGTCTGCGAGCGTTGGATCTATACCTGCCTCAGTCTGGCTCTGGATTCGCAAGAGCAGGCAGCCAGCGATTTTCGCTATCAGTATTCGATCTATCAGGCAGAGTACAGCCAGAACCTGTTGTTTCGAGTGGGGGGTCAGATGGAGCAGGTCTTTCAGGGATTGATTGACCGCACCCGCGCCTGTCTCAACGTGAAGCACCTGAAGACGATTTTCGGTGCGAAAGCACGCCCCCATCGAAATCGGAAAGGGAAAACACCTCAGGTGGGGGTCGTGGTCGAGACACCTACGTATGACCTGACGATCTTCAAGTTGCATTTCGGTAAGCTGACGTTGAAGGGTTATACCAAAGGCGAACGCGTCCTGCGCTTTGAGGCACACGTGCATAACGCCCGGGAGCTGGGCTGCGGCCGATTGTTGGCAAAGTTCACTCAGATCGTGAGCCGGTTGAAGACCATGTTGGAAGCTTTTCTCGACCATCTCCACTGCGTCGATGCCTGCTTTATAGCTCCTGACATCCTTGAGAAGCTGGCCACCCCGGCCCAGGTGGGAAAAACGCGCGTGGGTGGCGTTGATCCGAACAAACCCCGAATGCGCGCCGCCTTGGGAGCAGTCCTGGCGCTGGCTCCCTCTCCCAACGGCTTCACCACCTCGGAGTTCGCCTCCCAGGTGCGGGCAATCACCGGACAGAACGAACAGGAATACGGAGCACGACGTGCGGCCTACGACCTGAAGAAAATTCGAGCGAAGGACTTGGTCACGAAAGTCGGCTTTTCCCGCCATTACCAGCCGCTCTCGCAGGGACTCAAAACTGTTGCCGCTCTGGTGGTTCTGCGAGAAAGGGTTATCCAGCCTCTCTTGGCCGGCATCGCCACACCGAGACTCGGCCGGAGACCCAAAAATTGGAGCTGCATCGATCAACACTATGAAACCCTTCGCCTCAACATGCGAACGCTCCTGCAAGAATTGGGCGTCGCCGTATAGACAATTTTTTGCCGATGTAGGCGCTGCAAGCGCCTAGACCGCACTTGTCTGGTGGACGAACTGTCAGGCGGGCAATTTGTCTTGGTCAACGAAGCCGTCAACCTGGGCATCGCCATCTACAACATGCGGCAGGGCGAAGGCATTCGGTACGGGACTCTTTTCCGGGACGAAACCGTGGGAGCTCTGGATGCTGCCAATGCCAAGGAGTACGTGCGCATGCTTCGACGCGCCACGGACCTTGGCGGATTCCACCAAGTCATCTTTATCTGCCATACGCCACTTGTTTGGGAGTTGGCGGACAACCTCCTTTCCGTCGGTGGAGGCTGTGTGGTTAGCGGTGACCGGCAAGCGGCTATCACTGAACCCTGATCTCCGAGCAAGTTGCCAAACTCGACCGAATTTCTCTATCAGGGACAGACCGTGCATTCGGACGGCGTGCTGCTCGCGGGGTTCACCTTGGGTCCGAAATGCACTTCGAGGCGTGATCTCTGACTTCCCCCTCGTTAGCAGGCTCTATACATGAAGAGAAGCTATTCTCAACGATGTACTCGAGAGTGTCGCGAAGGGAAGTGCAGTGGGAAAAAGTCTTGCTCTGCAAGATTCTCTGGAGCGATGCGAGCACCGCATCCTTCGGAATATCCTGCCGACTTATCGTACTTTCGGGTCCGCTCATAGGATCCTATGGGTCGCGGTTACGTAACTGTAGCACCGGTTAAGCCCTCTTCCCACTCAAATAACGGGAGTTAGGGGGGGGGCCGACGAGAGATGGGCACCCCTCTGACTTACCCCTGGTTACTTTACGCGCAGCTGTTCAGCGTGGAAAATGCCGCACAAAGCAGGTGAAGCAGGATGCAGTTCGATTCATGTCTCGGGCACCGCTGCCGCGATTACCGCGGCCCTTTTAGTATGGGTCAGGCGCTCGTTTGACGGTACTCATGGAATCTTCCGAGCATTAGGGAGGGGCAAAATGAACCGACGCAAGTTCTTGATTTCAGCTGGGGTAGCGAGCGCAAGTGGTTTGGTTACGACAAAAGCGACGAGTACGGCAGTGGCTACGCCCTCTTCGCATGGCGCTGCGCCGCAGGTGGTTGGACCCGGAGTCTGGAAATTTCGGTTCGGAGATCCCGAGCAGATCACTCCGGTAAGCACGCGTCGTTATCTACCAAGTCTGGCGGGGTTGAAGAAACTACCGGATGTGAAAGAGTGTCCTGTAAGCATCAGCGGTCAAGTCACCTCTCGCGGATACCTGCTCAACATTCCGTTGGCGGCAAACGAGGCACTTTACGGCTTTGGATTGCAATTCCTTTCCTTCATGCAAAGAGGCAAGAAGAAGACCCTGCGCACGAACGCTGATCCCAAATCGGACAGTGGTGACAGCCACGCACCAGTTCCGTTCTATGTAACGACCCGCGGCTACGGTGCACTCGTCGACACGGCGCGATATCCAACCTTCTACTGCGGCGGTCTCACTCCAAAGGAAAGAAACAAAGGCCCCAGTCCCCAGAATGGCGCCACCGTGCTCGACGTATTTTCCGAGGCCTATCGGTTAGGCCGCATGCACAAGAGCTCCGACGTTGTTGTGGAGATTCCGCGGACGAGAGGGGTTGACGTATATGTTTTTTCGGGCCCGACGATCTGCAATGCCGTCCAGCGTTACAACCTGTTCTCCGGTGGGGGTGCGCTGCCCCCACGTTGGGGCTTAGGTTGTTGTTACCGTCCCGCATCCGATTCTACGCAACAGGATGTTATGAGTTTGGCGGCGGAGTTCCGCGCTCGCGGTATCCCCTGCGACGTCATTGGCCTCGAAGCAGGGTGGCAATCGCACGCCTACTCCTGTTCGTTCGTCTGGTCGAAGTCCTTTCCCGATCCCACGTCGATGTTGCAGCAACTCGCCAACGATCACTGCCGTGTAAATCTTTGGGAGCATAGCTTCGTCCATCCAAGTTCGCCCATCCATGACGCCCTGATCCCGTACTCGGGGGACTATAGGGTGTGGGAAGGCTTGGTGCCTGACTTCTTGAACGAAACCGCGAAGAAGACCTTCGCTGACTATCACGAGAAGGAACACGTCGCGATCGGTGTATGCGGATACAAGTTAGACGAGTGCGACAACTCGGACTTTACTGGGGAGTGGTCCTTTCCAGAGATCAGCCGCTTTCCTTCAGGAGCAGATGGCGAGCAGATGCACTCGCTGTTTGCCATGCGATACCAGGATTGCCTGCTACGCGTCTTCGAGAGACGTAGACAGCGCACCTATGGGATGGTTCGGTCGGCGCACGCACTCGCCGCTCCATATCCCCATGTGTTGTACAGCGACCTGTACGATCACCGGCAATACGTTCGGGCGCTGGTGGACTCCGGTTTCTCCGGACTACTCTGGTCCGCGGAAGTGCGTGATGCCGACAGCATCGAGGACCTAGTGCGGCGGTTGCAGACGGCCATCTTCTCAGCTATGGCGACGATCAACGCTTGGTACATGCGGAATCCGCCATGGAAACAGATAAAAAAGAACCAGAATAACGCCGGGCAATTCGGCCCCAACTGGGAACGGGTAGAAGCGACGTGCCGAGAAGTGCTGGAGTTGCGCATGCGCTTCATTCCGCATCTGCACGCCGCGTTTGTACGTTACAATCGCGATGGCATCCCACCTTTCCGGGCGCTGGTGCTGGATTTCCCGGCCGACGCCGCAACTTGGGAAATAGACGATCAGTTCCTGGTCGGAAGCAATGTTATGGTCGCTCCGGTATTTGCCGGTGACCAAACGCGGAGAGTGTATCTCCCGGAAGGCGACTGGTTTGATTTCTGGACGGAAAAGAGACATTCCGGCAAGCAGTCGATTCATGTCGAAGTGCCGTTAAACCAGATCCCGATCTTCGTCAAGGGCGGCAGTCTACTCCCGCTGGCAGAACCCACGCCTCACACGGGTGATCCCAACTCCTGGCTCCTCGAGGCCAGGCTCTACGGCTCCGGGCCAGCGTCAACCACAATCTACGAAGATGATGACAGCTTTGATCCGAGGCTGGAGGCCGTAACACTCAACTGGGACGGTCACAGTACACAAGGCACAGTTAGCAATTCGCGCGGACAGAAGCCTGAACGTTACCACATTATCCGTTGGAGAACCGTTCCGGCGTGAGCGTTTTCACCCGAGGAGCAACACGATTGAAGATCTGCTGTCTGAAGAAGGGCTGTCGACTGACGAGGCTCTTCACCAATGAGCTTTTGCCGGCCGGTGGGGTTTTGTCTGGCGTGAGATCCGCCAGCGACACCGGATGTGCTTGTTCCAATTTCCAGTGCTCGGTCCTACAAACCACTAGGGCTACGAGAGGAATCAAAATGGTCAACTCAAGAAAAGCAGCATTGTGGCTGACAGTTGTGATTCTGTTTCTCTTTATCCCTTGCGTTGCGATGGGCGCCGCGGACCAGACGGCGCCGGCGGTAGACCTGATTGCGCCATGGACACCTCTGGAGTTCCAGGCTGGCGCGTTGAAGATGTGGGGGCGGGACTATAAGTTCGGAAATTCCGTGTTCCCCCAAGGTATCACAGCCAACGGCGAAGCCCTGCTCGCTGGCCCCATCTCGCTGGTTTGTCGCGAAGCGGGCGGCCAATCGCCACTCGCGGCCCAACGGGTGGTCCCTCGTCTCATTCGTCCCGCGCAAGTCAGCTTGTCATCAGAGGTCTCATGCGGCGCCAACCTCCGAGCAACCGTGACCGTGCGCGTCGAATACGATGGCCTGATGCTTTATCACATCGAACTGAATCCCCATGGCAGGGCGACTCTCCAAGAACTCAGCCTGGAGATTCCATTCAGGGATGGGGTGGCTTCTTTCTACCACAAGTACGTGATGATGAACCAAGATTGGGGGCAGCAGGCTACTTATGCAATCCCACAAGAGCAAGGCACCCTCTGGGTGAGTCCGTTCAATCCCTACATTTGGATCGGCGATCCGAATAAGGGCTTGCTCTGGTTCTCAGAATCGGACAACGATTGGCACAACGGCTCAATGCCGCTCAGGATCGTACGGGATGGGCACGTGGTCAAGTTCAACGTATCTTTCGTCAGCCTTCCCACCGAGTTGAAGTCGGCCACCGCCTACGAATTTGGACTCCAAGCGACTCCGACCAGGCCCCTTCCTGACCACTGGAGATCGATCCGAACGGTCTACACCGTGCCGACAGCCAAGGAGCTGTCGCCGGAACTCTCTGAGAGCAATCCGAAACCCGACATCGCCATCTTATGGCCGCTGCACAAGGCCGAGTGGCCGTGGGGTGGCTTTCCCCGGCCGGCAGACAAGGACCGCACCATTGCTTTGATACAATCGCTTCACCAAAAAGGCATCAAGGTTCTTCTCTACATTCAGGCCGAGGCCATGGACGAGAATGACCTTCCGGAATTCCAAAAGAACAAGAAGAATTGGCAATACATTCCCGAGATTCTAGGTGGGACGACGTTACGCGCCTTCAATCCTTCAACCAGTTGGTCACAGTACTTTCTCGATGCGCTACAAAGCTTCCTCGCAACCTACGACGTGGACGGGCTGTACCTCGACAATATCTACATCTATCCGGACAAAAACCCGGCGCACGTCTCGGAGGGCACAGTCTATCCGATCATAGCCCTCAGGGATCTGGTGAGAAAAGTGTACGTTCTTGCCAAAAACAAGAACAGCCAGAACCTCGTAATTATTCATATGTCGAGCCACAACCTTATGCCGGTGCTCTCTTTCAGCGATGTGATCCTGGATGGAGAGCACGTTTCGGCCAGACCCTGGCATTGTGAGAAGGATGAAAAGTACTTCTTTGGAGATGCCATCTCCCCGTTGAACCTGGAGGAGTTTCAAGGAGAGTTCTACGGGCGTCAATGGGGTCCTGCACCGATGTATCTTTCGACGCTGGGGTACAAGGGAGGGTGCCTGGAAACCAGGGGGCCGAGTGAATATGTCTTGGCATACGCGCTCGTGCATGGGGTTTTGCTTTGGGGAAGATTCGCGGATGACATGATGAGCCAAGTCTTCAAAGTCTACGACGAGTACGCTGTCAACGAGGCGACTTTCATTCCCTATTGGCAGTCGGGAGCGTACCTGGAGACGAACGCCCAAAGTGCGGCATCATCACCGATCAAGGCGAGCGTTTACTTGAATGAGAAAGAGGCACCGGGGCGCGCGCTGTTGGTCGTCTCCAACCTGGGGCCGACACCAGAAAGCGTCAGCATCAAATTACACCTCGGTGCCTTAGGCATCAGTAAGCCGCCGCAAGTTCGCGTTCTGACCGTTGGCTCAACGACGGAGGAATCAGATCTTGCCGCCGAGGACGGCCAGATCAAGCTGACTTTGCCAAGTTACAGCTTCAGGTTGGTTGGGATCAACTGAGCAGGCGTCGCTTCCTCACGATGCGGCTCCTCGGCAATTCCCAGTTGTCATTCCGCACGCCGTGAGGAATCGGGCTCTGATCTGACGAGAAAGTACGCGGAGCGAGGTTTCTCGCTACGCCAGGACTGTTGGCAGGAAGACTATTCATGCCGCAGTGAGATGGTTCTTGGAAAAGCGGCCTTCCCCGCTTTGGGATGGCAGCTCTGAGCTTCTTTGGCCCAGTGACCTATGTGCGCTTTGGAGCGGCAGTCTGGAGGGCGCGTTGACCCAGTGTGGACAGACGTAACTCAAGATGTCGTCGGTAGGCAAAGGCAAAGACAAGGTCTTAGGAGGACGTATCTAATGAGAAATCGAGGACTCACGGGGCTCGTAGGCAGCGGCCGGTGCACGCTTCATACAATACTGTTGGTTGGGTCGATGCTGCTGATACTCCATGGAACCTCATGGAGCTTCGGAAAAACCCCGCTCCCAGACGAGGTGCCATACGGTGTGGTTTCCGAACCGTGGGCTGAGCAACTTGGAAGTCAACGGGCCATCGTCCGAGTGAGCGAGGCACAGGACGCCGTCCGAGTGCATATTCCCTGGCGGCGGCATGATGCGGATCCAGAGCAGAAGGCCACACTGGTCTACGAGGCGGCGAGCGGTCGACAGATTGCGAACGTGGTTCGCTGGAAAGTCAACAGCGAATTTGGCGATCTTGTTTTTCAAGCTCCGGCCGCCGGCCAATACTACGTTTACTATTTCCCGTTTGACCCTCGTACTGAAGACATTAATAAAGTTGTACTGGAAGAAAAGGCCAGGTATATCGCGCCACGGCCTTCCGCCGATCCAGCCTGGGTCGAGCGTCATCATCTCGGCGCTGCGGAGCATTCCCAGGAAGTTTGGGAAAGCCTGCCGGTGGCTGACGTAGTGGAACTGGAAGCGCGTTCAGAGCATGACTCCTTCTATCCTATGGAGGTGGTTGCGAATCAGGACGAGGTCCAGGGCCTAGTTTCTCGTTACCCTGGGCGGCCGTTTCTGCTCTTCCCGGAAGACCGGGGCCATCCCACTCGCATGGATGATCACCTCCCCCTGCGTTGGATTAAGTCCGGGTCGCAGGGGCAATTCCACGGCCAAGCATATCGCAACGAGTTTTATGTTTTTCAGATCGGAGTTTATGCACGGGAAGACCTGATCAAGAGTCCAGTTAACTTCGGCGTGTCTTTCGAGGACCTGCGGGGGCACAAGGGTGGGGTAATTCCCGCTTCCGCTTTCCGGTGTTTCAATTTGGGTGGGGTGGATGTGAAAGGTCAGCGGTTTCGCAAAGCCTGGTCCGTCGCTCCCGGACATGTGGGCGCGCTCTGGTTCGGCATCCAGGTTCCCCTGGAAGCTGCTCCGGGAGCCTACGAAGGGCGCGTTCTGTTGCGCCCCGAGGGCTACGCGGAAATGCCAATTACGATCAACCTCAAGGTAGATTCCGAATTCCTTCGCGATGGAGGTGTTGATGACATCCAACGCTTGGCTCGGCTGAAGTGGCTGGACTCTAGCCTCGGCCTGGGAGACCAGATCACCGCCCCCTACGTGCCCTTGAAGGTCAGCGGCTCCACAGTAACGTGCCTGGGACGGCGCGTTCGCTTTGGGGCCGACGGATTTCCCGATAGCGTTCAGGCAGGGAACAATGAGCTGCTCGACCAACCCGTCGCCCTCCACGTGTATCGGGGGACGACGCACTTGGCGTGGCAGAGCCAGGGCAGCAAGATCGTTTCGGCTTCTCCTTCCAGGGTGACTTGGGAATCCAGCAGCGTCGCTGAGAATTTTGCCTTACGTGTGCGGGCCACAATGGAATTTGACGGCAATATTGCTTATGACGTGAAGTTGGTCAGCCAGCGGGATGCCGACATCTCCGATATCGCCCTCGAGATTCCGTTGCTCAAAGATCGCGTTCCTTACGTCGCGGGTATGGGGCTCAATGGGGGCAAGCGCCCAGAGCACTGGCAATGGAACTGGACAGAACAACGACAACGGTGGAAGGACCAGTGGAGCAATCTCGAGTACTTCGTATGGCTTGGCGGGCTGGACGCGGGCTTGTTCTGCCGACTCAAATCACCCTTGGACGACTGGAAGAACGGTACCAATGGCGGCGTTCGGATCAGCCCAACGGGCAACGGTGCCGTGCTCTTCCGGGCATACAGCGGACCCCGCCGTACCCGAGCTAACGAAGAGTTGAGTTTCTCCTTCCGGCTTCTGCCTACACCGCTCAAGCCGCTCGACCCGAACCGATGGAAATACCGCTACGCGTGGGCCTACCGCCCGATGAGCGAACTCCGAGAAGCTGGCGTAACAGTCGTTTCCACTCCGGCATTGTTCTACAACGACTGGGGTAATTACCCCTATTACGATCTCCGTCTGGCCATTCCCTATATCCAAGAAGCCCACCGAAATGGAGTGAAGGCGAAGTTCTATTTGAATACCCGCGAGTTGACCACCCGCTTGCCGGAACTGTGGGCCTTTCGCAGTTTGGGTACCGAGATATTCCGTGTAGGTGGAGTGCAAGGCCACGGCGCGCCCTATTTAGATACCTGGGTTCAAGAACACTTGGTACATGATTATTCGCCGGGATGGGTTTGGCCTCAGCTTACCGGCGAGGTCGACATTACTTTGCGGACGGTCTTCGGTTCCCGTTGGGAAAACTACTACGTGGAAGGGCTGAAGTGGTTGCTCGAGAATGCGCAGATTGACGGAATCTACCTGGACGAGGTCACCTATTCGCGCGAGGTGATGCAGCGCGTCAGACGAGTGATAGACACGGCTCGCCCAGGCAGCCTGATTGATCTGCATGGCAACCGGGACTATTGGTCCTGCAATTCGCCCATTGGATATTACATGGAGCACCTTCCTTATGTAGACCAGATTTGGTTTGGGGAAGCTTTTAATCCAGACTCTCCTCCTGACTTCTATTTGATTGAAATGTCCGGCCTGCCGTTTGGCCTCAGTGGCGAGCTCCTGCAAGATCCCAATCCGTGGCGCGGAATGTTGTTTGGATTGACCGCTCGCGCCTTCTACACCAGTGTGGACCCCGCGCCGATCTGGAGGCTGTGGGATGAGTTTGGCATTCAAGATTCGGAGATGCTCGGCTACTGGAATTCCGCTTGTCCCATCAAGACGGGCGAAGAAAACGTGCCGGCCACCGTTTATAGAAAACCTGGAAAATCGTTGATCGCGATAGCGAGCTGGGTTAAGCTACCGGCGCAAATCAAGCTCAAGATCGATTGGTCAGCCCTGGGACTGGATCCGAAACTGACCACTTTGCACGCACCCGCGCTGCAAGGTTTTCAAAGGGAGGCCGTCTTTAACGCTGCCGAGTCCATTCCGGTGGAACCCGGACGCGGGTGGCTCCTGATCGCCGAGGAACGCAGGTAGGTGCTGCCTCTCTTTGAAATCCGGTTCAAGAGGAGGACTGATAAGATAAAAGATTGGGTTGGCCCTATGATACCAGCGCACAAATACGTTAAATTTCACGCATGTGGTATTGCGTTTTTCGCACTGGTCAGTGTGGGGGTGATTATCTTCTCAGGCCCAGCGAACGCCGCCTCGCCGCAAACGCACACGCCGGACTCGCGAAAGCCACAACCGGCGTCCGCTGCCTGCCCGAATCTAAGCAAGTCGAACCAGCGGCTGGGCCAACTCTTAATGACCGTAATGCAGCACCCTAGCGCGGAAGCGTACAATACACGCGGGGTGCTTTTTGCAGAAGAGAACAAGCTGAACTGCGCGATCCCCGCTTTCGAGCAAGCCCTCCGTCTCGATGACCGGGACTGGGGTGCCCGCTATAACCTAGCTTTGGCGTTAATCAAGAAAGGCGAAGGCAAAAAGGCAGCCGACCATCTTCACATTTTGACCCAACAGAAACCTGACCTAGCGGTAGCTCACAATACGTTGGGAAGCCTTTTGCAGCGGCAGGGGGAACTGGAAACCGGATCGGAAGAGTTCAAGACAGCGCTCCATTGCGACCCTGCATTTGCACTGGCAGCGTTAAATCTCGGACAGGTACTCATAGACCAGAAGCGGTACACCGCCGCAATCGCGTATCTGCAGGATGCCTTGAAATCATCACCGGCCGGAGATCTGGAGCTTCAGCTTCACACGATGCTCGGAGTGGCGTATGCCGAGAACGGCGATTCGAATCAGGCAATTACAACCCTGCAGCAGGTGATCCAGGCCCATCCCGACGATGCCGAGGCGCATTTCAACTTAGGAACTGTGTATGCAAAGCAGGGCCCAGCTCTCGGACACCAAAATGCCATCACCAATTTCAAGGAGGCGGTGCATATTGATCCCCATTACTATCCGGCGCTCTATTCGTTGGGCAAGGTGCTGGTGCAGATTGGCCAGTTTCCGGAGGCCGTATCATACCTGACCGATTACACCCGCTATCGACCCAAGGACTCGGAAGGCTTTCATATGCTGGGGTCTGCCTACACCGGCCTGGGCGAACTGCCCAAAGCTGTCGAAGCCCTCGAGCGGGCAAAACAGTTGAAACCTGACGATTACGAAATATACTACGACCTCGGGTCGGTTTTGGCAAAGGCAGGAGAGATTAATGAGGCCATCAAACAACTTTTCACAGCCGAGAAGATTAATCCCCAATCCGCCGATACCCATTACCAACTGGCTCGTCAACTGCGGAGGCAGGGGGACCTAACATGCTCGACGCTGGAAATGGAGATATTTCAGAAGTTGAAGAACCAGGCAAACGAGGAGACCGCCGCTGGGGACCTCAATAATGAAGGCAACCGTCTCCTGGCAGAGGGGAAGGCGGGTGAAGCTGCGGAGGCTTATCGCAAGGCTGTCCAACTCGACGCCACCAATGCCCAGTGGCAATACAACCTCTCATTGGCGCTTGGCCAATTAGGCAACCGAGAAGGGCAAAAGAAGGCGTTGCAGAGGGCTCTTGAAATTGACCCTAACCTGGTCGCCGCGCACAACAACCTGGGATTCGTGTATTTGGCCGAGGGGAAGATGAACGAGGCCGAGAGAGAATTTCGGGCGGCGCTCGAAATTAATCCAAGATTCGCTGAGGCCCAGGACAATCTTGGTGTCGAATACAGTCAGCAAGGGAAGGATTCTGAAGCCAGCGCCCTCTTTCGCCAGGCGACCGAAAGCGACCCCACCTATGTGAGACCCTTCGTTAATCTGGGCCTGCTTTTAGCTCGACATGGAGATCTCCCTGGCGCGAAGGAACAAATCCAGCGCGCGTTAAGAATCTCCCCGAATGACGCCGATGCTTTAACCTCGCTTGGGATGGTCGAGGCCAAGATGGACCAGCTCCAAGAAAGTGTCCAGGCTTTTCGACAAGTGGTATCATTGCGTCCCGAATCGTCAGATGCTCATTTAAATCTTGGCATTGCCTTGGCGGACCAGTACGACTTACAAGGAGCGCTGAAGGAATTCTCGGAAGCCATTCGCTTGGCGCCAAATAATGCCCAGGCCTATTACAACAAGGGGCGAGTGCTGTACGACCTTGACCACAAACAGGAGGCCCTACCCTTCCTTGAATCCGCCTGCCGACTGCAACCCAACTACCCCGCCGCGCTCTACCTCTTGGCCCTCGTCCTGGGGTATCACCCCGTGCCTTGGAGGTTCTGGACAGGCTGGTAAGGATCGATCCGGAAAACACCGATGCCCATTACCTTCTGGGCCAAAACCTGCTGCGTGCGGGTAAGACTCAAGAGGCAGTTGAGCAATGGAAGATCGCGGTCAAGTTGGATCCCCAAAATGTTTCCTCCTTATACAACCTGGCTCGCACCCTTGCCAAGGCGAAGGATCTAGAAGCGAAGATCTACCTGGAACGATTCGAGGCACTTCAAAAGACCGAGCAATTATCGGACAGAGTGCAGAGGCTCAACAATTTCGCCTTGGAGTCGGCGAACGCTCATAATTGGCCCCTGGCAGTCGAGCAGCTTCAAGAATCCATTAAAACTTGCGGGCAATGCAAACAGCTCCCGGTCCTGCATCGAAACCTGGGACTAATTTATGCTCGCAAGGGCGACATCGAAGCGGGCCGACACGAGCTCGAGACAGCGCTACAGATTAATCCACATGACTCCGATGCTCAAAAGGTCCTGCAGGTATTGCGCCGGATTCCACCTCCAAATACATCCTCCTCAAAGTAGGCTCAATGTCCGCCGACTTGCCGATGACCGGACCGAGATTTTGTACCAGTCCAAGTGAGAGAGTCTCACTGGCCTGAGGGCCTTGACCTGCCGAAGCCAGAAGTTGATCTTCCGACGGAAGAAACCTTCTCTGCTGTATTCTCTGGTCCCAAGTTAGCTGACGAGACCCCATTCTTAGATTAACGGCACATGCGCGCCATGGTGCCTTACCGTCCAGTATTTCCACACCAGCCAAACGTAAAAGTCCAGCACTCCGGGAGAATGAGCGAACGCAGCAACCGCATGACGCTCTATAGGTATTCGATGTTGGTTGATCTCATCGTAGAAGGCTTCGCTGAGGGTGATGGTGTTCCCGGAGCAATCCTCGGTTCCGGGAGACTCGGCGTGGTTAGCCCGCATTTCTCACTAAAGAATTGAAAAAGGCTGTCTCTTCTGGCATAAGCATTTTGTTGAGAAAAACTTGCGCCAGAGAAGGGAGACAGCCTTATGACTACAGAGTGTAACGGAAAAC
>Ga0187873_1000789_pt1 | contig 29551 bp, 21 predicted proteins | sample June2016WEW_16_1_2_FD_133012 | JGI IMG/M metagenome (GOLD analysis project Ga0187873, IMG submission 133012) | Peatland microbial communities from SPRUCE experiment site at the Marcell Experimental Forest, Minnesota, USA - June2016WEW_16_100 | ecosystem: Environmental > Terrestrial > Soil >...
TGCCGTCGGTTTTCTGAAAACACAGGTCAACAGGGGTACTGGTGGCATTACTTGTTTTAATCCAGCCGGATACTTGGTAGGTTGCTCCCACCACCATTTTGCCCGTAACATCTTGTTGTATCCCCTCCCAACTCGCGTTCCTGCCGCTTGCCAGTCCGCTGTAAGAACCGCTATGCGCTTGGGTTGTAGTTCTTGCGAAAGTGCAACTTCGAGCTGCCCAGTTGCCGGTTGTGCTGCTTTCAAAGCCGGGATTGACCAGAATGTTGTTTACATCGCCATAGGATGTTCCCAATAGCAGGATTAAGCTAAAAAACACGTATGCGTAAAAGCGATATCCATTCATTTTGGGCTCCTCAACCGTTCTTAGGGGTAATTTCAGGCGATTAAACAAAGAATGACCTTCAGAACCCCCAAAGAATCCGGCTTTTTAACTTTTCATCACGTCCTATAAGTGCTTAATCACCCCTGCGGGGCCTCTGATAGCTGGCTAATTGCCCCTGCCCCGACTTTTGCCGCAGTCATAGTAAACGATTACTTAACTATAACCTAAATGTATTAGGTCAGTCAAGCTTATATTTATGTAAAAGAATAGTTCCTCGCAAAGTTTTTTATGCTTCACCTGAAATTGTCCGTTTCCGGCAAACGATATTGTGTTTTGGCCAGTAAATGCTATGTTTTTTGACATCTACCCCCTTTGAATCAGCAAAAAAACAGGTTTTTGCCCCTCAAATCGGGTTCTCTGCGAATGGTAACTCCGCATTTTTACGGGTTGATTTTGATAGGTTTGGGGGTAAAAGAAAATTTTTTCAAAAAAAAGCTGGACATAGCTAAATGACAATGCTAATGTATAAGTAAACGATTACTGGACGTTAAGAGGTACAACGCTCTTGGCAAATTTGAATATATGCAATCTTATGCGAAGCAAATCTTAATGCCTTTCAATAGATTAACAAAAAGCATAAGAAAAAGCAATATTATAGTGAATATAAACCTGTTAACGGTTTCAGGTTTTTAGATGTATGTAATTGGATTAAGGTGAAGAAGAAATGAGTACCCCTCGAAGCAACGGCGTACCGACCATCAGGGAAGTTGCTTCTCATTGCGGTGTAAGCCAGGCGACTGTTAGCCGGGTATTGAACGGAAATTTCAAGCATGGTTTTTCCGTCAGACGTGAAGTTCATCAACGTATCGTCGATATCGCAAATTCACTTGGGTATCGTCCCAATCTCGCGGCCAAAAATCTTGTCAGAAAACAAACCAGCGTAATCGCGATGCTCGGTTGTGACATTGCTTTGGGATTTCCGGGCAACATATATCAGGCCATTATCGAATCCTGCGTTCGCGAGCTGCACACGGGCAACTATGATGTTTGCATGTCCGTTCCCAATCTGGTAGATAGCCGCTGCGAACTGCCGCCGTGGAAGGTGGATGGGGCGATAGTCCTTCAGAAATGTTCGCAGGAAACCATCGAAGAGATGGAAAGAGCAAATCTTCCTTATGTGGTTATCAATGGTGTTGGCGGCCCCAGTTGCTCATCGGTCATTCCCGATGATATTGAAGCAACCAAGATGGCTGTGCGTCATTTGGTGGAACTTGGACACACACAGATAGCTTATGCGGGTCCCACCAGCGAACACTATAAGCACAGAAGTATTGGCGACCGTCACGATACATACGTTTCCGAGTTGGAAATGCGAGGGCTTGAGCCGATTAAAAATCATGACAAGGTTTTCAGTTCGGCATCTGCCTTTTTGGCTTCAGCGGTGATTAAGCATCACGCAACCGCGATTCTCGCGTACGACCATATTGAGGCGATGAGAATTCTCCACGGCGCTAATATGCTTGAAATTCAGATTCCCAAGCAGGTCAGTTTGCTTTGCTTTAACGATGAATACCTGTGCAGCATTGTCGCTCCGCCCCTTACAACGGTCGCGGTGCCGTCAAGACAGATGGGGCAGATAGCCGCGAATTTGCTGCTCAAGCATCTTCAGTCGCCTTTGGAATATCGCCCTGAGTGCGTAAAACTTTCGCAGGACCTTATAGTAAGGTCTTCGACGACGGCGCTGGTTAATAAATCGACAGGGATTGCGCTTTAGTTATCTGCCTGGTACTTGGGCAGTGGTGTATATAAAAGAGACGGGCCGGATATGCCGGCTGAATATAAAAACGTGAAGTTAGTAAAGGGCAAATAAGGGTGATGTATCGGAAATACATATAGGAGGCATTGAGATGATGAAAATGAAATTACTAACAACCGTATTAATTGTTCTGGTCGCTGTTGGGGTTGTAACGGCGGCAGAGGTCATCAATGTTGACATAAAGGGCTATAACGACAACACGCCTTATGTCGGCAACGGGGCATACGATGTAGGACCAAACACCGTATGGACCGTTTTCTATGGCGGCTATGGCGTGCCCGTAGGGTCGTCAAGAAGCGAAGGGCTTGCTACTGCGGACCAGGCAGGCTTTTGCAGCGTTTATGCTGCGCAGGTGTGGCTTGGCGACAACGGGCTGATACATGGCTATCAGTGGGGCGATGGCTCAAGTTTGATGAACGACGGGTTTACAGCGCAAGGACCGAATGAGCCGAATTTAGCCATTTTCGGCCAGGGCGCATTTCAGGGGGTTTATGATATCTATGTTTATGGCAGCGTCGCAAGCGGCGTAGGTACCTTTAGGCTTACTCAGTATGGCGTGGTGACTTCTCAAACAATAAGCGGAGACGCCAATGCCGGTGAGTTTAAACTTGGCCAGAATTACGTAGTTTTCTCCAATATAGATATCAACAATTCAAGTTCTGATGATTTATACCTGACCTATAAAAACGTAGTACTGAATGCTCTTCAGTTTGTTAAAAAGAAAGACCCTGTTGAAATAAATAGTAACGGGACAATCATACCAGCTGCAAATTGGGATGTTGCCGGTGAGCGAAACACCAGAGGGCCGGATTCCGAACCGCAGCAATTTGGACCGGACACTTTCGCCGGTACCGTCGGCTACATAGATACAGGTGAGTTTATGGGTTACGATATCAACGTCAGTGACGTTAATCAGGGACGATATCTTATATCCATTGATGTCAACACGGCGGGTCAATACAGAGCTATTCCTCTTAGAATTTACATCGATGACAAGGTCGTAGGCGACGTGTGTGATATGAACTACAGTCTCACCACGACAGGCAAGACAACGGATGTTGCTGTTAATCTTTTTAAGGGCAGCCATACAGTTAAATGGCATTTTCCTTTCCAAGGCACTGGCGGTTCTACAGGGTTCAATATTGTCGATGTGAATTTCACTCGTATCGGAAGCATTACTATGAAGGATTGCAACGAGGTTGATTTTTACAGCGTTAACTATCCGGCAGACCTGTCAGGTAACTGTACCGTCGCTCTCGAGGACTTTGCTTTAGCGGTGGAAAACTGGCTGATTTGCAATAACCCGGATCCAAACGGATGTTTTTGACGTTTTAAGCTCAATAGTGTGATGAAAAGGCCAAAAGAGCATAAAAATAAGGAGAAGGAAATATGAAATATAAATTTGAATTATCAGTTATGAGTGCGTTTGTTTTAGGGCTGTTGCTGACGGGTGTCGCTTCGGCAGACAGCGTTATAAAAACGCTATACGTGGATGGGGCAAAAGTGGGGACCTCAACCACTACCCAGGCGATTAGTTTCCCTTATCCGCGTCTGACAATCGGTGCGGAGGGAAGTCGCTACTATCGTTATAACGGGCTTGTCGGCGAGATTGACGAATTCGCGGTGTATGGTTACGTCTTAACAGACGCTAATGTCGCTGCGCATCACAGTGTGGGAACCGGCGGCTATAGGGCTTTGGTTAACGCGGACCATCCTTTGCTTTATCTGCAATTTGAAGATGCCAGCAGCAGCGAAGGCAGTAAAGCTGCGAACAGCGGCAGCGCAGCGGACATGAACAGCACGTATATCGGGTCTGTTGGTCAAGATGCCAGCGGTTATATAGGCAAGGCCGCAATTCTGCATGGCGCAACGGACGGAAACGGCGATTGTGTTGACGTTTGCGATTACAGTATGCAGTTGTCCGTTACAAATGTATCCGTTGAGTTCTGGCTCAAGACAACGCAGAGCAGCGACTACCCGAGGTTTTTCCAGCATAATGGCGGAAACACCGAGCAGCACAGTTATGGCGCGATGTATAACGCGGGAACCAACGCCGTCGGCCTTATCGGCGGCGGTAACACGGGTTACGTTAACAGCGTGCTGAATGATAACGCCTGGCACCACGTTGTGGTTACGTACAATTCGATAATACCGGGTCCATACGCGTCGGAAGTGATGGCAGATGACCCGTGTGTGTATCTGAAGTTTGACAATCAAATGCTGGTGGATTCTTCGAGTAACCACTGGTGGGTTGGGATGAACCAAGGAGCCCAGGTCCAAAAAACCGCGGGCGGAATGGGCTTATCTCTTTACGAGGATAATACAAGCCAAAACTATGCCGGAACAGGCCATGCGGTTGCGGAGGCCTTCACCTGGAACAACTGGTACTCGAACTCGGGCCACACCGTCAGAGGAGGCCCGCCATACGGCGGCAATGACAACCATTACGCCTTTGTTCCTGCTCCCGGTGATATATCGTTCGAGATATGGATAAAGAGCGTTTCCAATCTTACACCAGATACCTACGGAATGATTTTCCAACAGATTGGCCAATACACGAAAGAGCCAAATGGTCCGGCATTGGGTCTTTACAGTGATGCCGGTGTATCAAAACTGCGAGTTGCGGCCGGAAGTCAGTGGTTCTATCCTGGTACAGTTACTCCAATGGACGGACAGTGGCATCAATTGGTCGTTACATACGACCCAAATAATGACGGTCTCGGAAAGTCAATGGTAGTTCAATTGTATCTGGATGGTTCGCTTGCGGGGCAATCAACAATAACCGACCCCAACGGAAATGCTCGCCTGAAGAATGAGCAGTCCACTCTTGAGATTGGCTGCGAGGGTGACTGGGGATCCCCATACAATTGCTGGAGTGGTTACGTTGATGAATTTGCCATTTATCCGGGTGTTTTGAGCGCGGATAGAGTAGCGGCACATTATGCCGCGTGGCAGCCGAATAATTGCGCCGATGTCATAGCAAGAGGAATGACTCTGCCGGGCGATTTGAACGGCGACTGCCAGGTGGACCTCGACGATTTCGCTATTCTTGCTTCGCAATGGCACCTGTGCGATAACCCGGGCACCCCCGGTTGCCCGCCTAACTGGTAACAGTTTATTTGGAGGCCGAGAGCTATTGGCGGAATAATTGAAACTGGAACTTTCAGACGTTACAAAACGGCTCCCGTTTTTCAAGTGGGAGGATTGCTGTAAGTTAACTGGTTTTGTTGAACATTGTATTTTAAGGTTTTTTTGAGCAGTAGTATTATGAGAAAGCTAAAAGGATTTACGCTGGTTGAGCTTCTGGTTGTAATCTCAATTATCGCTTTGTTGATGGCGGTATTGCTGCCGGCCCTTAGCAAGGCGAGAGATTTAGCCAAGAGGATGGTATGCGCTAATAATTTGAAGTCGCTTATGACAGCCAATTTTGTTTATTCGCAATCGTGTGATGGGTGGTTTTGTCCCATTAATTATGCTTACTTCCCAGCATCCGGTCCCGCAAAGAATAAAACTCCCTGGATGACGAATACGCTTTTCAGGAAGATTCTGTTGATGAGCCACCGTCATAATGCGGAAGATGTACTTACTGCGAATCAGGCGGCAAGTGATTTTGTTGTGCAAAAAGAATATCTCTGCCCCAACGATGATATAAGCAAAAATATCAACAATGCCGTTTTTAACGGCAGCACGGTTTCAGTGAGCTATGGTTATAACAGCACGGAATTTGGGTATAAATATCAGGATATTACAGATCCTGGCTGGTGGACTACACAACCTGTGATAGGCCATATGTCTCAGTCGATAAAAAGGCCTTCTGAAAAACTCGCCTTTACCGACAGTATTGACTGGTGGGTTGCCTGGGAGGGTGCTGATTATACAGTAGGATGGGATGTTTACCACCAGGCGACTATCGCGCAATATAGACAACAAGACCCAGCGGTAACTCCACCACCCGGTAGTAAAAGTGTCTATGGTCCGGTGCTTTATCGACACAGTGAAGGCGCCAATGTCGTGTTCTACGACGGTCACGTCTCATATATGAAAAAGCAGGAAATTTTTGTCACAAAGGATTACAGTGCTCATCCCCCAAATCCTGGGATGTGGGTTGCGAATATGGGTCTTTATTGCGTAGGCCATTCTACTGATTGTCAGTAAAACACGACCGTTAAGGTCGACCTGTTGCAATCGCCGAGGCCAAAAAATAAATTAAATTTTGGTAAGAATTTCGTCTATTCCATTTGCAGCCAGGATAGTGCAACTTCCTGCAATTTGAGCAGTTCTTCCTGCGGTTTCGCGGCATTCTGATTAACGTTGTTGGCAGACGTTTGCATTATGGCAGAAGTATTATCCGTATTCAACAATTGGATCCCCTCGGGTAAACCCCGCCAAATCTGACCGGCGGGATTAACCTTACCGACAAAGTTTTACCCACCCCATACAGCAAAAATCCAAGTGGGCCTGAATGACGTATGTCCTTATGTGCAAAGGCGTTATAATGGTAAAAATATTTGATATTATGGTTGAAAAGCGGTGGTGTTTTGCTATTCTCTTCTTATATTAGTTTACTTTAGGTTTGTAAATCCAAAGACAGTAATTCAAGGGGACACAAATGCAGGATGCATCGAAGAAGCTCTCGTTTTTGGAAAAATCCGGATACAGTTGCGCCGACGCCGCCGCGAACTTCGTCTTTATGACGATGATTCTGTTCCAGACGAATTTTTACACGGATGTGTTCGGAATCACGGCCAGTGCCGCCGCAACCATTCTTCTTGTGGCACGGCTGTGGGACGCAGTCGCTGATCCAATTGTGGGAGTGCTCGCCGACCGCACCAATACGCGATGGGGCAAGTTCCGGCCCTGGGTACTGTTCTCGGCGCTGCCCTGGTGCGTCGTTATGATTCTCGCCTACTCCACCCCCAAGGGCTGGAGCATGGGCGCGATGATCGCGTACGCCGCCATCACCAATATCCTGCTCATGTCGATTTACTCAATGAACAACATGCCGTATTCTGCGCTAGGCGGCGTGATGACCGGCGATATCACTGAACGAGCGAAGCTTAATTCATTTCGTTTCGTTTCGGTGAATATCGCCCAGTTCATCGTCGGGGGGCTCACCCTGCCTCTGGTCACCAAATTTGCTGTCGGCCATGATGCCCAATACGGCTGGCGTATAGTCATGACCATCTGGGCCGTCCTTTGTTTCGTGTTGTTCCTGATTACATTTTTCACTACCAAAGAGCGCATTCAGCCGCCGCCGCAGCAAAAATCGGATTTCAAACAGGATTTTGCCGGCCTGATAAAAAACAGTCCGTGGATTGTGATGTTTGCGATGACGCTGGTCCATTTCTGCATCCTTTCGTTCCGCGGAGGCGCGCTTTACAACTACTATCACCACTATGCCGACAAAGCGGCTATGTTTGACTGGGTGCACAAGCTTGGCCTTACGGCTCCTCCGCTGGCACCCGGGGCTCCAAAACCCGGCGGTATTCTCGAGTGGCTTGGTTATATTGTGCATGGAGACAGGTCCAACCTGGCAAATTCCAGCGTCGCCGATGTCTTCAACAGCATCATCAACATGATTGGCACAGGCGTTACCATTATCGTCCTTCTAATGTCACCGGTACTTTCCCGGAAATTCGGCAAGAAAGCTGTCGCGGTCTGCGGTTTCGGATTGGCCGCATTGGGCACCTTCGCGTTTTATCTGCTCGGCCCGACCAACGTCAATGGTATGGTTTTACTGACGATTCTTATAGCGATATGCTATGCTCCAACCATTCCGCTTATCTGGGCCATCTACGCGGACGTGGCGGATTACTCCGAGTGGAAGACCGGACGCCGATTCACCGGCATTGTTTTCGCTACCATCTGCTTTGCGTTAAAATCAGGTTTGGCGCTCGGTTCGTCCTCATTCCTGTGGATTATGGCCGGATTTTTCGCCTACGATATCAAGTTGCCTGACGCGCCGGATGCTGTACATGGTTTCAGGGTTTGCAGCGGGATAGTGGTTGGTATGCTTTTTGCCATTTGCTGTGTTTTGCTCATGATATACAAGCTTAACAAACGCCTGACCCTCCAGATGGCCGACGAATTGGCACAACGACGCAAAGAATTCAAATACGCATAAACAGGAAAGGAAGATGTAATGAAAGCACTAATACCAACCTGTGTGGTATGTTTGATAATTGTTTTGACGGGTGCTATCAGGTGTTTTGCCGATGCGGATGTTCCGGCTCTCAAGGACGTGTTCGCGAAAGCGTTTTTAATCGGCGCCGCTGTCAACGATGACGTGGTTTCGGGAAAGGATTCACAGGCCGCCGCTATTGTTGAAAAGCACTGCAATACCATCACGCCTGAAAACGTTATGAAGTGGGCGATGATTCATCCGGAGCCGAACAGGTATGACTTCGCCGCGGCGGACCGTTTTGTGGACTTTGGCCAGAAGAACAAGATGTTCATTGTAGGCCATACCCTTGTCTGGCAAAACCAGATACCCGCCTGGGCGTTTAAGGACGATACCAACAACCTGCTGGGCCGGGATGCGATGCTTGCCCGGATGAAAGACCACATCTTTACCATCGTCGGTCGTTATAAAGGCCGGGTCAACGGCTGGGACGTTGTCAACGAGGCGCTCAGCGACGAAGGTCAGCTTCGCAAAACGAAGTGGTTCGAAACTGTCGGCGAGGATTTCATTGCAAAGGCATTTGAATACGCTCACGAGGCCGACCCGAATGCCGAATTGTATTACAATGAGTTTTCTAACGATAAGCCGGCTAAACGTGATGCCTGTGTTCGCCTGGTGAAAGACCTCAAGACCAAAGGTCTCCGCATCGACGGCGTCGGTATTCAGGGGCACTGGGGGATGGATTATCCCACAAGTGAAGACCTTGAGGCGTTTATCGATGTTATGGCTGCACTTGGCGTCAAGGTTATGGTTACAGAACTGGATATCGATGTGCTGCTAAGCGCCAATAACTATCGCGGGGCGGATATCAATGTCAGGGTTGAATTGCAGAAAGAGCTTAATCCTTATGTTAAAAGCCTTCCTGATGATGTGCAGAAAAAACTCGCTGACCGTTACGCGGAGCTTTTTGCGATTCTGCTCAAACATAAAGACACAATTGCCCGCGTTACTTTCTGGGGTGTTTACGACAAGACAAGCTGGCTTAATAACTGGCCCGTAAAGGGACGCACGAGCTATCCTCTGTTGTTTGACCGTGACTATAAGCCCAAGCCGGCTTTTGATGCCGTGATTAGAGTCGTCAATACAAAATGATTATACGTATGAGGTATTGGATTCCGCTTGTCTCGTCTTTGTTTCTGGTCTTCTGAACAAATTGGCGGCTTCACCGGCGTATATTTTGGTATGTGCCCGCAAATTAGCTATCAATAAAATCAGAGGTTTGTGGTTATGAAGTCAAATGTAAAAATATTTTGTTCGGTAGTATGCTGTTATATTCTGCTGATTCCCCAGGCGGCCTTTTGTCAGGTCAAACTTCCACTTTTGATAAGCGATGGTATGGTTCTGCAGAGAGACGCCGATGTCAAAATCTGGGGTTGGGCTGATAAAGGTGAAAAGGTAACAATTAACTTTAACGGCAAAACATATAATGCCACAACAGGGACAGATGGCAAGTGGGCGGTAATGCTTTCTGAATTAAAAGCAGGCGGTCCATATAGTATTGATATTAACGCCGGTAATCATATAACTTTAACGAATATCATGATAGGCGATGTATGGGTATGTTCAGGTCAGTCGAATATGGAACTGCCTATGGACAGGGTAAAATACCGCTATCCGGATGTAATCGCCCATGCCGACAATCCCAACATAAGGCAATTTGTTGTCCCGCACAGATATGATTTTCAGGAGCCGCAGGAAGATTTAAAGTCGGGCCGATGGGAGTCAGCAGATCCTGATAGTGTTCTTCACTTTTCAGCCGTGGGCTATTTTTTCGCGAAAGAGTTATTTGAAAAATACCATGTCCCCATAGGTTTAATAAACGCAAGTTTGGGCGGCTCGCCGGCACAGGCGTGGTTGAGTGAGGATGCCTTAAAAGCGTTTCCTGAATACGTGGAAACAGCGAAAAAATTTAAAGACAACGCTTATATTAACCAAATCGTCGAAAAAGATAAAGCTGTCAGCGACGCGTGGTACGGTCGTATCCAGCAGCTTGATAAAGGGCTGGAAAAAGGGCAAAAGCCCTGGTTTGACGTAAATTACGACGCTTCGCAATGGCCGGTAATGAATGTGCCCGGATACTGGGCTGACGGTAATCTGGGAAATGTGAACGGCGTTGTCTGGTTCAGAAAAGAGGTTAACGTTCCGGCTTCGATGACCGGCAAACCGGCAAAGCTTTGGCTGGGCAGGATTGTGGATGGTGATTTTACTTATGTTAATGGCAGCCTTGTGGGCTCTGTTTCATACCAGTACCCCCCGAGAATATATGATATTCCTTCAAATACGCTTACGGCAGGCAGGAATGTTATTGTTGTAAGAGTTATTAGTAACTCAGGCCGGGGCGGTTTTGTTCCGGATAAGCCATATCATCTCTCAGCAACAGGGCAGACAATCGACTTAAAGGGACAGTGGCAATACAAATTAGGCACAACAATGGAGCCGTTGCTTGGCAAAACTTTTATTGAGTGGCAGCCGGCAGGATTATACAACGGGATGATAGCCCCGTTATTAAACTATAAAATTAAAGGAGTGATTTGGTATCAGGGGGAATCCAACACAGGGAAACCGCGTGAATATCAAAAACTGTTTCCTGCGCTGATAGCTAACTGGAGAGAAAAATGGAATCAAGGGGATTTTCCCTTCTTGTATGTTCAACTGGCCAATTTTATGGAGGTTAAAGAAAATCCTTCCGAAAGCGGCTGGGCCGAGTTGAGGGAAGCGCAGTTTAAAACGCTTGCTGTTTCTAATACGGGAATGGCTGTTGCAATTGACCTCGGTGAATGGAACGACATTCATCCTTTAGACAAAGAGGATGTAGGCAAACGGCTTGCGCTTGCGGCTCAAAAGGTGGCTTATGGCGATGAAAATGCTATTTATTCAGGTCCTATTTACCAGTCAATGAAAGTCGAAGGAAATAAAATCGTTCTCACATTTACAAATACAGGCAGCGGATTAACGGCAAAAGGGGATGGAGAGCTAAAGTATTTTGCTGTTGCCGGCGCTGACAAAAAATTTGTCTGGGCAAAGGCAAAAATAGAGGATAATAAAATCGTGGTTTGGAATGACCAGTTGGCCAATCCTGTTGCTGTCCGGTATGCCTGGGCTGATAATCCTGAAGGAGCAAATTTGTATAATAAGGAAGGTTTGCCGGCGTCATCTTTTAGAACGGATGAATAATATTTACATAAGTAACTCCCAGCGGCAATAAAGCGTCTTTGCCCGCTGCTTTACCGATGTTTTTCAACAGCCGCAATAAATGCGTTGATATTAGTTGTCGATACCTCCGGCGGCATACCTCCGCCGCAGGACGCGATAATCCGGCTGTGGTTTTCAAGGCCAGCCAGCATTGTCTCCACGGCTTGCGCTACCTCAGCAGGTGTCCCCGCGGCCAAAACATCTCTCGGCGGGATATTGCCTAATAGCGTAACCTTATCCCCGGTTAGTTTCTTCATTTGTGCCAGTCCGTGGTCACTGCTGAAATTGAAAAGGTTCACGCCTATTTCGGCCAGGTGCGGCGCACAGACAAGGCCCGGCGCATCGTTGTGAAAGAATCGAACCTTCACGTCCCTGCAGGTGAAAATCTTCCGCAGCTTGGGTTTGGCGAATTTGACGAAGTCCTGCTCGCCGAGGAAGCCGACGATGTCATCGAGAATGAAAATACCTTCGATTGTCGGGAACGTTTCTATTTGCAGGCAAATCCAGTCAACGATGAAATCCGTAATCATATCGAGCAGCCGGCTGACCTCGTCCGGATTTGCGCGGACACCCATAAGAAACTCAGTCGTGCCGGCAAGGAACGAAGCGATATTAAGCGGCCCGCGCGAAACGGCGAATTTTATGGCGTGTCCTTCCCGCCCGATTTGCTTTTGCGTTAGTTTTAGCCGGTTCAAAACAAAAGGCAGCAAGCCGTCTTTTGAAGGGTCGGGCCTGTTTATGGAATCGACCTGTTCGAATGACGTGATAATCGGGCTTGCGAACGGCAAATCATTTGTCTGCCAGGAGCATTTCGAGCCGAACGCCGACGGTTCGGTGCACATACCGAACTCTGACCAGAAGCCGGGTAAAAACATCACCTGCGGAAAAGTTTTGATGGCCTTTAGATTGGCTTCGAGCCATATTTGTTCGCTGGAAAAATAATCCAGTATCGATATACCTGCCCACCCCGGCAGCCAAGGGCTGTCTATGATGAAGCCGATGGGCAACGTCTTGTCGACGTTACCATTGATTACGTTAAGCAGTGTCGTCCATTGTTTGTCTGTCATTTAGGCGCCACATATTTAATTCACAAAGCTACGGCTAAAAATTATCTGTGCCGGTAAAGCTCCCAGCCCATGTAATTGCCTATTGCCTCAGTGATTGCATCGGCCTTTTGTGACATATTCATCGCCACGTGATGCTCGAAGCCCATCCTGCATATAAACTGCAAAAGGTTCTGCAGGTTCGGTATCTTCATCACGCCGTAGCCCCCGAATGTGTCGAGCCGGTCATTTGTGAATTCGCCCTCGCCAACGTATGCGCTGATAACGCCCACCGCGTCGTCCGTGGAAGTCCTGCAGAATGTCGCGGCCCCCGGCGCGATTCTCCCGACCATTGTCCCGTATGTGTTCTCTTTGCCCACCGAGCCGGCGATGATTGCCTGGTAGTCCATCTCTGCGGATTTGAAAAAGCTCTTCGGCAGGTTACTGCAATGGAATAAAACGCATTTGTCCGGCTCGTCCGCGTAGTTATTGTTCCAGTCCAGTAACGCGCTGGGGTTTCCCGAAGCCAGTTGCAATATATACATCCCCAATAAGCCCGTGATATCGACCTCGCAGGCGCTCGGCATCAGTGACTCGCTCATCATGCTCATCAGCGTGCATGGTACTATCCCGAAAAATTCCTCTAAGCTCGTCCAGCACTGAATCGCCGTCCCGTTAAGGTCGTTGTCTTTTACCCACTGGTCAACCACGTACCCGAACTTCGCCATTTTCAAAAGCGATTCCGCCGGTATCGATTCCGTTGATGTGTATGCTTGTATTGCGCTAAGTTTCTTTTTCACGTTCTTGTCGTTATCTGCCAGCCGTGTGATTTTGCCGACGATTTCCGATAGGTCAATCGTCTCGACCGCTATGCCCGACAATTCCAGAATCTTTTCGCTGTATCGAACCGTATTGAATGCCCCTGTGCGTGCGCCGATTGCGCCGAAGCGGGCGTTCTTTAGCCCTTTGACAATCCTGCAAACCGACGCGAAATCATCCAGCTCCTGTTTGAATTCCGCCGAAGCGACTGGCATCGTATGTGTTTTAGTCAGGGTGTATGGTATGCCTGCCTGCTTGAGGTTATTGCATACGCTCATTTTCCCGCAGAACGAATCCCGTCTGCTGGTAATGCTCATTTCGCCCGGTGCGTCGGGTTCCGCCTGTATTAGAATCGGCACATCAAGCCCCGCGCGTTTTACCGATTCCGCCACGCCTTTCTCATCGCCGAAATTCGGCAGCGTTACTATGATGCCGTCGATTTTTCCGTTGTTTTGGGCGAAAAGTTGGGCGCATTTTTTCGCGTCCGCGAATGTCTCAACCGACCCGTATTTGGTATCTGTCATCGACAAGGCGATTGCCCCAAACCCTTGTCCTTTAAGGACTTCGAGGATATCTTTGCGTCCCTGTTTTGCCAGTATATCCGGGAAAAATCCCCTGTTTCCAACTATTACTCCAAACGTCGTCTTTTGCATTTTATGTCCTTTCCTGTCATATTATTTAAGGCGTGATTATAGCATACCAAATCGCTGAATTCCACAGCAACATTTCCATCCATATTGTTGTTTAGTATTGAAAAAGCGAGCGATAAGGAATAAACTCCGGCGTTAGCTTATTGAAAGGGCAGGTGCAAATATGAAGAGATATTCGATTGTCTTGGCAATTGCTTTAATTACACTATTCGGCTTAAATGCTTCGACTTCTTTCGCGGCTACCGAAACATCCTCAAACACCAAGAATGTCAATACGATTCTCATTCACGCGGATGGGAATAATGTAACAATCAGCCCGGAAATTTACGGGCATTTCGCTGAGCACCTCGGAAGGTGTGTTTATGAGGGATTCTGGGTAGGGCCGAATTCCACAATTCCTAATACCCGCGGGATTCGCAACGATGTTGTCGAGGCCCTGAAGAAGATTAACGTGCCTGTAATACGCTGGCCGGGCGGGTGCTTCGCGGATGAGTATCACTGGAAAGACGGCGTCGGCCCAGTCGAGCAAAGGCCTTCGTCGGTCAATACGTACTGGGGAATGGTTACGGAGACGAATCGCTTCGGCACGCACGAGTTTATGGATTTGTGCGAGATGCTGGGTTGTACCCCCTACATCAGCGGCAACGTCGGCTCAGGCACGCCGGAAGAGATGCAGGACTGGGTCGAGTATATGACGTATGCGGGCAAGAGCCAGATGGCGGATTTACGCCGGGCAAACGGAAGGGAAAAACCGTGGAAGGTCAAGTATTTCGCAGTCGGCAACGAAAACTGGGGCTGCGGCGGGCAAATGACGGCGGACTATTACGCGGATGTCTTCAAGCGTTATTCGAACTATGTCAAAAATTATCCGGGCAGCAATATAACAAAGATAGCGTGCGGGCCGAGCGGCGCGGATTACCACTGGCTTGAGGTGCTGCTGAACAAGGCGGCAGGGCAGATGGATGCGATAAGTATGCACTACTACGTGTTCGCGGGCAATGACTGGAATAAAAAGGGCAGCGCAACTAACTTCGATGAAACCGGCTGGTTCAAAGTTCTAAAGAATACGCTGGCGCTTGACGGGATACTTAAAAAGACCGCGGATGTGATGGCTAAGTATGATAAGCAGGGACGTATCGGGCTTTTTGTCGATGAGTGGGGGACGTGGTGGGATGTGGAAAAGGGCGAAAACCCGGGATTTTTGTATCAGCAGAATACGCTGCGGGATGCGGTCGTGGCGGGGTGCTTTTTGAATATCTTCAATCAGCATTGCGACAGGGTCAGGATGGCCAATATCGCCCAGACCAATAACGTCCTGCAGGCGATGATTCTGACCAAGGGCGAAAAAATGATTGTCACGCCGACGTATCATGTGTTTGAGATGTATAAGGTCCACCAAGGGGCGCAATTCCTGCCTTGCGATATTAACTGCAATCCGTATCAAAACGGCTCGGAATCTCTTGCTGGTCTTTCCGCCTCGGCATCGAAGGACAAATCCGGCAAAATCCACGTCTCGATTTGCAATCTAAATCCCCAATCGCCCGCCGAGCTTGAATGTGGCTTCGAAGGATTCAAGTCGCAAAAAGTAACAGGCCGTATTCTTACCGCTGAAGTAATGAACGCGCATAATACTTTTGAAAAACCCGATGCTGTCCGGCCTGTCGAGTTTAAGGGGATGGAAGTAAAGAATAACAAAATCATGGCGACTATTCCGCCAAAAGCGGTAGTTGTCTTGGAAGCCGAATAGCTCGCCTTATTTGCTTTTCTGGCCGTAATACGCCGCGTTGCCGTGTTTGCGAAGATAGTGTTTGTCTAAAAGTTCTTTGCTGATGGGACGCTGTCTTGGTTTTAACACCATTGTTCTCATTGCCATTGTCGCTATTTCTTCGAGGACAACCATTGCCTCGACCGCCTGGGCCGCGGTTTTTCCCCAGCTAAATGGCCCGTGGTTCGCGACAAGCGCCGCCTGCATTTGCATCGGGTCGATCTTGGCAAACCGTTTGACGATTGCCTTGCCGGTGTTCAGCTCGTAGTCGTTTTGTATTTCTTTTTTCGTCAGCGGCATGGTGACGGGCACATCGCCGTAAAAATAATCCGCGTGCGTTGTCCCTAAGCACGGTATTTCCCTGCACGCCTGCGCCCAGACCGTTGCGCTCATCGAGTGCGTGTGGCATATCCCGCCTATCGACTTGAAGTTTCGATAAAGCTCAAGATGCGTAAGTGTATCGGATGATGGTTTGAGATTGCCTTCGAGCACTTTCCCCGCCAAATCCACCAGCACAATCTTGTCGGCTGTCAGCTCCTCGTAAGATACGCCGCTGGGCTTTATCGCGACTATTCCCCCTGCACGGTCGATTCCGCTTACATTACCCCAGCTATATATAACAAGGTTTCGTTTTTGCAGCTCGATATTCGCATCACAAACAAGTTTTTTCAGTTCTTCGTGCATAGGTCTTTAATATTCAAAAGTTCCTTCATAACGTTCACCATCGTTCCCGAACCAAAAACATCATGAATCTGTTTATAAAGGGCGTAAACCCTTTTGTAAATGGCGTGGTTTTCCGCGACAGGTTTGTAAGTAACCTTTTTTATCCCGCACATCGCCGCTTGCGCCTCGGCAAAATTCTTATAACCGCCCGCCGTAACCGCCGCCGCGATTGCCGCTCCGAGAGCGCAGCTTTGTGCTGAGCGTGACACCTTCATTTCTCTTCCCGTAACATCCGCGTAAATCTGCATAACCAGCGGGCTTTTTTCCGCTATCCCGCCGCAGTTTATTATTTCCGAAACCTTCACTCCGTATTCCTCGAATCTGTTTATGATTGTCAACGCCCCGAACGCCGTTGCCTCAATCAGCGCTCGGTATATCTCTTCGGGCTTCGTATGCAGCGTCTGCCCCAAAAGCAACCCCGTCAGCCGCTGGTCAACTAAGATGGTGCGATTCCCGTTGTTCCAGTCCAGTGCCAGTAACCCTGATTGTCCGGGCTTTAATTTCGCTGCTTTTTTGGTTAGAGCGTCATGTGAACCCACCGCCTTGCCTCCCGGCTGGATATAATTCACAAACCAGTTAAATATGTCCCCAACCGCGGACTGTCCCGCCTCAAGCCCGATATACCCAGGCAATATCGACCCATCAACTATCCCGCATATTCCCGGTATGTCCGCCAACTGTTTGCCGGATTCGGTTACTAACGTATCGCAGGTGCTCGTCCCGATTATCTTGACCAATTTCCCTGTCCCGATACCCGAGCCAATCGCGCCAAGATGCGCATCAAATGCACCAACTGCGACCGATATCCCCGCCCTCAATCCCAATTTTTTCGCCCATCGCTGCGTGAGTTCCCCCGCCTCGGTTTCGACGGTATATGTCTTGTCATACAGCCGGCCGCGAAGCTCGCCAAGTTTGGGGTCCAGTTTCGCTAAAAAATCCTTCGCAGGCAGTCCGCCCCAGTCCGCGTTGAACATTGCCTTATGTCCCGCTGCGCATCTGCTTCGTTTCATCGCCTCCGGCTTTTCTGTCCCCGTCAGCACCGCGGGTATATAATCGCAGCACTCAACCCAGCTATACGCCGCGTCAAATACCTTCGGGTCGGCCCGCAGGCAATGAAATATCTTGCTGAAAAACCATTCCGATGAATATACCTGTCCGCATTTTGCCAGATATTCCGGATGCTCTTTTTTCGCCAGTTCCGTTATTTCCGTTGCCTCCGCGAAACCCGTATGGTCCTTCCACAGCCACGCCTGCGCGTTTTTATTCTTCTTAAGCTCAGCCAGGATTCCCAATGGCGTTCCATTTTTATCCACTGGCAGGGGGGTTGAGCCTGTCGTATCAACGCCGATTCCAACGATTTGGCCTGCGTCAAACTTTTTGACTGTTTTCTTTGTTTGTTGAATCGCCTTTTTGATTGTTACCTTGATACCTTTGACGTAATCCGCCGGATTTTGCCTCGCCAGGTTATGGTTGTTTTTGTCTAAAATGATACCTGCTTGTCCCGTCGGGTAATTATAAACCGCCGTGCCAACCTCACCGCCGTTCGCGATATCGACAATTACGCACCGGACCGAATTCGTCCCATAATCCAATCCTATTGTATATGCCATTTTATAATCCCGTAATTAGCTTTTTGCTTTTCGTCTGCCAAGAATCTGGTCGGTTATGACGCCGATTAAAATTACTGTCCCCATCACCGCGAAATTCAGCGAGCTTGGAATACCTAACAGATTGACAAGATTCTGCAAAACCTGCAGCAACGCGGCGCCGATGCAGATGCCGATGACCGAACCCTCGCCCCCGCGAAGTGAACACCCGCCAAGCACTGCCGCCGCGATTGCGTAAAGCTCGTAAAAATTACCGTGCGACGAAGGCGAAATCGAATTGGTATAAAACGCCAGTAGTATCGCCCCAATACCCGCCATTAACGCTGAAACAACATAAGAGCTTGCGATGACCAAAGATGTATTGATGCCGGAAAATCGCGCTGCCTCCTCATTTCTGCCCACCGCGAAAAGATATCGTCCATAAACCGAGCGATGCAGAACGACCCACATAATAAAACTGATGATAATCAAAAGAACAAATGGCATAGGTACGCCCAGCACCTCGCCAGTGGTTAATTTCTGCAATGTCTCGAAACCTGTGCAGTAACCAAAGCCAAGCGTCTGGTCTTCCGCGATATAACGCGCCAGTCCCCTGTAAAATAAAAGTCCGCACAAAGTAACAATGAAAGATTGCAAATTCATTTTGGTGACTAAGAAACCGTGAAAAACGCCTATCGCGATGGCAATCAGCAGGATGGCTCCGATAGCCAATGGCCACGGCCAGCCCCACCGCATCAGCATAAACGAAAGCAAAACTCCGAACAATGCGAAAAGCGACCCCACCGAAAGGTCAATACCGCCTGTGATAATTACCACGCCGACGCCTATGCTGAAAATGCCGAACATCCCGACTAATCGCGCGGTGTTCTGCAAATTCATAACGCTCAGAAACAGCGGATTTAGAATTGCCACCACAATGCATAAAACAACCAGCATCGCGAATATACCGAGTTCCTTTTTCATTCTGCTCCTTAGTTATCTTTATTGTCTGCCCAGCTCGTCTGCCCGACTGCCAATCGCATTACGGCCTCTTCCTCGAACTTGTCTCTCGTCAAAATCCCCGTGATTTGCCCTTCATGCATCACCGCGATGCGGTCGCTGACCCCGAGAATCTCTTCCATATCCGAACTTATCATTACAATCACAACCCCGCTGTCCGCCAGCTCACGCATAAGATGATAAATTTCCGCCTTGGAACCGACATCAATGCCGCGCGTCGGCTCATCAAAGATAACAACCTTCGGCTTTAGAGCGAGCCATTTCGCGAGCACTACTTTTTGCTGATTTCCGCCGCTGAGGTTTTTAACCAGTGTTTCAACCGACGTAATTTTCATTTTCAGCTTTTCGCATTGTTTCTCCGCGATTCCCGTTTCCCGCCTGCGTTGTATAAGGCCCAGAGTGGTATAGCTGTTCAAATCTGGCAGCGTGATGTTCTCGCGAAAAGTCATATCGGTTACAAGTCCCGATTTCCTGCGGTCCTCCGGTATCAGGTAAATCCCGTTTTCAATAGCGTCGCCCGCGCATCGTATCCGCAATTTCTCCCCGCCGATATTTACCGAGCCGCCTGTATTCGTATCAACCCCGAAAATCGCGTGCGCCATTTCAGTTCTGCCCGCGCCCACAAGCCCCGCGAACCCGAGTATCTCCCCGCGCGAGGCCTCGAATGTAATTTTATGGTTTGGATATCTCTGTGTCCTTAAATCGCTGACGCTAAAATAATTATCCTTGGCTTGCGCCTTCGGCGAGACAAAAAAATCTTCGAGTTTTCTGCCAATCATCAGCCGGACCATATTATCATGAGTTATCTTGTCCCGTTCGAGCGAGCCGACGTTTGCCCCGTCGCGCAATCCCACAACGCGGTCTGCACATTCCTTAACTTCGGACAATCGGTGCGATATGTAAATGATGCTTACGCCGCTGGAACGCAGTTGCCTTATCACCTCGAAAAGCTTTTTCGCTTCCGACAGCGTCAAGCTAGACGTCGGCTCATCCATTATCAACAGTCGCGCGTTTAACGACAGCGCCTTTGCCACCTCAACCATTTGTTGTTGTGCGATGGACATCTGGCTCAAAACCGTTTTCGCTGGCAGGTTGAGCCCGAGTTGTTTCAGGTATGGTTCCGTCTCCGCCCACATCCGCCTCCGGTTAATAATCCTCAAAGGCCCCAGCCGCGTCGGCTCTCTGCCCAAAAATATATTCCCCGCGATACTGAGATTATCCAGGATATTCAGCTCCTGGTGAATGAAGCCAATTCCCAGTTTGATTGCATCCGACACATTTTTAATAACGACTGGCTGCCCGCCGATTTTGATTGTTCCCGAGTCCTGCTCCAATACTCCGCCGAGTATGTTCATAAGCGTTGACTTGCCCGCACCGTTCTCGCCAATCAGCGCCACCACCTCGCCGGCATATACCGTCAGGTCAACCTTATCGAGTGCCTTCACGCCCGGAAAGCTCTTCTCGATTCCCTGCATCTCCAGCAATGGCTTATCAGCGGTCATAAATCAGTCAGCAATGAATCTGCGTTATCACTTTTTCAGGATTTCGTGGACCTTGTCCATAAACGGCACAACGTTGTCCTTTTTAATGATGACCGTCGGCACAATAATCATCCCGTCCGCCGGTATCTTCGCGTCATTGCCTTTTATTATATCAGCCAGAACCTTCATAGAACGGTATCCGAACTCGAATGGCTGCTGGACCACCGTCCCGTATATGTGTCCGTCGCGTACGCCGGTCAGCGTCTCCTCATTTTCATCGAAACATACGATTTTCACCTTCTCTAATTTCCCCGCATCCGTGATGGCATTGAGAATGGCAGGCCCGTTGTAATTCCAAAGCCCCACGCAGCACGCCAAATCCGGATATGTCACCAAAGCGTCCGCCACATTTGCCTTTGCGCGAACCTGGTCCACATCGTCCGTCTTCACGTCGATGATTTCAATTTTCGTCCCCGCGATTGCCTCCTTAATGCCCTGTATTCTTTCCTTTGCGTTCTGCGTGTCCTGTTTGCCCACAAACAGCATTATCTTCCCGCCGTTCGGCAAAACTTCTTTAATCATCTCGCCCGCCTGCCTGCCCGCCGCCACGTTGTCCGTCCCAATATAGCATTTCCGCTTGCTCCCTGGTATGTCGCTATCGCAGGTAATCACCGTGATTTTGCCCGCAAGCTCATCGATAAATGGCTTCTGGTTTAACGGGTCAACAGGCGATATCGCTATCCCCTTGACGCCCTTGGCTAACAAATCATCGATAATCCTCCGCTGTTCCGCGGGCGTCGCGTCCGATGTAATCCTGAAATCAACCTCGAAGTCAGGCGATTCGCTCGCCGCCTTCTCACATCCTCTTTTCGCGAATACCCAGAAATTTGCCGTATTGTTCGTTATGAAAGCTAATTTTGTTTTCCCCGATTTGCCGCCTTCCTTTTTGGAACACCCCGCCGTAAATACCCCCAAAGCCAGCGCACATACCATTAAACTGATGAAAACTGTTCTTCTCATTTTTGAATCCTTTCATATAAGGTTTTTCATAAGCAATAACGCTTGCTGAAGGGCTATTATATGTATTTGCCCGCTTTCATCAACACCCCTTATAATCTTCTTGTGGCAAAATCCGCCTCTAACGTTTAAAATGCCCGATTATTTGAAAGGGGCCAAAATGAAAAAAACAATCAACATCGTTTGCGTGTTAGTCATTATCGCGCTGTTCGCCGGCTGCGCAAAACAAACCTGCCAGAATAAACCCGCTGACGCCAAATCTAAACAAACGTTTACCGCCGATTGGGAATCCCTCAAAAAACGCAACCCTGCCCCCGAATGGTTCCGCGACGCGAAATTCGGAATATATTTTCACTGGGGCGTTTACTCCGTCCCCGCCTTCGGCAACGAATGGTATCCCCGCAATATGTATGACGTAAATTCCCCGGAATATAAGCATCACGTCAAGACCTGGGGCGAGCCGAATAAATTCGGCTATCCCGATTTTGTCCCGATGTTCAAAGCCGAAAAATTCAACGCCGACGAGTGGGCTGACCTCTTCAAAAAGACAGGCGCGCAATTTGCCGGCCCCGTAGCCGAACATCACGATGGTTTTTCAATGTGGGCGAGCAAACTCACTCCCTGGAATGCCAAAGATATGGGCCCTCACCGCGACATTGTAGGCGAGCTTGAAAAAGCAATCCGCAAACGAGGTATGCGATTCGTCACCACGTTTCACCACGAGCGCAACGGCCTATACGAAATCACAAAAAACGGCAAAACTTACTGGACAGGCCACTATGAATTCGTCAAACGCTATTTCCCCGACCTCCTCAACGACCCCTGTCGTGCGATTATGTATGGCTATATGCCCGCCGACAAATACTACCAGATGTGGGAAGACAAGCTTATCGAGGTCATCGACCATTATCATCCCGACCTGATGTATTTCGACGGTTGGCTCGATGAAATCCCCGACAAATACAAAATGCCCTACCTGGCGCATTATTTCAACGATGCTGCTAATCTTAGCAAAGAAGTCGTCGTAACATACAAAAATGACCAACTGCCTCGTGAGGTCGGCATCGAGGATTACGAAAAAGGCAGGGCGGACAAGCTCACCGATTTCGTCTGGCTCACCGATGATACTATTAGCAGAGGGTCCTGGTGCTATACGGAAAACCTCGGTATAAAAAGGTCGCTTGAGATCGTGCGGACTCTTGCGGATATCGTCAGCAAGAATGGTCAACTGATGCTCAATATTTCCCCCAAAGCCGATGGAACCATACCGGATAACCAGAAAAAAGTGCTTCTCGAAATCGGCGACTGGATGAAGCAATTCGGCGAGGCGATTTACGGCACAAGACCGTTTGTCGAATATGGCGAAGGCCCCGCGAAAATGGAATCAGGCGGCATGTTCGCCAGAATGAAGGGGGGCTATTCTGCCAAAGATATCCGCTATACCTGCAAAGGCAATACCGTTTATGCGATAGTCCTCGGCTGGCCGGGTGAAAATACCCAGGTCACCATGACCATGTTCGGCAAAGGCGGCAAAGCGGAGAATATAAAGGTCAAGGATGTTACGATGCCGGGCGTCTGGGGCAAAATCAAGTGGCAAAGAACTGACGCAGGACTCGTCGTTACTACCCCCGCCAAAAAAATCAGCGACCTTGCTATTGTCTTTAAACTGGCAACGGAAAAATGAATCTTTGGTTTTGTCCGTATCAGTGATATCGCCCACGCTATTCCTAGTAACTTTCTAATTTGTTGAATTACCCAAAGGCAGCAAGCCGCCACCACTTTGTGTTTTCTATGCTTTTCCTTGTAAATTTGGGAATTATATCTTCTCGCCAAGTGTCCCTCATATGTTCAGAACCTCAGGTTGAATCCCTTTGGATAATAGCCTATATCATCAATAATAGGTTTCACGGCTTTTACTTTGCCGCCAACCTCCCACCAAATATTGCCTTCTACTATAAATGGCCCATCATCTGTAATTGCAATATCCCATCCAACACTTCTAATTGGGAGAAAAACCTTACTGGCTTTTTTTACAAGTTTAACAACTTCATCCCAGCAGGGTAGCATAAATCCTTCGATACTTTTGCCAGTATCCGGATGCAGAGATATGTCTTTAATGGCCCCGTTTTCCGGACAAAAAATAAATCCCTTATCGACCCTTCCTGTTTGGTTATCTGCAAAGGAATAGAAGTTGTTTATCCTGCCGTGGCTGGTATTGTCTATAACATTGTCCCCAACAATGAACTTTGGAAGCGACCATATCAAAACTGGAAGTGAGTCTTTTTTGATAAAGGTTACTACTCGGACAGTTTGCAGAGCTTTAGGGCCTGTGATGCTCTCAAATGCCCGGTGATTGGTAAGCTTCTGCTGAATTATATAGCAATCACAATGGGGATATTCCATCATCTCAAGATAGAGTTGTTCAGCAGAATATCGTTTGTTGACAGAGTAAAATCCATCTTCGTGTCTGGCAATACACTTAAACCCTTTGCCTTCAGTGCCATAGGCAGGTTTCATTACAAACTCATTCGGAATTTGATTTTCAAGAAATTTTTCCCACTGCTGCTTTGATTCGATGATGTTGCCGGAACTATCATAGCCAGCGGTATTTTTGTTAAAAACTGCAAAAACCTCAGGATGTGGCAAATCGGCCAATTTGAGCATTTTGTAAAAAAGGGCCTTATTCTTCAGCGTCGGGGCGAAAATTTCAGGGTTAAGGGCTTCTTGAAGCTGGGTACCTTCTTTTCTGCTGAGAAATATCTGGAGGGCCTGATCTCTACTGTCTGGATTCAGTAAGCCCTTAACAAACATCTCCTTGGGCATAAAGTGTCTTTCATTATAGAGCTTTATAGCAAAAGGAACTGTACGCCAGCCGCATCTTAAAAAAAAGGATGTGCTCTTTGCACACAAATACAGGATATAGAGCTTATTTGTTATATCTCTAAAGAGCTTTTTCAAATTTTTCTCAGGCTTTCATGGTTTCATTATGTTCTAATAATTTTTATTACTATTCCACTATGCAAGGATAGAACAATGCAATGTATTATTCATGATATCCGACTCGGGCCAGCCAGTACATTTGCTCAGCATCGGCACAATCAGAATGGTATCTATAATATTCAGAGAGGTTAAAGATGCGATGCAAACATTTTCTTCGCTTATAAATAATATGAATTGTCCATCCTCGCTGACGGACAGTGCTTTTATAGCATTGTGCTCGAATTCAGGGTCGCCGATCAAACAGTCAATTTTGTCATTAGTGGATATGCAGCTTTGTCCCATATCTCTGGCACTTATTAAGTTCATCGATTCACCATCAATCAGGAACAGCCTGTTCGGGTAGCCGAATGTGCACAGGTAGTCTTTGCCATTTCTGTTAAACACGGCATGCGATGTAAATCGGAATCCTTTTGGATGTTGGAATTTGCCAATCACTTTTATGATATCCTTTTCTATTTTCAATTTTATTATTGCAGCAGGCCCCATAAAGTAATTTTTGCCGTTCATGAAAAACAAATTATGGCACGATAGATATATATATCCATTTTTGCTAATCTCGAAGTGGCCGGGATTGCTGTGCTCAATCTGCCAGAGGCGCTCTTGAGATTTTTCTAAAGAAAGAATGCGGATGTTTCCTGGCGAGAGTTTAAATCGATAGTCGTCCGAGTTTTGGCAAAACAGCACAAAGTCATCCCCGTACAACTGTATATACTTGTTGTTCGATTCTATAGAATTGCCATAGGGATTATTATGTGTTTCAAGCCATGTGGGCAATACTTTTGTTTTTTTTCTGGCGTCTTGGCTGACATAATCAAAGAGAGCATGGATCGTGTTAAATCGCTGGGCTGTTTTCAATAGCTGAAATTCATTCTTTTCGAAGTCTGAACTCAATAGCCAATCTTCATATCTTTTCGTCGCATGCGGGCAAACATCCTCTATGCTGCAATCTCTGCTGAATATCTCAGTGACTCTCTTGAGATTGAGCGAGGCTTTGAAATACTTGATCGAATATTTGTCAATACCATCGTTCGGTTTTAAGGTTTTAGCGGTGGTATAGAAAGCCTTATGCTCAATCGGGTCTTTTGCAAAAGTGTTGCCGAAAGATAGTATTTCGCCTGCTTGGCACTGTTTTGCGAATTCTTTGGCTGCTACTATTTGCATATACTGTTTTTTGTAGTTTACAAGATAGAAATATTTACACTCGGAAGTTCCATACATAAACGCATAAAAGCTTTCCCCTGGGACATAGCTAATTGCGGAATGTGGCTGAAAAAAACCATCGTCTGGTACAACGGATATTGAATTGTCATCGCAAAAACGGGAATTTTTTGATAACAAAGATTCGTTTTCTACTGAGTATGATGTAATAAATAATATTTGGCGCCGGCTAAAATCCACCATTGCAAAAGTAGGAAACGCGTTGTATTTATCTTTTTTGTGAGCAAGGTATAGTATTATTGGATTGGTAAATGATGAAGCGTAAGGATTATCTTGGATTGGGCAACAATGCACTTTAATCTTGAATTTCATTTTACAAATACCTTCCATTCGGACACATTACCAAAAATGAGCGATAACGCAAGGAATTGTCGCATGGAAACAGTAGGTCTGAGGAAAACAGCGATTCGTAATTGGTTAGCCCAATGGTTGAAAGAGTACAAAGTAATGCGGCTTGCCGGACATGCGAATTTCAGCACCACGCACAAGTTTTACCTTGATGTTGCTGACGACATAAGGGACCGTGCCAGGCAAGCAGCCGCTCGCGGTTTATGTCAAAAATTGGTGCAAATTTGTGCAACGGGTGCTTTGACAGCCAAAAGCTCTTGACAGCAGTGATAGCAAGTGGTTATGTTACAACAACTTAACGATTTTTGCGCCCGTAGCTCAGCTGGATAGAGCAACGGATTTCTAATCCGTAGGTCACAGGTTCGAATCCTGTCGGGCGTAGTGGACAAGCAGGGATATTTTGCTTTAGCGGAGAGGAGCGGCTTTTTACCCCAATATTGCTATTTTCAAAAATATCATAGCGATAAGCTAAATATTGGTCTTCCCAAATACAGCTTTGAAATGCCCAAATAGGCCAAAAAACACTAATAAATGATGCCGAAATCACAAAAAAATACAAATATGGTAATAAAACGGTAACGTTGCACGTTATAATAGGTACAGGATGTAATAAGGCAGGGGAGGCCCCGTAACACTGTTTTTAGCATGAGAGGAGTTGTTGTGAAGAAACGTAAAAAGTGGATTATTATTACCATAGTGGCGGTTTTGGTGCTGCTGGTGATTGGCGGGCTGGTGGCAAAAGGTAAAAAAGTAAAAGTTAAGGAGGATGTGGTTCGTATTGAGGAGGTCAAGCGGGGGGATTTGATGGAGCGCGTAAGCGCAACGGGCGAGATAGAGCCAAAGACGACCGTCCAGATAAGCGCGAAGGTGTCCGCGCGGATTATTGATATGCCCTACAATGAGGGCAATACCGTAACCTGCGGCGACCCGAACGCGAACCCGCCGATACCGGCTTCGTTGTTACTGAAGCTTGATGCAAAGGATTTGGAGAGCCAGTTGCGACTTGCCGAGGCCAGCAGGGCGGCAAAGGAGGCGGAAATAGAGGTTGAGAAATCAAGGATTGAGGGAAGCAAATCGAATTTAACGGCGCTGGCGGCGACACTGGAACAGGCCCAAAAAGACCTCGAAAGGAAAAAAGGATTATATGAGTCGAGGGACATAAGCAGGTCGGACTTTGACCTGGTAAAGTACAAGGTGGATGAGCTTACGGGGCAATACGATTCAGCAAGGTATAATCTGGAGGCGTCTAAAAAAAATCTTGTTGTGATGAAGCACAATTTAGACGCGGCGGAAGCAAGTATAGAAGCGGCGAAGGAAACGCTCAGCTACACAACGATAACGTCCCCAATCAACGGTGTTGTAACGCGGGTCAACGCCAAGGTTGGCGAAATGGTGATGACGGGGACGATGAATAACCCCGGCACGGTGATAATGGAGGTGTCGGACCTCTCGAAAATGCTGGTGGTGGCGCAGGTTGATGAAGCAGATATCGGGGGACTTGAGGTCGGGCAGAAAGCGGTTGTGAGCGTGCAGGCGTTTCCGGACATCAAGTTCAGAGGTGTAGTCGATGAGATTGCGCTAAAGCACAGGTTCAGCGATAACAAAACAAGATATTACCGCACGGAGGTACTGCTTGATAACGACCCGAATGTTTCAAAGCTTTATACGGGGCTTACGGCGGACGTCGATATCGAGACAAAGAAACATACCGATGTAATAAAAGTTCCCACCCAGGCGATTGTGGCAAGGGATGTTGACGGACTGCCTTTGGAGATTCGGGATAAATCGACCGAGCTGGACAAAGACAAAAAGTTTGCGCCGGTAGTATTCAGATATAACGGCGGCAAGGCGATAGTAACACCAGTTAAGACGGGGCAGTCCGATTTGACACATACGGTTGTTTTGTCGGGTCTGAAAGAAGGCGACAAGATAGTAGTGGGGCCTTACAAAGTTTTAGACAGCCTCACGCATGAGCAAAAATTGCGGGATGAGCGGGAAGTTAAGGCCGAGCAGAAGGCAAAGGAAACGAATCAAAAGGGAAAAGGAAAAAGCAAGAAGGACGCTAACGACATCAATGAATCGGCAGGAAAGTAATCTCAACGGGAAAGTAGTAATCCGGCTCAAGGAGCTTAAGCGATTCTATCGGGTCGGAGTGGAGGAGATACACGCTCTTGACGGAATAGACCTTGAGGTGCGGGAGAACGAATATATCGCGGTGATGGGACATTCTGGGTCCGGCAAAAGCACGCTGATGAACATTCTTGGATGCTTGGACAGAGCAAGCGAAGGAGTGTATGAGCTTGATGGGGACAATGTTACAGAGCTTGGGGATTCGGAATTAGCGAGAATACGCAACGAGCGAATTGGCTTTGTGTTTCAGTCGTTTGAGCTTTTGTCCCAGATGAACGCCCTGAAAAATGTTGAGGTGCCTCTGCTGTATGCCCGCAACGGGTGGTTTGGGCGGGCTGCCAAGGCAAAGATGGCCCTTGAGCGTGTCGGCCTAGGCGACAGGGTTAAACACAAGCCGAATCAGCTTTCAGGCGGCGAAAAACAGCGAGTGGCGATTGCCAGGGCTCTTGTGTGCAAGCCGAGCATACTGCTTGCCGATGAGCCGACGGGCAACCTTGATACCAAAACAAGCAACAGCATATTAGAGCTTTTCGACGAGCTTCACAGGCAGGGGCAGACGATAGTAATGGTAACACACGAATACGACGTCGCGCAGCACGCCAAAAGAATAATCAGAATGCGGGACGGTTACATTCACAGCGACAGGACGACGGAAGATGACAATACACACGAAGCCGACCAAAAAGCGGAGGAATCAGTATGAGGGGATTGCTTATAGTGCCGCTTATGTTCATCCGGCTTGTTTACCAGAGCGTGTATCTTGCTCTTGGGCAGATATGGGCCAACAAGACAAGGTCGATACTTACGACAATCGGGATAGTGATAGGTGTTGCGTCGGTTACGGCGGTGATAGCAGCTTTGACGGGATTGAAGATGAAGGTTCTCGGTGAGATGGAGTCATTTGGCAGCAACACGATATACGTCTATCCGTATCGGCCCAATACGGGACCAAAGAGCCGGCTTTCGTGGTGGCAAATCCGTTTCAAAGAGAAGGAATTGGAGCATATACTGGATTATTGTCCATCGGTGGAGCGATATTCTTATATATGTTGGGCAGGAGAGTACCAGGTCAAATACGGAGAGAACTCCGTTCAGAATGTATCGGTACAGGGAGTGGAGCCGGTGTGGCACACTATAGATAATCGGAGCATAGTGACCGGACGGGAGCTTTCGGATATGGACGAGGGGCAAGCTGTTTGTTTGATTGAGCCGCAGCTTCGTGACAAGCTGGGTCTGGACA
>Ga0187873_1000793_pt1 | contig 29472 bp, 19 predicted proteins | sample June2016WEW_16_1_2_FD_133012 | JGI IMG/M metagenome (GOLD analysis project Ga0187873, IMG submission 133012) | Peatland microbial communities from SPRUCE experiment site at the Marcell Experimental Forest, Minnesota, USA - June2016WEW_16_100 | ecosystem: Environmental > Terrestrial > Soil >...
CGGTGGTTCCCTTGGAAGTACAAGCAGGCCCTCCCGCCTGACGATACCGGCTGAGCATGGCTCAACCCCCCGCGCTGGCAGCCAACCGCTTCGCCTTAAACCCCGCGCTCACGCGCGAAGCGGGTTTTTCAGGCCGCCGCACGCTTGCCGAAGCAACACGTATTGCGTAGTGCGCTGATTTCCATGCTGATTCGCCCCCTCTGCCCCGCACCATGCCCAAGTCACCCCCGACGGCCGCCCTCAACTGTCAAAAAAAGAGCCAATACAGCCAGCACAGCCAATGGAACACTTGCGCCTCCTCCCCCCATGATCCAAAATCAACCGAATACTAATGCTATACAATATGAAAATGCCAAAATGCAACGTCCGACGTTCAGAGCGCCCCTCTCCACTACTTCACCCCCCGTCGTCTGCGCCCCGTTTTAACCAATTATCACCAGTTTTAACCAATTATAGCCTCTCGCCCCCGGCGCGCGAACCATGCCTCCGGCGCTCCACCCGCTCCACGCTCCGCTTCCGGCTCTGCCCCGGCGCCGCACGCCCGTTTGCCCCATCGAACCGGCAAACCCGGTGATTACCTTATCAGCGTCTGCCAGGGCCAACGCCCGTGGTGAGACTGCTGCCGCCCGGCCCCGCTTGCACGTCGGAACCACCGAGCTGAATTCAAGAGACTGAATGCCGCCCCGAAAGATATTGAACGGGGCCGGGGACGTTGTACCATGAGGCAGGTCTGGACCCGCAATGCGGGACGGGGTCCAGGCCGGTTCTCGGGAATGAATCGCACGAAACTGCTCTGAACTTTGAAGGCACTATGACAAGCGACAAGAGAATCAGCGTCGTCCTGGTCTATAAACGCGACAGCCGGCTGGACCAGGAATTGGTGGATTTTATCCAAAGCCAACTCGAGGAGAACGGGTTCTCGGTTTTCATCGACCGCTGCCTGACCGTCGGGATGGATTGGGCCCGGGAAATCGAGAAGCAAATCCGCTCGGCCGACGCGATCATTCCGCTGTTGTCGGCGGAATCCATCCACAGCGAGATGCTGAGTTTCGAGATCGAGACGGCGCGCGAGGCGGCGCAACTGCAACAGGGCCGGCCGCGCCTGTTGCCCGTTCGCGTGGACTATACGGGTCCCCTGCCCGAGCCGCTGGCCGGCATTCTGGATACGATTCAGTATTTCCTTTGGGAGGGGCCGCAGGATAACCTCGGGCTGGCGACCGAGTTGGTCGAGGCGCTGAAACACTTGCCGGCCGACGAACCCGCCCCAGCCGCCGGCCGGCCGGCCTGCCGGAGCGCGGCGGCTCGCGCCCCGATCCCGCCGTCGGCCAAACCAGCGGCAGCCCCGGCGCGCCCGCCCGCCATCGAAGGCATCGGCGGCGCCGTGCCGCTCAACTCGGACTATTATCTCACGCGGCCTGCGGACGGCCAACTGCGGGCGGCGATTTCCAAACGGGACAGCACCATCCTGATCAAAGGGGCGCGGCAGATGGGCAAGACTTCGCTGCTGGCCCGCGGTCTGCAACAGGCGCGGGAACTGGGCTTCAAGGCCGTCTCGACGGACTTGCAGAAATTCAATGCGCAGAGTTTCCGCACGGTGGACCGGCTCTACCAGGCGATGGGGGAGTCGATGGCCGACCAACTGGATTTGCCGGTGACGCCGGCGGAGAGCTGGGACCCGCGGCGGGGCCCCAATGCGAATTTCGAGCGGTATGTGCGCCGGGAAGTGCTGGCCAAAATCGGCGCGCCGCTGGCCTGGGGCCTGGATGAAGTGGACCGGTTATTCGTGACCCCCTTCGGCACCGAAGTGTTCGGTCTGCTGCGCTCCTGGCACAACGAACGGGCGCTGGACCCGACGGGCCCGTGGTCGAGCCTGACGATTGCCATCGCCTACGCAACCGAGGCGCATCTGTTCATCACCGATATGAACCAGTCCCCGTTCAACATCGGCACGCGGCTGGGGCTGGAGGATTTCACGGCCCTGCAAGTGGCCGAGTTGAACCGGCGCTACCGCGCGCCGCTCAAGTCCCAAGACGAGCTGACCCGGTTTTATCGCCTGGCAGGCGGCCATCCTTACCTGGTCCGCCGCGGCCTTTTCGAGATGAGCACGCGCAAGCTTGCCTTCGAGAGCTTCGAGGAGCAGGCGCCGCGGGACGAAGCCTGTTATGGGGATCACCTGCGGCGGGTGCTGGTGCTGCTGGTGCGCGATGCCTCGCTGGCCGAGGCGATGCGGGGTGTTTTGAACAACCAGCCCTGCCCCACGGCCGAGAGTTTCGACCGCCTGCGAAGCGCGGGGTTGGTCGTAGGCCACACCCCTCAAGAGGCCCGGCCCCGCTGCCGGCTCTATGCCAGCTACCTCCGCAGGCACCTGTCCTGCCCTTAATGAGTGGCGAGCCTGAAACCCCTCCACCCGGCGGGGCCATCCCCGTGGCCGGCTTTTATGTGACCGGGGGCACGCTCCGGCCCGACGCCGCCTGCTACGTGGAGCGCGGAGCGGACAAGGAACTGCGGGAATCGCTGCTCCGGGGAGAATTCTGCTATGTCTTGACCTCGCGGCAGATGGGCAAGTCCTCGCTGATGGTGCGCACGGTGCGGCGGCTGCGGCAGGAAAGGGTGGCGGTGGCCGTGCTGGACCTGACGGCAATCGGGCAAAACCTCACGCTCGAACAGTGGTACGACGGGCTGTTGTCGCGCCTGGGCCAGCAGTTGGACCTGGAAGGCGAGCTGCTGGAGTTTTGCCAGGCCCATCCGGAGTGGGGGCCCCTTCAGCGCTGGATGACCGCCATCGAGATGGTGGTGCTGCACCGGCTCTCGGACAAAGTCGTCATCTTTGTCGATGAAATCGATGTGGTCCGCAGCCTGCCCTTTTCAACCGACGAGTTTTTTGCCGCCATCCGCGAGTGTTACAACCGCCGTTCGCGGGAGCCGGCTTTTCAACGGCTGGCCTTCGGCCTGCTCGGCGTGGCCACCCCCAACGATCTGATCCGGGACACGCGCACGACCCCCTTCAATATTGGCCGCCGCATCGAGCTCAACGACTTCACCGCGATGGAAGCGGCCCCCCTGGCCAGGGGTCTGGGCACCGACGAAACCTCCGCGCGGGACCTGCTGGCGCGCGCCCTCTTCTGGACGGGGGGACATCCTTACCTGACCCAGCGTTTGTGCTCTGCCCTGGCCGAGGGGCTGCGTCCATCCTTCGATGAGACCATCCCGGGCAAGGCGATTCCGCCGCTGCTCCCGAAGGTCCAGGCCGTGGATCGCCTGGCGGGCCAACTCTTCCTGACCCGCCAAGCCCGCGACCGGGACGACAACCTGATCTTCGTGCGCGAGCGCATCCTGCGCAGCGAAGTGGACGTGGCGGGGCTGCTCTATCTGTATCGCAAGCTACACCTCGGCCAACGGGTGGCCGATGACGAGACCAATCCGCTGGTCAGTGTCTTGCGCCTTTCGGGAATTGTGCGGGGCCTCAAGGGGCACCTGGTGGTGCGCAACCGCATCTATGCGCGGGTGTTCGACGACCATTGGATCCAGACCAACATGCCCGAGGCGGAGTTGCGGCGCCAGCGTGGGGCTGGGCGAAAGGGGATGGCTTACGGGTTTGGCATCGCGGTCGTTCTCCTGGCAGGCTACATTGTCTTCGGCCCCATGGTCACGCGCTACAACGAAACGCGGCTGGCCCACCGGACCACCGAAGGCCTGAGCCTGGCCTACCGGAAGATCGGGGCTTACCAGGACACCTTCCAGAGCACGTTCGAGCTGGTTCTGGGCGGCACGATAGTCCCGGTTTCCGGGTCCGGCTCGCTCATCTTCGAGGAACCCGACAGGGTGGACCTCGCCCTGCGGAGCGATTTGTGCGCGCCAGGAGTTGAGCTCCGGTTTCTGCGCCAGGGGCCGCGCTCCTGGGTGTATGTCCCCTCGGCGCACGAGTACATCGAGCACCTCGAGGGTCCGCCAGGCCCCCGCCCTTTGGGCTCTCAGTCGCGAAGACCGCCTCCCTACCGGCAGTTTGAAACCCCGCCGGCGCATTCGCCCTTCGACTTTCCTCGGCCGCTCGCTCACCAGCTTGGCCCCATGCGCCTGCTGCCACTCTACCGGCTGTTTCTGGGCAATTCGGCCCTGAACCGATTCCCCGGGGATGCGCGCGACATTCAGTTTGGCGGCTATACGACTCTGGATGGCGAGTTGGCCTGCATCATCAATTGGAAGCAGGAGGCCTCCGCCTTCCTGGGCCCTTTGCACCTGGGCGACCCGTCCATGGACGGAACACCTATTCCCGTCACGGCCTGGGTCAGCAGCACCAACCACATGGTCCTGCGGCTCAAAATGGATCTCTCCCCCTGGGCCAAGGAGTTGCTGGGCGAAGGCCAGACTCTGCCGGTGACGGGCCTGACGCTCACCGAATCGCACCGCTACATCCAGGCAGCGCCGACACCCGCTTCTCCGGAACGTTCGCGGTTCGAACCTCCAGCCGAGGCCAGGCAGGTCCGCGCCCTTCATCTGCCACCGCCCAATCTGCTGGCCCTGGCCTCGCCACAACGCGAATTCCTGAAGTCCATTCCGCCCCGGCTGCCCCAAGCGCCGCCCGAGATGCTCGACTTGACGCCATATTATAATGCGGCGATGGCTCAGACCTGGCACCCCAGTTCCTTTCTCACCAACAACACCCTCGACATCCTGCCCTGCGGCCTGCTCCAGCTCGGCGACGTCCCTTTTGATGTGCGCGGCATCGTCCAGCTTGCCGGGCGCCGTTTGAAAGAGGCTGGCGGGCAATACCCCAGGGAGCTCACCGGCATCAAGGTGGACCAAACCTGCCGGCAGCTTCACTTCCTTCACGCCTGCGGATGGCCTTCGCCCGACGGGACGCAGATCGGCTCATACGTCGTGCATTACGCCAATGATTTGAAACAGGTCATTCCCATTGTCTATGGAGAAGACCTGCGCGACTGGAATGCGGAGAGCGACCGAGCCACCGAGGTCAAGCGGGCCGTCCTGGTCTGGAACAACACCAACAAGGCCTTGCGGCCCGTGCGCCTGTTCCGCACCACGTGGGTCAACCCCATGCCCGAAACCCAGATTCGGACCCTGGATTATCGCTCGGACATGGCTGACGCCGCCCCTTTCCTGATTGCCATCACGGCCGACCATTGAACCACAAGGGCCCAAGTCAGCTCCGCTTGAACATCTGGCCCTCTAACCTGTCCAAACAACCGGCAAAAATGCAACTTTCGCCAGCCGCATGAACAAAAGCGAAGCCCATTCGGAGAGAAGAAGATTTGTCCTTGGTGTCCTGCCTTGGGTCGTGGCGGCGGGCTCATTGATTGTTTATTTGGCCACGCTCAATCACTGGGTATCCTTCAACAGCCTCCTGGCGGTGGCCAAGGTTTCCGGTTGGACCTGGCAACCGGACTTGACCGGCCCGTTGTATTGGGCGCTGACCTTGCCGTTGCGGCGGCTGCCGGCGCAGGCAATCCCGGTGGCCTTGAACCTGTTCTCCACGGTATGCGCGGTGCTGACGCTGGCCCTGTTGGCGCGCTCGGTCGCACTGCTGCCGCAGGACCGGACGCAGGAACAACGCGAGCGCGAGAAGAGCGAATTCTCCCTCCTGTCGATTCGCGGCGCGTGGCTGCCCCCGGTCCTTGCCGCCGTGGTGCTGGGTCTGCAATTGACCTTCTGGGAGAATGCGACCTCGGCCTCCGGACAATTGGAAGACCTGACGGCCACGCCCTTTGTCAATCACTGCGAGATGCTCGAGCTGTTGCTCTTTGCCTACGTCATCCGCTGCCTGCTGGAGTTCCGCATCAGCGACCGTCAGTCGTGGTTGTCCCGCGCCGCTTTTGCTTACGGCCTGGGGATGACCAGCAATTGGGCGATGACCGGCCTGCTGCCGGTATTCGCCATAGCGGTGGTCCGCTTCAAAGGACTGAGCTTCTTCAATGCCCGCTTCCTGGTCCGAATGACCTTGTGGGGCCTGGCCGGGTTGTCGTTCTTTTTTCTGCTCCCGGCGGTCCAGAGCCTGGCCGACATCTCCCGCGTGCCGTTTTGGCCGGCGTTCATGACCAGCCTGGGCTATCAAAAGGCCACCCTGGCTTCGATCCATTCCTACTTCACTTACTCGAAGGACCAGGCCCTGCTTCTGGCAGTGACTTCGTTGATCCCGATCTTTCTCATCGGGCTTCGCTGGAGCCCCCATTTTGGCGATAGTAGCCGGCTGGGCACCTGGTTGACGACGCTGACCTTTCAGGTGGTCCAAGCCGTGTTCCTGGGGGCGTGCATTTGGGTGGCCCTGGACCCCAAATTGAGCCCGCGCAACAGCGGGTTTTCGACACCCTGCTTCACCTTGTTCTACCTGGGCGCCCTGAGCGTCGGCTATTTCAGCGGTTACTTCCTCTTGGTGCACGGGCGCCCGTCCCGCGGCTTGCGCAAGCGGTCCTCTCCAACGCTCGTCAACCAGTGTGTCCTTTGCGCCGTCTGGCTGCTGCTGCCCACAGTGCCGGCGCTCTTGGTGTGGCGCAACCTGCCGCAGCTCCGCCTGACCAACGGCCCTATGCTCAAACAATACGCCGCCCAGCAAGCCCAATCGCTCCCGCCTCAAGGCGCCGTCCTGCTCAGCGATAACCCAACGCAGCTCACCCTGCTCCATTGCTTTCTCACCGCCAAGAGCCAGGATTATGTCTTTGTGGATACCTCCACCCTGCCGCTGCCCGAGTATCATCGGTTCCTCAAGAAGCAATATCCCAGCCGCTGGCCGGTGAAGCTGCCCCGGAACGCTCAGCAGCTCATCTCCCAAACACTGCTGATGCGCGTGGTTTTGGCGCTCGCTGCCAGCAACCAGGTGTGCTACCTGCATCCGAGTTTTGGCTATTACTTCGAGATCTTCGACGCCGAACCTCATGGCCTGGTTTACAAGCTGGCCCGGTGCCCGACCAATACCCTGCTGGCCCCGCGCCCCACCAGGGAATTGCTCCAGGAAAATGAGTCCTTCTGGGCCACGACAGACCAGGCCACCCTCAAGCCCCTGGCCGCCGCCCTCTCGCCCAACTCCCAACGCGCCCCCGCAAGCTGGCTGGACAGGCTGGCCGAACGCGCCTACCTCAAAAAGATGCCGAACCGGGAGGCGACGGTCCTCGGGAGCTTTTACTCCCGCGCGCTGGATTATTGGGGAGTCGAGGCCCAGAAAGCGGGCGACCTGGCGGCGGCGGGGCTCCATTTCCAGCGGGCGCTGGATTTGAATCCCGAGAACGTGGCGGCCCAAGTGAACCTGGATTGCAACAAGGGCCTCCTGGCAAACGGCAAGATTGCCCATCTTTCCGAGAGGTCGGTCGAAGAATTCATCGGCCAGTTTCGGAAATGGGACAGAGTTCTTATCCAAAACGGCCCGTTCGACCAGCCGGTTTACTGCCAGCAACAAGGTCTGGAGTTTGCAAAAGGCCGGCTATACCGTCAGGCAGCTCAACAATTTGCGCGGGCCAAGACCCTCCTGCCCGATGACCTGCCCTCCTGTCTCTGGCTGGCGAGGATGGACATCCTGCGCGCCTTGCCCGATGAAGCCCTCAAGGTCATCAAGGAAATCCACGATCGCGCCCCAAAACTAGATCTGGCTCGGACCAACCTCACGGACCTGCTCCTTGTGGAAACGTCCGCCTATCTGACCAAGGCTGATGTGAAAGGCGCCGAAGCCACCGTCCAAGGGATGCTGGACAAGTATCCCGGGGATGAAGTGCTGCTGGCCACTGCGGCGCGCGTTTACCTCAGCTACGGCATCCTCTCCAACGCCGTCACCTGCATCCACGCCGCCCTGGCAAAGCATCCGGAAGATGAGAATCTGCTGGTCATGGCTTCCCAGGTCTATGTGAACGCCAAGCTCTATACTAACGCCATCGCCGCCATCGAGGCCGCGCTCGCCAGGCATAGCGCTGACGATCTCGCCAAGCAGTTCATGCTGGCTACCGCCGCCCAAATCCATATCAACGCCGGCTCCTTCTCCAATGCCCTCACTTGCCTCGACCGCCAACTCAAGCTCAACCCCAACAACCCTCACGCCCTGGTCTCCAAAGGGTATGCCTGCCTCCAACTGGGCGCGCTGGACCAGGCCGCCAAGTGGCTGACCCAGGCGATGGACATGGAAACCAATAACACCCCCGACCTCCGCATTTACGCCCGGCTGAACCGGGCGGTGACCTACTTGCGGGGCGACAAACTCGACCTGGCGCAGCGCGATTACGAAACCCTCAGAAAGAACTTTCCTGCTGCCTACCCGGTCTATTATGGCCTCCAGGAAATTGCCTATCGCAGGAAGGATACCAACGCCGCCATCGGCTACTGCCAGCTCTATCTGACCAACGCTCCGTCCAACACCGACGAAGCCAAACTGATCAGCGCCCGCCTCGAAGAATTGGAGCCTGCTTCCCGCTGAGGGCATGCGGGTTACACATGTCATTACACGGTTGATTGTCGGCGGCGCGCAGGAAAACACCATCGCCTCGGTCTTTGGCTTGCGTCAAAAGCCCGCCCTCGAGGCCGACCTCATCTCCGGCCCAGCCCGCGGCCCGGAAGGGTCGCTGGAGCCGCTGCTGGCGCCCTGCCCCGGACTGCTGACGATCCTCCCGGAGTTGGTCCGCCCGCTGGACCCGTGGAAGGACTGGCTGGCGTGCCGCCGGCTGGCCGAGTTGTTCCGCACCCGCCGGCCGGATATTGTCCACACGCACAGCGGCAAGGCGGGCGTGCTCGGCCGCCTGGCCGCCGCGCGCGCCGGGGTGCCAACGATCGTCCACACCATCCATGGCCCTTCCTTCGGCCCGTTCCAGGGCCGGCTCGCCAATTTGCTGTTCCGTTCCGCCGAACACCGCGCCGCCAAGGTCACCACCCATTTTGTCGTCGTTGCCGAGGCGATGAAGCATCAATACCTGGCGGCCGGCATCGGGCGTCCCGACCAGTACACGAAGATCCTGAGCGGTTTCGCCCTTGACCCATTCCTGGCCGCAGCCAACGACCTCCAGGTGCGCGCCCGATTCGGGCTGTCGGCTCAAGACATTGTCGTCGGCAAGATTGCCCGCCTCTTCAAGCTCAAGGGCCACGATGACCTGCTCGAGGTCGCCCCGGGGCTCCTCCGAGCCTGTCCCAGGCTCAAGTTCCTGCTCGTGGGCGGCGGCCAATGGCGCGCCCGCTTGGCCCAACGCGCCCGCGCCCTCGGGGTGGAAAAGCACTTCATCTTCACAGGACTGGTTCCGCCCGAAACGGTTCCCGGCCTGCTCGGAATCATGGACATCGTGGTGCATCTGTCCCGGCGCGAGGGACTGGCCCGCGCCCTTCCCCAGGCCCTGGCGGCTGCCCGGCCCATCGTGGCCTGCGATTGCGACGGCGCCCGGGAGGTTTGCCTTGACAATGAAACCGGCTTCTTATTGGCTCCAGGCGACCTGGCCGGCCTGAGCGAGCGGCTTCTGCGCCTGGCCCAGGATGCCGGCTTGCGCCGGCGCCTCGGCGAGCGCGGACGCCAACTGGTGCAGCAACGTTTTGCCCTCCAGCGGATGGTCGACGATCTCTACGCGCTCTATTTGCGATTGGCGGGGCGCCGCCCCGGAGCAACATGACCTTTCCCTTCAATGCCTATCTCCTGGCGGTCGTGGGCGCGTGGGCCACGGTCCTGGCGACCCTGCCGCTGTGGCGCAAGTGGTGCCTGCGCGCCGGGTTGATGGACGAGCCGGGCGAGCGCAAAATTCATGACCAGCCCGTCCCTCTGGCCGGCGGATTGGCCGTGATGACCGGCCTGGTGGCGCCCACGCTCCTGGCCTGGCTGGCGCTGCGGTGGCTCGGTCTGGGCAGCGGCCTCCAGGCTATCCTGCCGCCCGCCCATCCGTCGGCCTCCCCCAATGCTCCTCCATTGCTGCTGGACTCATACGCTGCCTCTCTCTTGAGGCACGGCTTCAGCCGGCGCGGCCCCGAGTTGGCCGGAATCCTGGCCGGCGCCTTCGGCATCCTCGCCCTCGGCTGGTTGGATGACAAATACGAGTTGCGCCCGCGCGCGAAATTCGCCGGCCCATTCCTGGTCGCCGCCCTGGTCGCCCTCAGCGGGGCGCGCATCACGCTGTTCGTCCCCAGCCTGCTGTTCAGTTACGCCATCACCATCCTGTGGATCCTCCTGCTGATCAATGCCCTCAACTTCATGGACAACATGAACGGCCTCTGCGCCGGTCTGGGCGCCATCGGTGCCTGGTGCTTCGGCGCGCGCGCCGCCGCCCAGGGCCAATACCTGGTCGCCCTGATCGCCCTGCTGACCTTCGGCGCCCTCCTCGGTTTCCTGCCCTACAACTTCCCCCGCGCTCGCGCCTTCCTGGGCGATGCCGGCAGCCACCTCGTCGGCTATCTCCTGGCCGTCCTGGCCATCCTGCCGCACTTCTACACCTCGCAACGGCGCGCCTCGCGCTGGGCGGTCTTAATCCCCTTGGTCGTTCTGGCCGTCCCGCTGCTGGACCTGGTCTGGGTCGTCCTCCTGCGCTGGCGCCTGGGAAAACCATTCTATCAGGGCGACACCAACCACCTCTCCCATCGCCTCGTCCGCCTGGGCCTGAGCCCTGTCCAGGCCGTGCTCCTGATTTGGCTCGCCGCCGCCCTCTGCGGCCTGGTTTGCCTGGTCTGACTAAGAGGTCGAACGAATTATTCTATCTCTTCGTTGGAGCAAGCGTTTTTGGAAGAGCTTCTCGCCGCGCATCACGCCCAGAATGAACAGTTTCCCGGTGACCTTGTCGTGGCGATAGAAAACCCGGCAGGGCGGCTCCACAAGCTGGCGATAGCGGGAAGCTGGGCGCAACTCGGGGACAGTCGGTCCCAGCTCCGGGTGCTCGGCCAACAACTCCACATGAGAAAAAACCCGGCGCACTAAATTCGATGCGGCTCCCGGTTTATCCAGGGCTATGTAGTCAGCGAGCGCATCGATGTCGGCCAGGGCGGGCTCCGTCCAAATTATTTGAGCCATCGTGACATGCGTTTCCTGGCACTCTTGTGGGAAACAATCCGGCCTTCCTCGATCGCGCGCTCACCGCGCCCGATATTTTCCAGGACCGCCAGCTTTTCCTTCAATCCCTCGAAGGTCTCGACATCGACCAAATAGGCCGCGGGGCGTCCACGCTGGGTGATGAGGATAGGGTCCCCGCTCCTGGCCAGCGAGGAAATGATGTCCGTGGCCTTTCGCTTGAGCGTCGTCACAAGTTCCGTCTTCATCAGTGGTACTTTAGTGGTACTTTGTGAAATTGCAAGCGCCGCGAATCCTTTGTCAAGAAAGATCCCTCGCCAAAGGAGCGGGAGGGGCCTACGACAGTTAGTTAACAGAATCATGGCCGGACAGAAACATGCGGGGCGGAGAGATGCTCATGGGCTAAACACATCGATCTTCAGATCATCTGCCCGCATCGCCACGTCGGTGGCTGCACCCAATCCATCGTGCTCGCCCTTGCGCGCCGCTTCGGCGTCGAGCCTGCCGGGCGCCTGAGTCTCGAACTTTGTGAACTTCGGGCCGTAAAGATGATAGCTGTCCAGCCTTTGGAAATCCCTTTTCTCGGCGGCGTCAATAATCTCATTTTGACAATAGTCCATATACAGTCTATTCTTGGCCCGAACATGAAGACTTGCAGTCTCAGCGAAGCAAAGAGCTCCCTTGGCAGGCTGGCCGACGCCGCCCTTCAAGGCCATCCGACGGTCATTTCCCGCAGCGGGAAATTGCTCATTTTGAGGGCCTACGAACCTCCGGACCCCGGCGAATTCGACGCCCTGATCGACGAAGGAATAAAGAGCGAACATGTCCCGCTTGCCGATTCGGTTTGGGAGGGGATTCGTAAACGGGGGAGAAAACTTGCCCGGCGCTTGAGAGAAGAGTAAATGAATGCCCGGATTAGCGCCCGGGCGCAGAGCGATCTTGATCGCATTTTCGCCTGCATTTCGGTTCGACAAGGCCCAAAGGCGGCCGAGCGGTTTCTTGAGTTGGCGCGGGAAGCTGCAGGGTTCCTGGTCCGACATCCGCTGGCGGGTCCGCATCCCAGGTGGGCCACCCGGCACAGAACCTTGCGGTTTTGGGTCATCAGCAAAACGAATTTTCTGATTTATTATCTGGCGGAAACCGTTTCCGGCGGTTTCCCGGCTTCCGGCGCCTGATCGGGCCACTCATACGGGTTTTCAGCCGCATGGCCTGGAGTCGTGGCGCGGGCATCCTGCCTGTGTCGATCCCCATTGCTTCGAACGTTGCGAGAGGTTCAGCCCGATTCTCCGAGGCCGAATACCTGCGCCTTCTGGATATTTGGCCTCCTCCAGTGCTTTCTCCTCAGCTTTGTGTTCGGCCCACCATTGGTCGAACGGCTTATCGTCCGGCCGGCGTTTGGCGATGCCGCGTCCGCGCTTAATGAGAGCGGCAGTCACCGGTTTGAGCAGGATGCCTTCAGGGGTGACTTCCACGACCGCCTTCGTTCCGTCCCGGATGTCGAACAGTTTGCGAAGCCGGGCGGGGATGGCGACCTGGCCCTTGGTGGTGAACCGAACGGGATCGGTTTTCATTATCGTACTCACAGACTAAAGTCTGACACACTCGACGGGCGCGGCGGTTTGGGCGGTGAGAAAATAGAGCCAGGCGGCGGTGACGGGGCGACGGTAAATTTGGGACAAGGCCCGCGCGTAGAGCTTGACTTGGGGCGCATAGAGCCTGGCGCGCTCGGCAAGGGCATCCGCCTCAACGGCATCGGTCTTGAAATCCACCAGCCAGATCTCCCCCGGCAGCACGACGGCCAGGTCTGCCACGCCCTGGACCACGATAAACTCGCCCTCGAGCATCGGCTCGAACGGCTCGCCGGTGATGGCGGCGATTTCCCCGGGGGAAAACCGGGCGGTGAAGGCCAGTTCGCGATGGACGAATTGCGCCTGGGCGCGGACCTCGCGCCCGAGGTCCGATTGCCAGAATGCCGCCAGAATCTTGAAATCGAGGAGCTTAATGTCTTCCTGGGTCAGGCGCCCTGCCTCCTGCAGGCGTTGGGCTGCCTGCTGGAGTTCCAGGAGGCTGCCGGCGGATTCGAGGGGAACAAGCTGGAGAAATGCATGGTGGGCATTGCCTGCGTGGGCGGCGTCGGCGCCCCCCCTGGCGGCGCGCGGGCGGTGCGCTGCCTGGCCCTGGGCCTGAGCCGGGAGCGTGGAGCGTGGAGCGTGGAGCGTGGAGCGTGCCTGGCGTCGCGCTGCCCGCCCCTGGGTCTGCGCCGCCGATTCATCCGGGCCGAATCCAGGAGTTTGCGTTCCAAACAGGGACACTGCTTCCTCGTCCCTCTGCTGGGCGGCGCGGCGCAAGGTAGTAACGGAAGTCTTGGCCGGTCTGCGAGTGGCGGCCAGGAAGGGATAGGTCCACAGGAGCCGTTGCTGGAGCTTCTCCCACACCTCCGGGTCGGCAGCGGCCAGGACCGGGGCTGCATCCGGCCCGATGCCGGCGGGCTCCAGCAGGCTGGTGTCGTCGTGGATCTGCCAGCGCACCAGGGCGTTTTCCCCCCGGGCGGCCTGCGGCCCGGCTGAGCCGCAGTTCCGGGCAAACCACCAGCCAAGCCAGTCGGCATAACAACGGGCCGAGGAAAGTTTGGCCGGGCCGAGTTCAGCAGTGGGCTGCCAGAGTTGGTTGAATTGCGTTTCCGAGATGCTGCCGCTGAGGATGAGGCTGTCCCGCGCGCGGGTCATGGCGACATAAAGGAGGCGGAGTTCCTCGCCCAGCATTTCGCGGTGCTGCCGCCGGCGGGCCAGCCAGTAGGGCAGGCTGGGGTAGCGCGTGCCGGTGTGCGGCGGCTTGATTTGCGGGCACAAGCCGTAGGCCTCGTCCAGGATGACCTCGGCGTGAAGGTCGGAGGTGTTGAAGGGCTTGCCCAGGTCGGCCACCACCACGACCGGGAACTCGAGGCCCTTGGCCTGGTGGATGCTCATCAGGCGGACGGAATTCTCCTGGTTGACGGCAGCGACATCCGGCTCGGTTTCGGCAAGCTGCTGGGCCTCGATAAAACGCAGAAAGCGAAACAGGCCCTGGCGCTGAAACTGGTCAAACTGGAGCGCCAGGCCCAGGAGGCGCTGGACATTGGCATGGCGCTGATCTCCGCGCGGCTGCGTCAGCAGCCACTCGGCATAATGGGTCTCGGCCAGCACGGCCTCCAGGCAACGGGCCAGCGAAACCTGGCGGGCCAACCGCCGCCAGTGCGCGTAGAGGTCGAGAAACCGTGAGACTTTGCGAAAGGTCTCCTCGCCAAGGGGCAACTCGAGCTGCCCAGAGTCTGACTCGATGTCCTCATCCCCCGCCATCGAACTGCGATCCCCTGCTTCCGAAACACGGACTGTGGACTGTGGACCTGCCTTCGCCGGCGCTACGGCAGGCAGGCTGTGGACTGTGGACTTCGCCCTTCGCCCTTCGCCCTTCGCCCTTCGGACTTCGTCCATGCCCCTCGCCTGGTGCCACAGGACCAGGGCAGTCCAGAATGGCCCTTTGACCCCCAGGCGTATCGTTGCCAGCTCGTCGAGCGTTAGACCGACCAAAGGCGAATGGAGCACGGCCAGGACCGGCACGTCTTGCAACGGGTTGTCGAGCAACTGAAGGAGGCTCAGCAGGTCGGAGATTTCGGTGCTTTCATAGAATCCGCCTCGGGCGACCTGCAACGGGACATTGAGCCGGGAGAATTCCTTGGCGTAACTTTCGGATTTGTTGGCTGGCGAACGCAGCAGCACGGCCATGTCGCTCCAGGCCGCCGGCCGAAAAGCGCGGGCGGCCTCATCCCAGACGGGATGCCGGGCGGCGCGGAGTTGGCGCAGGCGCAGGGCGACCAGGCGGGCCTCTTTCTGCGCCTCTTCGAGGTCGCCCACCTGGGCGAGGGCCTGGGCGGTTTGGTCGTCGTCCTGGGAATCGCCGCCGTGTTTGAGGCGGAGGTGCAACTCGACGGCTGGGGCGGGGTCGGCGGCGGCGCTCAAGGGGCGCCGTTCCTGGGCGGCGCCGAAGCGCAATCGAGCCCGCTCATCATAGTCGACGCCGCCCAAGTCGCGGCGCATCAGCAGGCCGAAAAGCGAGTTGATGAAACCCAGGAGGCCCTGGCGGCTGCGGAAATTGTCCACCAGCGGGATGACTTGCCCGCGAGAGTCGTGCCAGGTGTCGACATAGCCCTGAAAGATGTAGGGATTGGCGAGCCGAAACCGGTAAATGCTCTGTTTGACGTCGCCCACCAGGAAGCGGTTGCCCAGGGCCCCCTCCCGGCTGAGCGCCTCGATGATCTTGTCCTGGGCCGCGTTGATATCCTGGTATTCGTCGACGAACACGTAGCGAAGCTGCTGGCGCCATTGGCGGGCGATGCGTGTGGGGCTGTTGGTCCTGGGGTCCCACAGGAGCCGGAGGGCGAATTGTTCCAAGTCGTGGAAATCCACCATGCCCAGCTCCCGTTTGGCCTCGGTGAAAGCGGCGGTAAATTCGCGGGCCATTTCCAGGAGCGTGATCATCTGCGAACGCACCCAGTTCCAATCCTCGGCCAGCGGATCGGAGCCGTTCTCGACGCGGGCCAGGGAAAGGAGAAACTCGGTTTCGCTCAGGAATTCCTTGAGCGGCTTGAGACAGTCGGTCCTCCGGCCGCGAGGGCACTCCCGCGCGGCGGCAGAGACCTGGTCCAGCACCGCGGCGGCATCGGCGCGGGAGGGCATGGGTTGGAGAGCGCGGAGGGCGGCGGCACAGGCGGCGGCGATTTCATTTTGGGGAGGCTGGCCTTCCAGCAGAGGCAGCCAGCGCCGCCGGCTCTCGCCCAGGGCGGCGAGCAGCCATTGCTGCCAAGTGTCCGGCTGGGGCGAGGCGAACCCGGCTATCTGGCCGGCAATCCAGCCGGCCGGATCCGGCAGCGTCTGCGCGTAGTGATGCAGGCGCAGGACCAGGGCGCGGATCGGTTTGTCCCAACCCCGGCCCTGGGTTTGGATAAGCTGCTGGACGGCCTCGGCGGCGCTGGTGCGCCCGGCGTAATGCTCTTGCAGAAGGCGCTCGAGCGTTTCGTCCGCCAGCAGGCGCGCCTCCTCTTCGGCCAGCACGGCAAGCTGCGGATCCAGTTCGAGCTCATAGAAGTGCTGCCGAATGAGTTCGAGGCAAAAGCTGTGGAGGGTGCCCAGGTGCGCGGTGTCGAACAAGGCCATCTGCTCCTGCCAATGCGAATTGCCGGGGTCGCTCTTGAGTTCCTCTTCCAGCCGGGCGCGAATCCGCTGCCGCATCTCCGCCGCCGCCGCTTCGGTGAAAGTCACCATCAGAATCTCGTCCAGGGACGCCGGCGGCTGGTCGGCCACCAGGCAGGCCAGGCAGCGCTCGACTAAGGTGCGGGTCTTGCCCGTGCCGGCCCCGGCCACGACCAGCACGTTGCCGCGCGCCGCAATCGCGGCCTGTTGGGCGGAAGTAAGACTCATGAGCAACTCACCATCCCCCGCCAGGCGGCGGAGAAGGGATAATAAAGGACCGAGCGCCAGAGCAGGCGTTTGACCTGACGGCGGCTGACTTTCAAGCGCCGACTCGGGTCAAGCACGTTGCCGCAGCGCAAGAGCCGGATGGTTTCGAGGCCGATGAGGATCGGCCAGGCGCAGGCCAATCGCACCCGCACGCTGCGGCGCGGCAAGGTGTTGGTATAGTCCCAACCGGCCTGCAAGTGGGCCTGGGCACGGCCCAGCAGGGCATCGTAGAGAGGACGCAGGCGCGGCTCGTTGGCCGGCTGCAGGAGGTCCGCGGGGCCCAGGCCGCAACTGGCCAACCCCTCCGCCGGCAGGTAGCAGCGGCCTTGTCTCAAGTCCGAGGGCAAATCGCGCAGAATGTTGACCAGTTGCAGTCCCTTGCCGAATCGAACGCCATTGGCCAGCAGGAAGGAATCATCCAGCGGCGCCTCGGCAAACAGGTGCGCGCGGCATATCCCGGTCCAGAATTCGCCCACGCAGCCGGCCACGCGGTAGGTGTAGTCGTCCAGTTCCGCATCCGTGCGCAGGCAAACAATGCGCTGGGCCGAGGCGCCCGCGAAACGGCGCAAGTCCAGTTCCTGTCCGCTGGTAATGGTCTCGAGCACCTGGCGCACTCGTTGGCGGTCGGCGGTAGCCAGGGCGCCAAGCAGCGCCAGGCTGGCCTCGGACTGTTCCAACAAGCGGCTCTCGGCGGGCGAGCCCTGGCGCCGGGCCAGTTCCCCGAGGTCCAGCGGGCGGTCGTGCAACCCGAGGATGCGCTCGCGCAGGGCCGCCAGGGTCGCTAACCGCTGCTCTACCGGGACCAGGCCGGTATCGGCGATGGTGTCGGTCGTGCGCGCCAGCAAATACGCCAGCCCGATTTGCGGGCGTATCCGTCCCGGCAACACGCGCAGCGTGAGATAAAACGAGCGGGAAACGTCCTTGAGCAGACACAGCGACGCCCCTGCTGAGCAGAACTCTGAATGGCCGGACTGACGCGACATGCCGGGGACAATTAACAGGGAAGCACGATAAAGGGAAGCCTTTCGAGCCTGGGGCGTCGACCTTGGGCGCATGTCGGATTCTTCCGAATGGGCACCTCCTTAAGTATTGAGGATTATTGAAAATTGAAAATTGAAAATTGGTCAATGGTAATTAGTATCCGGGAGCGATGCTGCCCGGGTTCATTTACCAATAACCAATTCTCAATAATCAACTCTCAATCAGATCCTTCCGAAGAAGACTCTCTTCGAAGAATCTGAGATGCGCACCTCGATCTTCGACCCTCGGCCCGGTCTCGAGCCGCCCTGGGGGTTGACCTTCTGTCCGGGAGCAGCCATCCTCGCCGCCATGCAAGAGATGGCACACTTGAGGCCCTATTTGGACCAACAACTGCCCGCCGCGCTGGAGATGCTGCGGGAGATGGTGGAGATCAACAGTTTCACAGGCAATCCGGAGGGGGTGAATCGGCTGGGCCGGCTCACCGCAGAACGGTTTGTGCCGCTGGGCTTCCAGGCGGAGTTCGTGCCCTCGGCCAACCCCGGCTGGGGCAATCATCTGGTCCTGACCCGGCCTGGGGCCTCCGGCAAAAGCATCGCCATGGTCTCGCATCTGGACACGGTGTTTCCTCCGGAAGACGAGGCGCGGAACGATTTCCGGTGGCAGCGCCAAGGGGACCGCATTTTCGGTCCGGGCACCCTCGACATCAAGGGCGGCACGGTGATGATGTGGCTGGTCTTGAGCGCCTTGCGCCAGCACGCGCCGGAGGTCTTCAACGCCATCACTTGGAAGCTGTTTTGGAACTCCTCCGAAGAGCAGTTTTCACCCGACTTCGAGCACGTCTGCCGCAGCCGCTTCGACGACGGAACGCTGGCGGCGCTGGTGTTCGAGGCGGAGGAACGCTCGGGGAACGAGAGCCTGGTGGTGGTCGGGCGCAAAGGCCGAGGCGCCTGGAAGGTGACGGCCACCGGGCGCGGCGCGCACGCGGGCGGCAAGCACCCTTTTGGCGCCAATGCCATCGTTCAATTGGCCCAGACCGTGCAGCGCATCGCCGCGCTTACGGACTACTCACGACAACTCACTTTCAATGTCGGCGCCATTTGCGGCGGCACGGTGGTCAATCGTGTCCCGCACGAAGCCACGGCCGAAGGGGAATTCCGGGCGTTCGCGCCCGAGACCTGCGCCCAGGCGAAGCAGGCGCTGCTGGCCCTGGCAGGCCCCGGGCAGGTCCGCAGCCCGGAGGACGGCTATGCCTGCGAGGTGAAGATTCAGATTCTTGAAGAATGGCGCCCCTGGCCGCCCAACCCGGCAACCGAGCGCCTGTGCCAATTGTGGAGGCAGGCCGGCGCCCAGCTTGGCCTGAGCGTCAACGGCGAGGCCCGCGGCGGTCTCAGTGACGGCAACGGCCTTTGGGATGCCGTGCCGACCCTCGATGGCCTGGGGCCCTGGGGCGACAACGACCACTGCTCCGAGCGCAGCCCCGACGGCTCGAAATTGCCCGAGTTCGCCGCCGTCAGCTCCTTTGTCCCCAAAGCAGCCGTCAACGTGGTGGCGATACTCAAGCTGATCGAGGTCGCCGGGCAAAGGCGTTGAGTGTCGAGTGTCGAGTGTCGAGGGGGGTGTCGGGGGAACGAAGTGCCTCCCCTCGGCCCTCGACACCCGCCCCCCGACACTCGACACCTGACACTCGACACCTGACACTCGACACCTGACACTCGACACCCGACACTCGACACCCTAATACCGGTAGTGCTCGGCCTTGTACGGGCCGTCGATGGGCACGCCGATGTAGTCGGCTTGCTGCTGCGTGAGCCTGGTGAGCTTGACGCCGATCTTCTCGAGGTGCAGGCGCGCGACCTCCTCGTCGAGCTTCTTGGGCAGCCGATAGACGGCCGGCTTGTAGGTCTGGCGGTTGGTCCACAGGTCCAACTGGGCGAGGACCTGGTTGGTGAACGAGTTGGACATCACGAAGCTGGGGTGGCCTTCGGCGCAGCCCAGGTTGACCAGCCGGCCTTCGGCCAGCAGGTAAATGCTGCGGTCCCCGGGAAGGTCGTAACGATCCACCTGGGGCTTGATGTTCACCCGCGAGACGCCTGGCGCCCCGTTGAGCCGGTCCACCTGAATCTCGTTGTCGAAGTGGCCGATATTGCAGACAATCGCCTGGTCCTTCATCTCGAGGATGTGTTCCAGGGTCAGCACATCGCAGTTGCCCGTGCAGGTGACATAGATGTCGGCCTTGCCCAGGGTGTCCTGGATCGTGGCGACCTCGAAGCCCTCCATGGCGGCCTGGAGAGCGTTGATCGGGTCGATTTCGGTGACGATGACGCGGGCGCCGAAGCCTCGCAGGGAGTGGGCGCTGCCTTTGCCGACATCGCCATAGCCGCAGACGCAGGCGGTCTTGCCGGCGATCATTACGCCCAGGGCGCGCTTGAGGCCGTCCGCCAGCGATTCGCGGCAACCGTAGAGGTTGTCGAATTTGGACTTGGTGACCGAGTCGTTGACGTTGATGGCGGGGACCAGAAGCCGGCCGGCCTCGAGCATCTGATAAAGCCGATGCACGCCGGTGGTCGTCTCTTCGCTCACGCCCTTCCATTCTTTGACCGCCTCGGTGAACCAGCCGGGGCGTTCCTTGGCGCAACGTCTCAGGAGGTTCTTGATGGCCTCCTCTTCGTGGCTGCCGCCGGGTGTGTTGACCCAGTCGCTGCCATGCTCCATTTCGTGGCCCTTGTGGAGCAGGAGCGTGGCGTCTCCGCCATCGTCCACCACCAGTTGAGGGCCTTTGCCGCCCGGGTGCGTCAGGGCGGCCAGGGTGAAGTCCCAATATTCCTCGAGTGATTCGCCTTTCAAGGCGAAGACGCTGACGCCGCTCTTGGCGATGGCCGCCGCCGCCTGGTCTTGCGTGCTGAAAATATTGCAGCTCGCCCAGCGCACCGACGCGCCCAACTCGACCAGCGTCTCGATCAGGACCGCCGTCTCGATGGTCATGTGCAGCGAGCCGGAAATGCGCACCCCGTGGAAGGGCTTCTGCGGGCCGTGCTTGGCGCGAACCGCCATCAGGCCCGGCATCTCCTGCTCGGCGACGGAGATTTCCTTGCGGCCCCATTCGGCGAGGGTGAGGTCTCTGACCTTGTAGTCTTGGGCCGCGCGCGTCTTTAGGCCGGCGGACGCGGTCTTTCTGCCGTTGGCTTTTGTCAAAGTTGGCATACCTGGTATTGCTGGGTTGATATTGAGTTCCGGGCGGGTTCAAGCGCCGACCTGGGGCCGGACGGCACGCCGGGCCGCCGCCCGGCCATCGAACAGGGCGGCGGCCTTCTGCAAGGTCACCGGCGCGACCGCAGCCGCAGACTGCCTGGCTGCCTTGCGGAGCGCGTCGGTCTTGTCCGTCAGTTCCCACGTGATGTCCGGATCGGTCTTGCCGAAATGGCCGTAATTGGTCGTCTTGGAATAAATCGGGCGGAGCAGGTTGAGCTGTTTGATAATCGCCGCCGGTTTGAAGCAGAAGACCTCGTTGACGGCCCTCTCGATTTCCACGTCGGGTATGACGCCGGTGCCGAAGGTGTTGATGCAAACCGAGACCGGGTCCGGGTAGCCGATGGCATAAGCAAACTGGATTTCGGCGCTGGTAGCCAGGCCGGCGGCGACGATGTTCTTGGCCACATAGCGGCCCATGTAAGCCGCGCTCCGATCGACTTTCGAGGGGTCTTTGCCCGAGAAAGCCCCGCCGCCGTGGCGGCCCATCCCGCCGTAGCTGTCGACGATGATCTTGCGCCCCGTGAGCCCGGTGTCGCCCTGCGGCCCGCCGACGACGAACCGGCCGGTGGGATTGACCAGGTAAACCGTCTTGTTGTCCAGCAGGCGGGCCGGCAGCACTTTCTTGATGATTTCGTTAATGATGAACCGCTCGATGGTCTTGTGCGTGGCGTCGGCGGCGTGCTGGGTCGAAACGACGACATTCGTGATGCGGACCGGCTGATCGTCCACATATTGCACCGAAACCTGGCTCTTGGCGTCGGGCCGCAGCCATTTCACGGCGCCGCTTTTGCGCACGCGCGTCAACTCGCGGCCCAGCGTGTGCGCATACATGATGGGCGCCGGCATCAGCTCGGGCGTTTCGTTGGTGGCGTAGCCGAACATCAGCCCCTGGTCGCCGGCCCCTTGCTCCGCCGTCTTTTTCCCTTCCGCCGCGCGGGCGTCCACGCCCTGGGCAATGTCCGGGCTTTGCGAGGTGATGGCGTTCAAAATCAGGACTCGGTCCGCGTGGAACACATCGTCGTCATGCGTATAGCCGATTTCCCGGATGGCCTGGCGGGCGATCTGGTTGTGATCGAGCTTGGCCTGGGTGGTGATTTCCCCGCCGACCACCACCAGGTTGCACTTGGCGTAAGTCTCGCACGCCACGCGGCTGTGCCGGTCCTGGGCCAGGCAGGCGTCCAGCACCGCATCGGAAATCGTGTCGCAGACTTTGTCGGGATGGCCTTCACCCACCGACTCGGAAGAGAAGATAAAGTTTTTGCTCATGGCGTTAAGTTCAACGGACCGCAGCTAATGACGACATATTGACGTATCAGGATAAGATGATACGAGAATGCCGACGGGAGTCAAGACCTGGATTTCAAAAAGATTCAACCGCCAGGGCTGCTTTAAAGTCACGCTGGTCAGACGAAGGGCAACCCCGCAGCCCTGAAATCCGAAATCCGAAGTCCGAAATCCTCACCTGGCGTAGCCAGAACCAACGCGGGAAGAGAGCAACCGCGGAATACGCGGAATACGCGGAAAAGGATTGCTTATCGTCTTGGGTTTCCGCGTATTCCACGTATTCCGCGGTTCAAGATCGCAGCCATCTTGGATTCAATTATACGGGGACGAAGCGAAGGAAATCCGAAATCCGAAGGCCGAAGGCTGAGATCGCAAAGTTCTCGGGCATTGGCTCTGCGCCCGATACTGAGGCCATGGGCGCTTCCGTGTGACGCAGGGACCGCACCGAATGAGGGACCGGCTGCGGCCTTCGGATTTCGGACTTCTCGGTTTCCGGGTCAGGGCGCCCGGACCTCTTCGGGCAGAGGGGCCGGGGCGGGTGGCAGAGCCGGGGGTTGGGACTCGCGGGGGTTTTTGGCGCGTTTGTTGCGGGGCAGCGGGCTGAGGACGACGCTGAGGTCGCGGTCGCCCGCCATTTTGGGCGGCGAATCCGCCTGGCCATAAGGGGCGATGTCTTTGACGAATTGGTTGACCACCTGGAAGCCGATTTCTTTGTGCGCTTTTTGGCGTCCGCGAAAGCGCAACTTGACGCGAACTTTCATGTCATCGCACAGGAATTGGATGGCGTGGTCTCGCTTGGTCGCCAGGTCGTGAGGGTCAATCGCGGGAGAGATTTGAAGCTCTTTCATTATGTTCGCCGGCTGGCGGGCGTGGGCGCCTTTATTGCGTTTGGCTTCCTCGTAGAGGAATTTGCCGTAATCGACGATGCGGCAAACGGGCGGCGTGGCGTTGGGCGCGACCTCGATGAGGTCCAGGCCTTTGGCCTGGGCCAACCGGAGGGCTTCATTGAGAGACATGACGCCGAGTTGCTGTTTGGCGTCGCCGACGACGCGGACTTCGCGGGCACGGATTTTTCCGTTGCGGCGATGCAAGGGCTCGCGAGAATGAAAGGAGCGGGAAGGGAAAGGGCGGCTCAATGAGGCCTCGCGGGTTGGGGATTATTCATGCGGCAAAATGCCGGGCGGAACACTAATATGTGATCGGTCATTGACAGGACTTCAGTTTCGCACAATTGCCCCGGCAGGCAAGAATAAAATGCGGCCTGGGGTAATCGCTCAGTGATGGCGGAGACGGAGTCACCGGCGGACCCCTCACCCCGGCCCTCTCCCCTTCCGAAGGGGAGAGGGAGAAGCGTCGACAGACTCTTGAACTGCCAGGCGCCTCCGGTTCCTCAAGCCGCTACGGACAATTCTCCCTCCCCCCATCCGATGGGGTGAGGAGCCCGCCCGCGGTCTCGCGGTCTCGCTCCCGCCTTTTTGGAGCTTTACGTCTTCCACCTGCGGTGGTACACTCAACTCACGCGTTGGTTTTCGACGGGCTCCCGGCCCCGGTGCTCCAAGGAGCGCCGTGCCAGCGACTCCAGACTTTCCTGCCGCGTCTTTGCCTTCCGTGGAATGGGAAGGTATTTGGATCGATTTGTTTATGTCACAACCTGTCATCATTCAGGGTGGCATGGGCGTTGCGGTCTCGGGCTGGCCGCTGGCGCGCGCTGTGTCACGCTTGGGGCAGCTTGGCGTCGTCTCCGGAACGGCGCTGGCCGTCATCCTGGCCCGGCGGCTCCAACTGGGCGACCCGGGCAGCGAGCTTCGCCATGCCCTGGCCCGGTTCCCTTTCCCGCGCATGGCCGCCCGCGTCCTGGCAGATGAATTCCTGCCCGGCGGCAAATCCGCCGCGGCGCCTTTCAAACTCACGCCGGTGCCCGACCTCAGACCCTGCCCTGCGCTGGTGGAACTGACTGTCGTCGCCAACTTCGTCGAAGTCTTCCTGGCCAAGGAAGGCCACGCGGGCTTGGTGGGCGTCAACTACCTCGAAAAGATCCAGCTCCCCACGCTCCCCTCGCTCTACGGCGCCATGCTCGCGGGCGCAGACTACATCCTCATGGGCGCGGGCATCCCCCGCGCCATTCCCGGCGTGCTGGACCTCCTGGCCCGAGGCGAGCCGGCTCAACTGCACATCGACGTCGAAGGCGCTCTCCCCGGCGAGGAGCACTTCGCGACGTTCGACCCGCGCAGCTTTTGCGGCGGCGTTGTGCCTCAACTCAGGCGGCCCCAATTCCTGGGCATCGTCGCCTCCGCCACCCTGGCCATGACTCTGGCCAGGAAGTCCAGCGGACGCGTCGATGGCTTTATCGTCGAAGGTCCGACTGCCGGGGGACACAACGCTCCGCCCCGTGGCCCGCTCCAACTCAGCCCCGAGGGCGAACCCGTTTATGGCCCGCGCGACGTGGCCGAGTTGGAAAAAATTCGCGCCCTCGGGCTCCCCTTTTGGCTGGCTGGCTCATACGGTCGTCCCGGCAAACTCGGCGACGCGCTCGGCCTCGGCGCCGCGGGGATTCAGGTCGGCACCCCCTTTGCCTTCTGCGAAGAATCGGGTATCCAACCCGAGCTCAAGCGGCAAGTCCTGGCCCTCAGCCGCCTCGGCCAGATCCGGGTCTTTACTGACCCGGTCGCTTCACCCACCGGGTTCCCCTTCAAAGTGGCCCAAATCCAACACACCCTCTCGGACCCCGTGCTCTACCAGGACCGTCCCCGCATCTGCGATCTCGGCTATTTGCGCCACCCTTACCGCAAAGCCGATGGCACCGTCGGCTACCGCTGTCCCGCCGAGCCGCTCGAGGATTATCTGCGCAAAGGCGGGGCCGCCGAACAAACCCTGGGCCGCAAATGCGTTTGCAACGCTCTGCCCGCAACCGTGGGCCTCGCCCAAGTGCGCCCTGGAGGGCCAGCCGAGTTGCCCCTGGTCACCGCCGGCGACGACCTGGCGCACCTCGCCCAATTCCTTCCGCCCGACGGCGATTCCTACTCCGCCGCCGACGTCCTCCGCCAGCTCCTGCCGCACAAACAGAGCACCTCCTCGCGCGCCGCCCTGGGCGTAGTATGCCTCCAAACGGAGTAAATGAGCCGTTGCTCGGCCTCGTCACATCAGGACGGAACGATGATTCTCCGGCAGAACGGCTCCGGCCACTCCGCTGGAGTGGGATTAAAAACCGTCGTTGGCATTGCGGCGAGCGCGGGGGTTGGCTTCGAGTAGTCGAACTCCGCTCGACGCAACGGAGAGTATAAACGGGTTAAGGTCGCGAACAAGTTGGAGGCGCAACTGGCGCCGCTGGGCCGGCCGGAGTTGAAGCACATCCAGGTGCCAATCGAGGTCTATCGCGTGGTCCTGCCGTGGCAATGGGGAACGCCGACGCGAGCGGCTTCGGGCCGTGTTCGCACGCTTCAGGGGTCCCGAGCATTCGCTGTCTCACCGACCCGGGGCCCGACCATTCGCCCTCAGTGTCGGCGGATGGAAAACGAGTGTGCTTCAGCTCCGACCGCGATGGGACGGACCGAATCTGGGTCAAGGAGATTGGGTCCGGCTGGGAAACTCCCTTAACCAGCGGCCCGGATGACTTCCCGCGTCTCTCGCGGGATGGCAGCGCGGTTCGGTTTACCCGCCTCGGCGCCAAGCGCGCGCTCTTTCGCGTCCCTTCCAACTACGCTGCGCGGCACAGCCAAATCGTCGCCCCACCCGGCGCGGGCGTAGATCTATCGCGCGCGGCCATCTTCCGCACCGTGAGCCGCCTCTACATAAAGGGCGTTGGATCACCAGCGCCTGGCCGGGCGCGAGCAGGCCGACGATGCAGTGGGTTTTGGCCGTCTCGAGGGCCTCCTCGGGCGTGAGCGGCGGCAGAATCGTGGCCAACCGCCTGGCCAGCATCGATTTGACCGCGCCCGGCAGGCCGATGAGCAGGCTATGGTGGCGAATCGCCCGGTATGCTATGATCTGGGGAGACCGAACATTATGGCTTTGGCGATTTCATATTCGCGGTATTCGATGATCGGGCAGGCGGACGGTGACTCGGAGCGGCGGCAGAAGGACCCGGCGGTGGAATACTGCCGGAGGCACGGCCACAAGCTCCTGGACATCCGCATCGACCGGGGGCAGAGCGGCTACTACGAGGCCAACCTGAGCCCCAACGCGGAGCTGGGCAAGATCCGGGAGGACGTCCGGCAGGGCCGGGTCCCAAGGGGGACGCTGTTCCTGATCGAGTCCTACGACCGGATGAGCCGGGCCGACATCGTGGTGCAGCTGGCGCTGTTCGCCGAGTTCCTCCTCAACGGCATCAGCATCGTGAATTTGAGGGACGGATCCATCGTCAGTGTTGAGATCCTGGCGAAGAACCCGTATCTTATGTTCAGTTCATTGGGCGATATGGCGCGCGCGAATCAAGAATCGGCCTACAAGGTGTTTCGGGCCGACGAGTCTGGACGGAAAAGCGCAGGCATCTGAAGGAGAAGCGGTTCACCTCCCAGTGCCCGGCCTGGATGTGCCCGGCCAAGGGTGGTCCCGGCTTCAAGCTCATCCCGGCGCTGACGCGGGGCCTTGAGGAGCGGGAGGCGCAGAGGCAGAAGGCCGAGCGCAAGCTGGCCGAGGCTACCGCTGAGTCGAAGCACCTGGACGACGACTTCAAGGGCCTGCTGGAGTATGATCAGGTCGAGGTCCAGGAGCGCCGGCGCCTGCGCGACCACCTGCGGCGCGTCGTGAGGCGCGTGAACCTCAACCCCACGTCGCTACCCCACGACCTGGCCGAGGACCTGGTCAACCTGGGCCACGACCTCTCCGACGTGAAGCGGTGCTTCCAGGTGGTGTTCTGGAACGGCACCGAGCGCTGGGTGCTCGACTCCGACCCGGTCCACATCCTCAACGTCCGCGACATGTTCGCGGACAAGAGGAAGTGCTAACGGCGCCGGATTTTTCGCTTCCTTTTCAGTTTCAAACCCTCAACGGGTATCCGAGCGCCCTCGCCGCCGGGCGCATCCTCGACCTAATCAAGCCGGTGCCAGGAGCAGGCCGAGGAGTAGCGGAGCAGGCCCATGACGCAGATCCAGTCGCCAGCGGCTTGCCTCTGCCAGTGGCGCATGGAGCGAACAGAGGGCGAAGTCGGCAAGGACCATACGCCCCGAGGGCCAGCCCGACCCCATCATGGAAGACCCCCGCTGGCCCGCCGTACGGAACTCTTTCAGGAGAACGTCAGAAAGTCCGGCCGCAGTTGCACTGGCATGCCGCTGTTCAAGGATTCATGGTACGGCATCGGCTCTCGCCCACGTCGGCTTCCGACCGGTCGTAGGGACCCGTCCTTGGGTTCCTGCCCTCGAATCATTGCAGTTGGAGGATATAAAACCGCTGCGGCGCGTTCGGATTCACCGCGTTGGTTGCGGTGATGCTGAAATTCCCATCCGCGACCGGGACGTTGGTCGCGACGGGCGCCCACTGGTTCAATGGCTCAGTTAGGTTCGTCCACATTAGCACAAAATAGGTCCGGCCGGACAGCCCGGCAGTGCCGTTGAGCACCAGGTTCGCGCCGGCCAGGCTGATGCCGGCGATGCCCGGTGGTTGCGCCGCCGACGAGACGCTGATGTCGTCCAGCCCGAAATACGCCGTATCGTTCCGGTATCCAAACTTCAGGACCGCGGTGCCGGCCGCCGCCGTGACTGTCAGTTGGATGTTGGTCCAGCCGATGACGGGAAGATTCGTCATATCCAACAGCACGGTTCCATTCCATGAAACCTGAAACTCGTTGTTGGTTTTGCTGGTGGGATTATGCAGCCAAAACGAGATCGAATAAACCGCCCCGGGGAGCGTGGAGAGAGTTTGGGAAAGATACCCGAGCGACCCGTACGCGGACAATGCGGCGCCGTACTTGCCCGAATGCACGTAATTGGCGGACGCCGAGGGCGATGATTGGCCAAAGTTCCCGCCGGCCGTCCAATTCGTGAACGTTCCCGTTTCAAACCCGCCATTGAGAATCGAACCTGGATAAACCACGGCGATGGCGGGGCCGGAACCGATGATGGTGGCGCCATTATTGTTGCCCGCGATGAGCGTGGGAGTAAACGGTCCTTCGTTAGTATAGGTATGCGTCGGATTCGCCGCGCCTTGGAATTGGGCGCCATCGCCAAAATTCCACTTCCATTCGATGATGGTATTGCCTCTGTCATCGACGCCGGGCGCGGTGAATTGCACGGTTTGTGGCGGTATGCCGTTCGTCGGACTGGCGGTGAATTCAATCGAGGGCGTGGCGGTCGGGGTCACCGCGAAGACCAATCCCGAACCCGCGATCGAACTCCCCGAAGCGGGCGCGCCGTACTCACACGTCCCATACACGGTGTTGCCAATCGCCACCAAGTCTCCCACCGGCTTGCCTTGCTGGAAGGGGAACGCGTGCAGGGGCGTAAACCCTGTCCCATCGGTGTTGATCTGAAAAACTGTGCCGGCACTTCCATTGCCCCCGATCGACGCGGTCCCATACAACGCGCCGCCTGACAGCGCCAAGGCCCCCATCGCTACAGACCCGCCAAAGGTGTTAGTGAGTTCGTACAGTGTCGCAAAGCCCGTCCCATCGGTATTCACCCGGAATATCGTGCCGGGGCCCCCGATGTCTCTTGGGTCGAGGCTGGCCTTCGTGCCGCCGTACGAGGTCGTCCCATAGAGCGTATTGCCGGACAAGATCAAACCGGCCGCCGGATTGGCCCCATCGGGGTCGTTGTTAATCCCACGGAGGGGCACGGGAAAACTATAAAAAGCGGCAAAGCCCGTCCCGTTCGTATTGATTTTGAAAAGCGTTCCGGCGCCGCCGGGCCCGCCATAATGCGCCGTCCCATACAGCGTGTCTCCCCCCAACACCAAGCCGGCCAACGGACCATTTCCGTCGCTGTTCGTGCCGTTTGCCGCCGCGCTGAAATCGTAAAGATTGGTAAATCCCGTGCCATCTGTGTTGATCTTGAATATCGTTGACTCATTGCCCCCCACTTCGGCGGGGAACGGCTGTGATCCCCCCGCCGTCCCATAAAGCGTGCTGCCGGACAAGACCAGGCCGGCCGTGGGGAACGCTCCATCCAGCCCGTTCGTAAAGCTGTAGAGATTGGTGAATCCGGTCCCGTCCGTGTTGACCCGGAAAATCGTCCCGACGCCGAACGTCCCGCCAATCTCCGTCGTCCCATAAAGCACGCCGCCCGCCGAAGCCAAGGTCCCCAGGGGAGTGGCCCCGTCGCTGTTCGCGTAACTATTGTCTCCGGCCGCCGATTCGTTCGTGGCCGCGGTGAACACGTGGAGAGTGGCAAAACCCGTCCCATTGGTATTGACCTTGAAAACAACCCCCGCGCCCGCCACGCCGCCCGCCGAGGTGGTCCCGTAAAACGAGTCGCCCGACAATACCAGTCCGCCCTGCGGCTGCGCGCCGTCGCTGCCGTTGGCCAGCACCGTAAAGCCTGAGCCGTCCGTGCCGAGCTTGAAAACGGTTCC
>Ga0187873_1000794_pt1 | contig 29466 bp, 41 predicted proteins | sample June2016WEW_16_1_2_FD_133012 | JGI IMG/M metagenome (GOLD analysis project Ga0187873, IMG submission 133012) | Peatland microbial communities from SPRUCE experiment site at the Marcell Experimental Forest, Minnesota, USA - June2016WEW_16_100 | ecosystem: Environmental > Terrestrial > Soil >...
AATCCGGCGATGCGGGAAGAAGAGTCTCGCGCGCGGGCCAATGCAGTTCGTTTTAGGGGCGAATAGCGCGCAATAGCGCGTCTGGCAGGCACTTACGAGGGGGAGCGGGCTGGAATAGCGGTCTGATACAGTTTTGGTGGGACGTCCGGCCGTTCGCAGAGGATCGACACAGTTTCAGGGGCTTTGCAGGGCAAATTCCGAGCGTCTGAAAGTGTATTGAAACGAGGTTCATAGGCCAAAGAGGGGAAGCTGTTTCTGGGGTGAACGGGCGGCGGGCTGTTGCCCCTTGCGGCGCTTGGCGGTGAGGACCTGGTGGGCCAGGGCGAGGGCCTCGACGGTTTGGTCTTCGCGTGGAACGGGCTTACAGCGGAGCAGGAGGGCCTCGACCTTGGCGCGCATACTCTTGGCCTCGCCATAGTATTCTTCCCAGTGGTGGTGCCAGTGTTCCTGGACACAATGCGTGAGGTAGCCGGGCCAGTATTTCACGGTGGCCGTATTCCCCTTGCGGACCACGTCCATTAGGACCTCGAGCATGATGGCCTGGTAGCGCGCGGCAGGGAGGGTGAAACCATGGCTGTTGATGAAGCGGGCCGGCCAGAGAATCACGTAGCGGCGGATGAAGTTGGAATCCTGGGCCCACTTCTTTGCCGTCGCATCGCCGTAGAAGTGGTGGCGGACAAAGTCGAGGAGGCGGTTGACCAGGTCCTCGGGTGTGTCCTGGCGCGGGCGGTCAGTTGGCTGGTCTGGTTTCATCGGCAGGCGGGTCTTCTACCTCGGGCGAGGGTGGCGGGTTCGGTGGCTCATCGGGCAAGGGCAAGGGCTTGGCCTCCCAGCAGGAGCCATCGGCGGCGATGAAGTCGGGCATAAAGGTCATTTGATGAGCGCGTGGAGGCGGCGACCGAGTGCGAGGGCGTAACGGATCATGCGCTTACCCTGGCTAAGCGCGGCGTCACGGGCCTGGGTGGCGGCCGGGAGGTCATCGCGCGTGAGTGTGTCGGTTAGGTGGTAGCCGGCTTGGCCGCGAACGACGTCGGCGCCGAGGGATTCGGCGATAAGCCGGACTTTGCGTTCCGACCAATTGAGTCCGGAGGTCAGTTCGTGGCGCGTCTGCCAGCCATGTCGCGCGAGCCAGGCGCGCAGGGCGGCCTGGTCATCTAGGTCGAGGGTGAATTGGAGTTCGGGCTGGTTCACCGTTAGTTGCCGAGTCTGGCCTTGAGGGCGCCCAGGATCTTGATCTGCGCCGCGCTCATGTGTTTCCTGGGGATGTGGACGCTGAGGACGGCCTCGCCGGTCCGGTGGATGAACTGGCCGGTCGCACAGGGCGGAAAGCCGTAAGAGAGCGCAAGGCTAACGAACGCGGTGCGGGGCCAGGCGACATCTGGGTCGGTGCCCTTACCGGCTAGAATGACTCGGCTGATACGGAATTGCTGTTCCACGGCGGCCATGATGCGATCGAGGGTTGGCCGCGGCGGTTGTTCTTGCTCTGCCGGCTGTTTAACCGGACGGACGGGTTTGTCCTCCAGCAGACTGAATATGGCCGCAACCTGCCGGACACGGTCCGCTTGCAATGACCGGAAGTGAAGAACGCCGTCCTGGCCAAGCTCGAGCTTATGCACCTTTACGTGGTTCAGTTCCAACCAGAGAGCTTGCAGGGTCAACTCGGCAAGACCACGGTCGAGAGACCTGGTGAACAGCTTGGCTTCTTCGGAAGTCACGAAGTCGCGAAGCTGGCGGGCCGCCGAGCCAGGCTCGATCCCTTCACCCGTCATGATCTTGGCGCAGAGATCCGACAGGGCAGTATGGCTTTCCCAAAAGTCAGCACCGGTTCCGGGTTTGCTCTCGGTCATCAAGGCGAAGGCGAAGGCGCTATGGATGCCGACCGTCCGCAGGCCAATGGTTCGCGGCCGGTGAAGAACGGCGTAGTCCACCGCTGGCTCGAAGGCCCTATAGACCTCGAGCGTCTGGCCAACCGAGAGCCGCCGCGTGCGCTGAGGGCAACAGAGATTGGCCACGCCCATGCAGAGCGAGGCAATGACACTGCCGCGCTTCAGTCCGTGCTGGATGGTCAACTGATCCCCAACCGACCTGGTCGCGCCACGATCCACGCAATCCATCGTGGTCATTTCCCGGCCATCGATGGCGCTCGGCAGACCGAAGGTCACCATCATGCGGACGGTGCGCCCACTGAGGATTATGGCCAAGAGGCGGTGCTGGCCGTCGATCAGTTCGTCACGGTCATCAAAGGCAATGCCCTGGTGCGTGGCCGTCCACTGGTCGCGGAGCATGTCGCGGGCATAAGCCTTCACGACGTCTTCGCGGACCCGGCGGTTGTGGAAGTTATTCTTGATCCAACGCCTGGCCAGGTCTGGCGTGATGTCCATCCAGATGGACTGGACCTTGCCGAGCGAGGCGGCGGTGACGCCGTTCCTGGCCACAGGAAGGGGCTCGCCTGGTCCATAGATCCCAAGCCGGTGGCGCTCGGCCGCGTCAATGGCGAGGAGCGGGCTGAGTCCGGGTGCGAAGGGAGTCGATTGCGTTGCGGTTGTCATGATTACCGTTTTGTTGATTTAACAGGAGGGCCGAGATGGCGCGACGCGATTTGGCCGCGCGATAGCGCATGGCGTTTTGGCGCGCGCAATCGGCCCTGGACCGCAAGCCGAGGTTGCGCGGGGACAGGTTGTTTTTATTCCCGTCCACGCAGATCACGGTGTAGCCGGCCGGGACCGGGCGGCCATTGTGCTGCACCCAGATGGTGTGATGGAGCGCGGGGCGGCCGGTGCCGGGCTTGAAAGGTCCAGGGTAGTAGCCGTCCCCCTTTGGGGACCAAAAGAAAAGCCGACGGTGCCAGATCACTCCCCGGCTGGCCAACTTGAGTTTGACTGGGGCGCTCCCAGAGTCGTGGCCGGCATTGGCCGCGCGGGCGATGTCCCAGGCACGGGGCGTCGTATAGTCGAACGGCTCGACGTTGCTGGAGAACGGCTCCTGCGGGCGCTCCTTCCCGCGCTTCAGCTTGCGCCGTGCGCGGGCAATGAACTCGGCCCGCTTGTTCATCGGCCAATGCCGCCACTCAACCTTGAGCTGAGGCGGTATCATGATCCGCGTTAGGCCGGCAATCATGACATCGATTTGGGCCGGCGTAGCCGGAGTGTGGGGGGCCCAACAGCCGTTTGGCAGATGGCGATTTGGAGGGAGGGGCGGCCGGACGGCGAGGCCGCGGCGCTGGAAGACCTTCCGGAGTGATCCGCGGTCGTGTCCATAGGCGCGGGCCAGACCGGCCAGCGAACAACCACGCTGGTAGTCGGCATACATCGTGGAGACGAGATCGGAGGGGAGGGTCATGGGTCAACGGCCTCCTCTGGCGGGGAAAGGCCAATCATGTGGTAACCGCAGGCGGGGCAGTAGAGCTGTTTGATGTGGGCCCGTCCGCAGATGTCTGCTTCTCGGACGAATGATCCAAAGTCGAACTGGTAAGCGCAGTGCTGGCACTTGGGAGGCCCGTGATGATTGATGCAACCCTCTACTCTCACGACGTCGCCGGTCATGGCGCTGGCCTCGTAAAAGGCATTCCATCGACGGCGCCGTAAAGACTTGGCGGCGCGGACCTGTAGCACAAGCAGGCGCTTCTCCATCCTCCTGGCGGCCCGCTTGATCTCGACCGTATCGGGCGCGAATGTCTTAACCGCGTCCAACAGGGTAACAGTTGCGTCCAGAAGATTCACCGGTCATTCCCTTGTGGCGGCGCGCAGTTGCTCCGTCAGTCTGTTGAGTTCGATTTCGTTGGCAGAACGCACACGCTCGAAGTATCGCAGGATCAAGGTGCGGTGGTTGTTGATCCAGTCCTCATACTTCCGGACTGAGTTGCAGGGACAGCCCCAGACGAATCGGCGCCCATCAATGTAACCGAAGGAGATGGCATCGCTGGTGTTGTTCTCCTGGTATTTTTCGGGCTCCGCTTTGGCCGCCTGCTGCAGACATTCAAGCTCACCCTCATCCATGTAATGACCGGAGCCGACGTAATGGGTAACCCCGCAGAATTCACACTCGGCAGCCGGTGTGCCGCCGTCGCAGAGGACATCAGCGAATTCTTCACTGGGGGGATCGAGCTTGGGTTTCTTGCTCATGCGCTCAGAAGGGTTGATTCTCGCTGACCGCGGCCAAGTCGGGCGCCGGTTCCGTGGGTTTGGCGGCCCTGGCGCGGCGGCGCACGTTCAGCGTCATCATGAGCTGGTGCAGACTCTCGGTGGGAAGATCGTCCAGAGCGCTGAGCCCGGCGCAAATATGGGCGCACTGGGGAAGGGCGAGGACATAGGCATCGCCGCCGAGCGGCTCAGCGTGTTTGCGGATGCGCCAGAGGAGGCGGCGCCGGAAGCCTGGAGTGTCCGCGGTAAGGATCCGGTTAGGCCGCCGTTGATGGTCGCGGCCGGCCGTGACAGTGATCAGCTCGGCTGGGAGCGTCTCGACCGTAAGGGCCACCTTGTCGGCGAACATGCCCAGGTGGGCATAGACGTGGTCGATGTCGCCGGTGTTGTCCAGGTCGTTCATGCTGAGGACCTGACGGCCAACGGCCTGGCTGATGACCTGGAGGCGGCGGTCGCGGTCCTGGGGATCCCAACCCTGGGCTCGGCAGGCGCGGGGCCAGCGGTCCAGGAGGATTGACATGCGTTGTTTGGCGGTCATGGGCTTAATGCTTGATCTGTCTCAGCCCGGTTAGCATGGCGAAGCGGTCAGCCAGCCGTTCCACGGTCGCCCTGGTCTGGCCGCAGACCTCAGCACGCTCTTTCAGGGCGCGCAGGCCATGCAACACGTTTCCATGATCCATTAGGCGATCCCCCAACCGGAAGCGGCGACCGATTTGATCGAGAGAGAGAGGTGTGAAGTCCCTGGCGACTCGCATGGCGTGGAACCGCGGCCACACGATGTGCTCAGCCTTCGATCGCAACGCCAAATCATCCCGCGAGAGCCGAAAATATTCGCGGACAAGTCCCTTCGCGCACTCTACTACCGTGTCCCAGTTGGCTGACTCCTTGCGCCAGGGTTTTACCAACTCCTCGAGCATTTCTCGCAGTTGCAAGATCTCCGAAGTACCTTTCGCCATCCAGGCCTCCAAGATCTCCAACCTCGCGACGACAGCGGCTCGCTCGGGATCAACCGCGCCTAGGTGACACACTTGTGTTGCCGGGTCAGTAAGCGAGTTCGAAGTTCGCGTCCTCATTGGCAAAGCTCCATTAGGGCGGCGTAGTAGTCATCGTCCGGCTCTTCATCCCAGGCCTCGTCCGCTCGAACCTGGTCATAGCAGTGGTCACAAAGGCCCGGATGGCCAAAATCGAAGCTCTCAATGCCAGCCCAAAAATCACCGCAGGAACGGCAGTAGCCGGCCTCCTGGGCGTGCTTGCGGCAAAGCACCTCATCTGGCGCGCGCTCGCGGGCCTTGGCCCGTTCAGATCCTCTGCCGTGGCTCCAGATCAGCCGCGGCGGCTCGGGCAGGAAGCAGGCGATTGCGTGGGGGCCTCCGCATTTCTGACAGACTTGGCGCCGCACATAATAGCGGAGCCGGCGCTTGGCTTTGTAGCGGACGCTCATAGGCTCAGAAGGGTTTGTCATCGCCGCCCAGCCCGTCCTCGAAAGCACGGAACGCGCAATCGAGGGCGACCATTTCCCGGCCGAGGGCGCAACTGGCCTGGACGTCCTCTTCAAGCTTGGCCAGCCAGGCGGCGATGGTGCGGGCTCTGAAGTTGAACAGGATGCCAATGGTTTTGAGATCGTAGCTCGTGTAGCGGCGCACAAGCCAGGCCGCGACCGATTGAGCGAACCGGACGGACCGGGTCGTGCCGTACTTTTCGAGCTGCTCCGATGTCACCGCGAACTTACGGCAGGCAAACCGGACCACGCGGGCGGCCATGTCAAAATCGGCAACGGAGCCGCCGAGGCGAGCCGCGCGCCGATGTTGCCTCTGACTCGGGGGCGTTTGGCTGTCGAACTTGGTCGGGTTCATGGGAAATTAACCCGCACACAGCGGGGTTTCAGCATCGGGGTCCGTTTCGCCTGCTCGTTGGCCCAGGCCTGTGGAGCCAGCACCTCGGCGAGCGCCCAGCGGCCGGCGAGAGCCGGATGGCGGAAGCTCTCGGCGGGCAATAGCGAATAAAGGATGTCGCGCTGTTGCGGGGTGAGCGCCTGGGGGCAGAGCGCGGCAACGGGCCAGTTGCCGTCAGTCACGAGGTCGATGGGGATCATTGGGATTGAGGGTTGAGGATTGGACGGGTTAACGCAGGCCGCGAAACAGCGCCCAGGCGAACCACATCAAGATCGCGATGAGCAGAATTAGCCTGGCCAGGTCACAGCAGGCCGCCAGGCACCCGATGCCGGCGCCGAAGAGCAACGTGCCGGCACACAGACCGCAAATGGCAAATCCGCGACGGAGCAAGAACCGCCTTGGCGCCCGGCGACTCGGCAATAAGGGATAGCGAATCAGCGGCATCATGTTGCCTCCTTTTCCCGCCACTTATTTGCCAGGATTTCTTTGACCCGGCAGCCGGTTATATCGTTGAACGGCACGGTCGCCAGGTAAGCGTCGATTTCATGGATGAGTTCCGTGGCGGCTCGCTCGACACTCCGGGGAGCCAGTTTGTGGCGGACCTGGTCGACCGGCTCGCCCCACAACGCGGCGGCTGCCTCAGTGAGCAGGGCGAAGGACTGCGTTCCGAGTCCGAGGTGGTAGCCGACTTCGTGGTTCTCATTCATGATGCGAAGCACGTGTTCGATCGCCCTTTTGGCCTTGTCCTCGTTTGACAGGCCGTCCATTTGCGTGTCGCTGAACATGTCGCTCATGCGCCCTCCTGCAGTTTGGCGGTTTCAGGTTTGGGCCGGATGAAGAACTGCTCGTCTTGGCAGAACTGGATCCCGGCCGCCATGCACTGTTCGGGGGAGAGCTTTTCCCGGTCCGCCAACAGCGCCTGCTTGTCCACCTGGGCTTCGGGCTCCCGGATATAGGCTTTGCCCCATGCCAACCGAAGCAGTCTGGCCAGCACGTCCTTCCACCGGACCTTCTTGCTCGATGTCTCCACGCGCGGCGGCGTGATCTCAAACCCGAACTCGGCCAACGTAGTCTCTCGGCTCTTCTTGTCCGGGAAAAGCTCTGCCCGGTGGGCGAGGCAATAGTCCTGGATGGCCGTCTCCAGGCGCCCAATGTCTTCGAGGACCGGCGCAATCTTTTTTTGGAACGCCTGCTCGATGAGAGCGACGTCCCCGTCCTTGCCGGCGGTCAATTCGGTGTGCTCGATGCGTTTGCGCACGACGTCCGCCACGGCGGCATCCACGGCCTCGGGCGAGGCAATGGTCAGTGTTTTCATGTCTGTTTTTTCCTTGGTTACAGTTTTGGAAGCCGGCCCATCAGTCGGGCCGACATGGTCGTGAGGCGAGCGTTGATGCTTTCGCGGACGTGCGCGGGCTCGGCCGCGCAGAATTTCTGGATCTTGGCCACGGTGTCCATGGTGGCCTCGACGAGGATACCGCGGAGGAAGGCGCGGGCGTGCTCAAGCTGATGGTCCAGAGAGTCGGCTATGTCCACCGGCAGGAAGAAGGAGGCCTTCTGCGCCGAAAATGCGTGTGAGACCGAGAAGCAATTGCCGCCAGGCCTCACCATGACCGAGAGATCGTAACTGACGAGGATTGCGGCCAGCATCGGGATTTCGAACCGGCCAGGGTGGGGCAGCCTGATTTGTTGGTCATTGCTGAGCTCAACCTGGCCGATGAAGCGGCGGTAATCCCGCCAGTGCTGCGGGGTCAGGAGTTCGGACGCCGTCAGTTCCGCGAACGCGACCAGGTCTTTCGGGGCCGAGAGCGAGACGGAGTCCCAGGCGGACAGGGGGATCGCGGCTGACCCAACAGCGGCGTCCACGACGCAAGGCCGGGCCATGTCGAGGTCTGGGGCGGCCTTGAAGTCCTGGCGCGCCACGATCGCGGCGCACGCCTGGCAATCAACCTCGCCGATGGCGTAGTTCCAGCCGGCGGAAGCGCCGCCGGCGCCGCCGCCACAGATCGGGCGGCCGTTCGGGCCGGCAAGATGGATCCGGCCGCCCTCGGCTCTGATTAGAAGTTTGGGAGCCATAGGAGAGATGCGATTCAGTCGATTGGGATTTTGAGGGCCGCCAGCGTGGCGAGGAAGTGCGACTGCACTTTCTTGACCAGGTCGGCGCAGATCTGGTCGAAGCCGGTGAGGACGATTTCCTTCGGCTCGACGAAGCTCAACGCCTCGCTGGCGACGGTCGTGGTGACGGTGTCGGGCGTGTTGTCTATGAACCACCCTTCGAGCTTGAAGCTGATGTGTTCGTAATCGTCCTCGGTCTTGCCGCGGCCCCAAGGAGCGTTTCGGAGGGATTGGACGAAGGCAGTTTGTGCAATGCAGATGGCGCGCTCCGAGTCTGCCAGGCTGACGTCGCACCGGCCGGTGATTTTGTATTTGTGGTCAACGTCGAGAGAAAAGGCGACGATGATTTCGGATTCGCAGAATCGAGCCGGCCGCTCGGAGGCCGGCTTCGTGTGGGCTTTCGTGTCGCTGAGGAGTGTGGTTTCTACTGGAGGGTTTGTTTTCATTGTTTTTTTTGGGGGACTCAGACAGGGGGTTACGGCGCCGGGGTTCGGTTCATTTGGGCCAAGGCTGAGCGGATGGCTTCCTTGACCTCCTTGACGTCGGCGCGCTCGTGGCGGCCCAACTTGGCGGCCACGCGGCGGATAAGGCTGTAGTGGCCGAAGTGGCTGGCGGCCTCGGAGATGGCCCGCACGGCCGGCTCAGTCTCCGCGAACTGATTTGCGGGAAAGAACTTGGCGGCGTCGGCCGGCGCGATGGTGGTGAGCTGAATGACGGCGTGGGTGCGGCGGTCCAGTTGCTCGGCCTCGACCGGATACCAATAGTTCCACCGGTCGTGGGCCGCGCGGATGGCGCACAAGACGAGGACCAGGCCGGTCCGATTGAGCAAAAGCTTGAGCCCGTTCAACGCCTGCAATCCGAAGAACTCGGCCTCGTCAATGGCCAGGATTGTCTTCTGCTTGCTCAGCCCTTTGATCAGCAGGTTCTCGAGGAGGATGGGGCTGGTCTCGCCGTTGGTCCTGAAGCTGAGCGCGCTGGCGATGTCCCGGAGGGCGGTGGAATAGGAGCGGCGCCGCTCGGTGGCGCACGCCGCCCGCCAGGATTCGCGGGCCTCTACAGGCTTGGCCCCGCAGGTCTTGGCCAAATAGTTGCATAACATTGTTTTGCCGCCCCCGGTCGGCGCCAGATATTTCACGAGGCGCTCGGGGGATTCCTTGGCGCGGCACTCTTCCACGGCGACGCGCACGGCCCGGAACTGGGAGAGCTCGATGATGACCTGGCTGTTGAGGCGCTCTTGGAGTTCACGCTGGCGCGGCAGGTCCTCCAGGATGCCGGCGATCCGTTCCATCTCGGCCCGCCAGGTCTCGGCGGAGACTTGCTGGAGATAGTTGTCCTTGGGGTCCGGCTCGATGGCGTTGAGCATCTTGCTGAGCTTGCTCTGTCCAAACGGCAGGTAGAGGCGGGCGAACTCGGCGGCGCTCGCTTCTTTTTCAATTTCGGCTTTGAGCCTCAACAGGATGGCGCGGTCCGAATCGGACAGCGCCCATTTTCCGGGCGGGCTATTGGCTGGCATAGTTGGTTCAGGTGGGTTGGCGTTGGGTGGAGGGGTCATATCGGGTTGAGGGTTTAGAGGTGAGGATTGAGGGACTACCAGGTTTCGTCGGAGGGTTTGAGCGCCGTTTCCCGCTCGAGGAGTTCCTGAGTGCAATCGGGGCCGGGAGCGGCCGTGGCCGGGTCGGCTTTTGTTCCACGTGGATCACTGAGCAGGGCGCGGTTGTTTTCGAGCATGTCCTTTTTCTCGGCGGCCTGTTCGGGGTGGCGGAGGTTCATCCTCGTCCTGGCGGCGGCCTGGAAGGCGCTCTGGTCGCCCAGAAGGCGCTCGATGGTGTGCGGCTCGGTCCTGTTGCCAAGGTCGTAGCGCGGGCATACGGCGGCCACTTTGATCTTGCCCTCCTGGACGGTGACGGCGACCAGGCGCGACGGCGCATAAGGGTTTACCCAGCAGACGTATTTCTCGCCGTTGGGGAGGAACTGACCGGCGCTGGACTTTTCATCCCGCGCGTAAAAGTGGATGCGGTCGGGAGCGATCTCCGCGCACTCGAATGACAGCAGGCCCTTTTCGACGGTGATGGGCTTGCCGCCATTGACGGCGTTCTCTAGGCCGACCATGGCCGGGACCATTTCCCAGGGGAGCTTGGTCAAGAAGTGGCGATTGGCCTCGAAGACCTCGTGTCGGCTCAGCCGGATGCTGCTCAGCAGGGCCGGGTTGGAGTCGAGCAGCGCCTGCACCATGGCGGCCTTGGCCGGGTCCTTTTCCTGGAGCGCCAGGAACTGGGTATGACGGAGCCAGCGCGAGGCGGGGTCGGTCTCCGGATCGCCATCGGCCAGCCGCCAGATTGGCTGCACGTAACCGCACTTGTCCCAGCCCTGGATGCTGTGGCGGCGCGTGGTGTTGATCCGGTGGACGGCATCGAGCGCCCATTGTTGCCACTGCTGGTAAGGAGGGAATGGGAACTTGAGCATTTCGATCTGCTCCGGGCTCAAGGGCGTGCCGGCCTTCTCGAGGGCTTCGACCTGGCGGAAAACGGCGGCGGTGTATTTCTCCGCTCCGTAAAGTTGCTCCGGGGCGTGCTCGCGGTCCCGGCCCATCTGGCCAGGCAGGGACGCCATCTGGCCATCGATGATGGCCCAGATGCCTTCGACAATGGCCTTGGTCCGGAAGTTGCCTCGAGGCTGGCCCCGGAACTGGCCGGCGTGCGCGGGCTTGCCGTGCCGGCCGCCGACGTAGATGGTGACCTTGCCGGCAGTCGCGTCGTAAATGCGTTTCTCCAGGTCGGTCCGCGACGCGTCGGTTATCGGACGGCCTTTGCGGTCGCCGGCTATGCGGGAGGTGCCGCGCTCGCAAATCGCAATCGTGCCGATGTCCGCGCGGTAGCCGACATCGGTGAGCCAACTCACGAAGAACCACATGAACTCACGCTCGGTGAGGATGCGTTTGACCTCCTCTTCGTAATCCCACAAAGTGGGTTTCATCCCGAAGGCGCAGATGTCATCGGTGAGGACTTCCGCCGCACCGAAGGCCAAGGGGCGCATCGGCTTTTTCTGGAACATGGTCTTGCCGTTAAACTGCTTGTCATCGAACTCGACGTATTTGCTGAACGGCAGGCCCACGCGGCTGGTCAGCACGGGGACGCAGTGCTCCGTCGCCTTGCCCTGGCCGATGCGTTCCGCGGTCTGGTCGTAGATATCGGAAACGAAACGCATCAGGTTGGCGTAAGACCAACCATAGGGATGATGGAAGGCGGGGTCCTCTTTGGGCCACTCGGGGTAGCCAGGGATCGAAGTGTATTTGACGGTGCCGGCGTCGCGGGCGAAGCCGTAGCCAGTGCGCCAAATCTGCAAAAGTTCGTCATAAGCCGCCGACCAGTCCTGTTGATTTTGCCCACCGAGCTTGCGCCAGAGTTCGATGAAAGCCTTGCGGCGGCCTATCGGGGTGTCGGCGTCGGTGGAGAACGTGCCGCGGTCGATCCGGGCCTTGGCCTTGTTCAACGCGATGCGCCAGTCGCCTTTCTTATAGCCGCGCATGGTGTCGCCGGTCCTGGTGAACTGGTAATACTTGGCGCGGATGTGCTCCGGTGACCAGCGGCCTTGCAACTCCGCTGAAAGGCGCTTGCAGGCCGGCAGAATCTTTTTGGATTGATGCACTTTATCGAGCGCGGCCAGCAGGCGGCGGCATTCCACCAGCTCCTTGTCGCTGACGGTGCCGGCGTACGCGCGCGCCTGGTCTGGCGGGATAAAGAACAGGAAGGACTCGCGATCCGATTTAACAGAAGGCAACGAAGAAAACGAAGGCCCCTTCGTTCCCTCCGTTTGCTTCTTTTCAATGGCTGGATTAGCGTTCATTAGCGTCCATTAGCGGTTGCCCTCTGCCTTTTGAATTGCCTTGATCTGCTGCTTCTTCTCGGCGACGGTCAATTTGCGCTTCGTGAGGGGGACGATAAGCTTGGTGAGCCGCCGCAACGTGCGGAGGGTTTCCTTCCACTCGCTCGTTTCCGTCAGCGTGATCATGTCGCCCTCGCCATCCGTGGCCGTGATTTTGCCGATCATGAGGTTGACGTCCGCCCGCAGGTCCTTGTGGACCTGGAACACCGCCTTTTTCCGATCCTCCAGTTCTTCGTCTGTTGTCCGCGGCTTCGGGTTGTGATGTTCCTGCGGTTGCTTCTCCCGGATGGCGCCGATGTTCCGGAGGAACTGCGTGACCGTCTTGCCCTCCGCGAATTCATGCCAGGCCGCCTGCACTTTCTCTTCAACGGGCTTCGGCAGAGAGCCGTCCGCCAACAACTGGATATTACCTACTGTGGGCAATGTGGCATGGCCTTTGCTGTTCAAATTGGAAGCGGCTTCCAATTTGGCGGAGGCGTCCATAAACCAGGTGATGGAGCGGTGCAGGATGCCGGGGAAATGCGCGGCGGTGAACTTCATCCATTGGCCGTGGTCCCCTGCCGTGGATGCTTTCAGCGCCCGTAGTTCCAGCCCAAAAAGGAAACCATACACGCCCATTTTCCCTGCGGTGGTCTTCATCCCGGCGTAATACGACTTCGCCCGGTCCACCCGCGCGGCCTGGTCCGCGCTCAGCACGGAGACATCACCATCCGCCGTAGCGGCGTCTCGGGAGAGCGCCGCAGTCCTCGCATCGCGCGCCGCCCACCGGGCGGCCACTTCCGGCGTCATCTCGCTCCTGGGAAGCAAATCCTCACCGCCCTTTTTCGCGTCGAACCAAGCGGGACAACCCTCTTCGGGCCGGTTGTTTCTTCTGGGCAGGTCCGCGCACCCTGGCACCGTCAGGTAACGGCACGTCGGACATCTTCCGATCGCCGCTATCGCGGGTTGCAGACTGTCCCGATGCGGCATCGGGATGTCGCTCCGCTCCATGGCCTTGGTATGGACTGTGTTCATGCGGCTAGACTTCCAAGGCTGGCGCCAGCGCGGCCGGCGTCGACGCCACGGCTTCGAGCGCCTCGATCTGGTTGAGCTTCTCGACTGCGTCGGCCAACTCCAGCCGCGCCATGTGCAGGTTCCCGATCTTGGCCATGGCCAGCGCCAGGCCCAGCGTGTCCTCGAGCATCCGCATCAAAAGCGCCCGTTCGAGTGATTCCATTTCTTCGTTCATTGTGTTCTTTGCGGTTAGATCCTTGCGGCAACTGGCAGGCCAGTTCGTTTCCACAGCCAGGCCCGCCGCAGGACGCGGCGCGCGGCGGCCCGCCACTCGGCGGCCGAGTGGCCGGGCAACATGATTGCGGCCCGGTCCTGATGGGGAACGCGCTGCCAAATCCAGGAGCAGACCAGCCGCCGTTGTCCGTTGTAAGGGCGGAGTATCTCGCCGCACCCGCAGGGGCATGGTCTGCTGTTCGTGGTCATGTGAGCCTCCGGGTTTTTAGGAAGTCCAGGGCGCTTGACCAGGTGATGCACGGCGTCCGGCCGCGCCCCCGGCTGTAATCGGTCTTGGGAACAAGCGCGAGCACCTTGTCCTCAATGAGGTTGATGGTGTGCCCCGAATCGCAGTTCCAGCAGCGGCAAAACCAAGAGCCGTAGAGGAAGGCCGGCCGCTCGCCTGGCTTGACCCCATAGACGAGCTTGACGATCTCGGGCTCATCGAAGGTCCGGGCCTCGCGCCAGGCTCTGACCGAGGCGGCCAGGAAACGGTATTCGCGCCGACCAGTGCCAGAGCGGGAAATATCCCAGGCGATGAGGGCGCCGAGCTCGGTCTGCTCTTTGATGAGGTTTTCGTGCAGGCCCAAGAGTGACCGCGCCCCAGTCATCGACAACGTTGGCAGCCTCAGCTCAACCTTGAGCGGCAACCATGCTTGGATTGGAGCGGCAGTGGTCATGAGGCAATCACCAGCGTGGCGCGGCTGCTGGAAGTAAGTGCGGAGCGGATCTCCGTTTTCTGGCCTGCGAGAATGCCGGCCATTCTGGACGCGAGAGCGTCGCCACAATGGAGAGTGACTTACTCGGGGGTGGCATAGGCGAAAGTCTTCAGGTGTTTTGCGATTCTGGTGGCTACGATGCCCTTCCTAGAGCCCTTGGCTGCGCAATAGACGGTCGGGACCGAGTAACCGTGCTGGAGGGCGAATGACCGGAGCGTGTAACCTCGGCGGATCAACCTAACGCGGAGATCCAGATAGCCTGAGTTTTTGCTTGTGTTCGCGGGCATGGCCGTATATAACTACTGCAACTTTATGCGCTCGTTGATTGGTGGTCAACAACAAAAGTCCAAAAATATGGAATTTTCTGAGCGGCTGTTTTTGAGGCGTAAACGGCTGAAACTCACACAGGATGGGTTGGCCGCGAGATCCGGCGTGTCGAAACGGGCTATCGTTGAATACGAGAAGGGGGCAAAACCGACCGGCTCAATCTTGGAGAAGCTCGCCTCGGCGCTCGACGTGAGCCCGGCATGGCTCCTAGGCGGTGAGGGGCCGCCCCACGGCATGGATGCCATTCCGGGCGAGGCCAGTCGGGTTTACTCGATCATGGCGACCGACACACTGGCGCGTCATCTCGCTGACCTGGCCAAAAGACTGATCACGACAGAAGCGGACCATTGGCCGCGTCTGGTGCCCGATCTTCAAGCCATCGTCAAGGAACTGGCGCTCCGGGCGCGCGGAATTGCGCCCAATGCCCCCGAGGCCCCCGGCGATGCGGAAACAGAGCAAGGGGCCCTCAGGCCGCCTTTGCTCGACAACTCTGGCCATCCAGTCAGTTCAGATCTGGCCGCCGGCATCGCGGAGGCCGGACGCCGTGCAGGCGAGCTTGCCTCTCGCGAGCCGCAAGGGCATCGAGAATCTTCGCCTTCACGCGCAACTGGTGAAGCCACCGGGCATAGATCCTCGCGGCGGCCCGGCATTGTGAAGCCGTCCACTGGCCCGCAATGAGCTCAAGATCTGGCTCCAACGTAATGATCGGTCGTTTCTTCATGGCGATGATCCTGCCGTCCAGTGGTGGGACAAAGGCTGTCCAACCCTGCCAAAAAAAATCAGGAAGGAAGTATGAGCAGTTATTACTTAATGGTCGGTGAGAAGCGCGAAGGCCCTTTTGACTTCGAGGCGCTCGACGAGATGGTCAAGTCGGGCCGATTTGGGCCGGACATCCTCTTCGCCGAGGAAGGCGGGGCTCAGTGGCTGCCCGTAACGCAGTGGCCCACGTTGCTGCAGGACGCCGCCGAGCCGGTCCAGGCATCCGGCCCTTCGGCGAGGGATGGGGCGTCATCTGCTGAGGCCGAACCCCTTGCCTCGAAGGGCGACGGGTTCGTGTCCATCGCCAAGGTAGCCTGGGCGATAGGCGCGCTCTGCTTCGTGTTCGGTCTCTTCACGACGATCGAGAACGACCACAATTCGGGCGGGGCCGGCTACCCGGCTGCCGGCGCATTTCTGGCGCTCGGGATGTGGCTCTATTTGACCGGCCAAGTGATCCTTGCGCGGGCGGCAATCGAGCGCCAGCGTTGAAGGTTGAGTGTTGAACGTTGAACGTTGAGCGTTGAACGTTTAACTTTCAACTTCCAACTTCCAACTCTTGACAGCCGCGCGGCGGTCTGCCAGGATATCCGCACCTCAACCCCCCAGGGCTGAGGTTTTTTTGTGGAGTGCGGTGGCAAGCGGAGCGTGACACCGCTTTGGTTCGCCCCGAAAAGCGCCGTCGCGGCTCCGGTCTGCCGGTGCACTCCAAGATTCTTCCAGGAAAAAGCGAGATAAGCCTACCGTCCGTTTTGTACCCCGGATGAGGCGTGATTTAATCGCACCGTCAGTGAACCAAAATACTATGAACGCATTCATCCAAGCCTTCCAGGGCAAGAAAACCCACCTGACGAGTTGGCTCGTCATCCTCCTCCTCCTCGGCCAGTGGCAACACTGGTGGACGATTCCCAACGAAATCTACCTAGCCCTTTGCGCGCTGGCGCTGACGTTCCTGCGCGCGGGCGTGGCCCGCGACATCGGCGATGCCTCGCTCGGAGCGCCGGCTTCAGCCGGCTTATCCGCCCCGACCACCGCCCAGGCCGCGCCGAACACTGGCCAGCCCCCCAGCGTCGTGGACGCCCGGCCGGGCGGCCTCGGCGCGGCGATGCTCTGGACCTTCGTCCAGGGAACCATTGCCATCCTGGCCGGCAGTGGCGTCTGCCTCTGGCTCGTGCTGCTCTCGCCAGGCTGTGCGACGCAACTCGCCCCTGGCGGCGTCTATTCCGGCGATCCATTCCTCTACTGGGCCGATCAGACGGTCGTTACAACTACGACTGCGCTGGATGACTTCGAGGCCTGGGAATTGGTGAACTACAGCTACCTCACTGCCAACGCGCCCGGCGTGGTCGAGACCGCGGAAATCATCCGGACCAACGCCCCGGCCTGCTACAACGACTACCTGAGCGCCCGGTCGGCATACAAACTCCTCTTCTCGGCCGCTTCGAGCAACGGCCTCCTGTCGGCCGTCATGACCTACACCAACCTGCAATCGGGCGCGGTGACCAACGCTATTCCGTAGCCAGTCCGGCTCATCAATCCAACCATCCACCAATCCAGTTCTTATGACCACGTTTCAAACTGTCGAAATCGTCGCCGAAGACGCCCTGAACGTCATCAACACCGTCCTGCCATTCGTGGAGAAGGCCATGCCTGTGGTTGCGGCCGCGGGCGGCCCCATCGGCCTGGGCGTCTCCGCGGCGGCCGCGTTGCTCCCCTTGCTCCAGCAGATCCCGACCGGGACCGTCATCACGGTCGCCCAGCAATCCGCCCTGGCCGCCCGCATTGCGGCGTTGCCGGGGATGTTCACCGGCCCCGAGTGGAAGCCGCGCCCCGCGCTCCCCGCGCCCGCACCGGCCCCGGCGAAGTAACCGCAGAGAACATGAAACCGCACATCGAACAGACGGTGAGCGACCTGCGCGAGCAGGTCGCCTGCGTCCAGCGCGTCATCGATCTCCTCGAGCGCCTGGTCGCCCTCAAGTATGAACTGCGCGCAACCCTGCTTCCCGAGAGGGACGCGCCGGTCCGCAACGGCGCGCCCACGCTTGCCGGCCCCCATCCCACCCGCGTCCAGGAATGTGGCGCACGCCCTTCCAAACGCCGCGTAGCGGCGTCTCGGCAGGGCGCCGCCATAAAGCCAAGCCGGCCCGCGGACGCCGATCTCTCGCCGCGCCAGAAGCTTCTCTAGCTCGAAGAGGCCCTTGCCGTCCGCGATTCCCATCGCGCGGCCGGCAGGGAGAAGATGGCCAAAGCGTATCAGCAAAAGGCCGACCAGCTCCAAGCCGCGCTCGACAAGTAACACTCGACACTCGACACTCGGCCCTCTCCCATGCTCGCCCAACTCGACTCCGTTCCTGCTTCCATCGCCGCCTGGCTCGCCTGCCTGTTCTTCCTGGTGGCCCTGCTGAACAGCCTTATCAAGTTCAAGCGCAACGTCTGGCCGGAGGATAAGCCCGAGGGACGAGCCATCAGCCCTCAGCCGCTTGGAGTCAGGATCGAGCACGGCCTGGTGACCGACGCGGCCTGCAAAGCGCGACACCAGACCATCGAGGGCGAGCTCGGCAGCCTGCGCACCATCCGCGAAGAGGACACCAAGGCGGCCGGGTTGAGCCGCAAGGCAATCTACGAAAAAATCGAGGAGAAGGACGAAGCCATGCGCCGGCACATCGAGAGCGTCCGCGTAGAGCTCTCCGAGAAGATCGACGGCACACCCGACCGCATCATCGCCATCCTTCGCAATTTTGGAGTGATCGGGAAGGCGAGCCGCTAATCCACGCTGATGAACTTGACGCCGGAACTACGAGAGCAGGTGCGCTTGAGCCTGTTGCGCTACGGCCTGGGCACTTTCACCGTAGGCCTGGCGCGGCAATACCTCGCCTCCGAGGGCTTCCGCGGCCTGAGCCGGGAGGATGTCCAGGCGGAGATCGATTACCTGGCCGATGCGGGCAAGGGCCTGCTGGCCCACGAGAGCAAGCCGGTCTCCCCCGAAGTGCGGAAGTACAAAACCACGGCGGCCGGCCGGGACTACCTGGCCGAACAGGGAGTTGCCTGATGAACCGCAAAGAACGCAGAGAACACAGAGACGGCGGTCTTTCGGCTGGCGACGCTCCGACTGACGCTCTTTGCGTTCTTTGCGTTCTTTGCGGCCATTCCGCACTCCGCATTCCTCACTCCGCACTCGAATGAGAAAGCCCCGCTCAGACGCCATCCTGTTGAACCTGCCGGAAGACCAGCAGGCGAAGCTCGCTGACTGGTTGCTCTCGGGCGTGCCCTACCATGAGGCCCGCCTTCTGACCGAGAAAGAGTTCGGCGTCACCCTGCGCTCGCTCGATCCCTTCAAGCGGTTCTGGCAGGACGTTTGCACCCCGCACCTGCTCGAGCGCCGGCGCCGCGCGGTCACCACCGCCGATGAACGCGCCGAAGACGCGAAGGCGCACCCGGCCCAGTTCGACGCCGCCACGCTCGACGCTATCAAACAGAAGGCCTACGAGATCTCCGAGTCGCCCCAGGCAAAACCCCAGGAGGTCAAGACTATCCTTGCCTTGCTCCTCAAGGTCCGCGACCAGGACCTTCAAGAGCGCCGCCTGGGCTTCGACCAGACCCGCTTCAGCGAGGCCTCCCGCACAAAACAGCAGGCCGGCCTCGAGTGGGTTGCGGACGCCTTCAAGGACAACCCCGCCGCCCTGGCCAAATACCAGGAAGCCCGCGCCATGATCGAACCAGCATGAACCTTCCCCACTCGACACCCGATTCTCAGCCCTCGGCCCTTTTGTCCCAGGATGCGCCGGAAGACCGCCCAGGTAAGAAAGTGGCGGCTCGCGTCTGGAGCCACCTATTCAAGGCGCCTGCGCATTCTTCAAGGCGGTTTAGAGCCAGTGGCAGGATCGCGACCCGGCTCCGTAAACCCGCTTTTGGCCCTCTGGCCGGAGGGGCGCCATGCTGACACCCACGCGCCTCTTGATCGGCGTGGCGGCCCTGCGCGCGGTCACGCGCCAATTCGGCGTGGGCACAATCGCCATGGACCTCCCCGTCTGCCCGCAGATATTCTATTGGCCGCGCGTTGCGGCGATGACCCTCTGTCTCGAAGGCGGCCTGAATGCCGACGAGACCAGCCGGCTTTTCAATTGCAGCCCCAAAATGGTTGCGACCGTCTCCGAAGCCAACGCGTTCCGCTTGAAGATCGATCCGCACTGGCGCCGGGCCATGTCCGACGCCCTGGACAATTTCAACGAACTGCTGGCCGCATACGCTGAAACCGTCTCGTTTCCCGAGCCCGAAAAGGCTGAGACCGAGGAAGAAGAAAAGGGCCGCCTCAAACGCCTCGAGAGCCTGGCAAGTTTCTCCACATGAAAACCAAACCATTGCCGCAACGCATGCCAGCGGCGCCCCCTCTCAATGGAGCCGCCCGGCGCCGGTCCTCGGGCGCGAAGTTCAATTTCACCAAGCCCCCCGTCGCCATGGTTATGCCCGCCCTCCCTCGCCAGGCAGGGCCGTTCCCCGAGCCCCCCTTGCTCACCGTCTCCCAAGTCGCACGGCGCCTAAACGTCAGCCGCTGCCACGTCAGCCAGCTTATTGAGGCGCGCTCCTTGCCCGCCATCAATGTCGGGACCGGGGCCTACAAGTTCTGGCGCATCCCCGTCGCCGCCTTTGAGGCCTTCCTCAAAGCGCGAGTGCTGAGCCAATGAACCCGAGCAAGCCACAGTGAAACGGAATTCCACATACGATGCGGGCGGCCTCTCCTCGGCCAATAACCGGCGCCAGCCGGTGAAGGAAAAGTGCGCCAGTGACGCCGCCCGCGAGCTTCTTGACCATGGGCCCAAGCGACCCGCGCGCGCAAGCGCAGCGACCGAGCCCGGCCGGCCGGCGAGCCCGGCAGGTAGCGCGAGCGCGGCGGCGAGGCCAGACGATAAGCCGGGGGGCGCGGGAGGTTGTTGGCCCGCGCCCCAGGCCGTCCGACCCGTAGCGGCGCCTCGCCTGCCCGTCGTAACCCCAGCGAAGGCGGGGCAGAGCGGCGCCGATCTCCTGGACGCCCAACTGTCCCGATCGAAGAAAATCGGCAATGCCCCGCCTTGCGCCTCCTTTGCAGACTTCCTTCGCAATCATGCACGGGTCTTGCAACGCGACGGCACGGGCGGTGCATTCTCGATGCAGGGCCGCGCGCCCCTCGAGCTCATCGTTGACTGGTTGGACAAAATCACCCGCAACACACTGGACGCCCAGCCGGTGGACATCGACGGTGTGCGGTTCAGTCCCCACCAGCTTAAGGGCGCTACCGTCGCCGTGGGCGGCGGGGCCCAGTTCGGCAAGACGGTGCTCGAGCTGAACCTCATGGCCTACATCACGGCCATCCGTTTCCAGAGCGTCGGCAATTACCTTCCGGACCGGCTCAAGGTCGAGGAGATCGTGGGCCAGAAATTCCGGCCCAACGTGGTGGACCTTTATCCGTGGATGGCGGAAATGATCCAACTGGGCAAGGTCGAGAACGCCAGCGGCAAGACCATCGACCGCAAGGAAAGCTTCACCGTCACAGACGGTGAAAGAAAGGCCTTCGGCAATTTCTGCGGCATGCACCGCGTGCCGACCTCGCTGACGCTGGACCTGGCGTTGCTGGACGAGGTGGATGACATCGATGACCGCAACATCGGCTACGTCGATGCGCGCATGACCAACTCGCCCCTGCATTTGACCTGCTTCATCGGCACTCAACGCATTGCCGGCGCCGGCCAGAATGCCCGGCTCAAGGCCTCGAGCTTCCACGTCAAGATGGTGCCCTGCCCGAAGTGCGGCCGTGAATGGTGCCTCGAGGAAGAATTCCCCCGTTGTATCCGCATACGCAGGCCCGATGGTCACTCAGCCACCTGGCGCGCCGCCATAGCCGTAGCGGCGTCTCGGCAGAGCGCCGCCGATCCCATCGTCTCGCCCGAAATCGGCCACGACCGCCTCGCCCATTACTACATCGCCTGTCCTGAGTGCGGGACCGAGCTGGACCGGGATGCCGGCCACTATGTGGCAAAGCACCCGGAGCGAATTGCCCAGGCCCGCCTGGGCGTCCGCGTCTCTCAGCTCAACATCAGCGCCATCAGCATGCAGGAAATCATTGGCGCCTGGTATGCCGCCTTTGAGGACCCGTCCGGCTCCGCAATGCAGGCATTCTACTGCGATCGGGTGGCCATTCCCAACGCCGGCGCCGCCCAGCCCATCACCCAGGCGGTACTGGACGATTGCCGCAAGCTCGGCCTGGCCGAGAAGCCCGAGGCCGCCGAGCCATACGGCATGAGCCTGTTTCGACCTCCGCCCGCAACGGTCCGCGTCGCCGGCATGGACATGGGGCCTCGCTGCTGGTTCTGGTGTGACGAAATCCGCGGGCCGCTGGTCAGCGCCTGTGTCTGGGCTGAGCTGATAGCCAGCGGGACCGCGCCGGCGCGAGTGCCAATACTGATGAGCGCGCTCGGCATTGGCTGTCTGTTTTTGGACGCGGGCGGCGAGCCCGACTTGACCAAGCGCCTCGTTCTGGCGCTCAACGGGCTGGAGAATTATCAGCCGCCGATAGCGCCGAAAAGCGAGTTGCTCAAGATGACCCTCTCCAATCTGGGCGCGGGACTGTCTTGGGATGGCCAGCGGGCGCGGTGGCGCGGTATCCGCGCAGCGGCTGTGCTTTTTGTCGCGGGCGAGGCGCGCGGGATCGAGCAGACGATCGGGTTCACTCAAGAGGGCCGAATCTATCCGCTCATCAAAACCAACCGCAGTGAAAGCATCCAGACTGCGGTGAACGATTTCCTGGGTCCCAAGGACGGTGTCATTGAGATGGTCGGCGGCGACGGCGGCAAGGCGGTCCGGATCTTGCGCCGGGCGCGCCTGCCCCAAACCTACATCGGACCTGGTGTGAGCCAGGCCGTGCTTGACGGCCATCTGCTGAATGTCCGCAAAGAGCGCGACGTCGGCACTGGCCAGGAAGATTGGATCGAGGGGATCGAAAACCATCTGGGCCTGGCCAAGTGCTATGCGCGCCTGGCGGCCACGATTTGCTCGGCTGGCGAGGGACCGCCCCCTCTGATGCCAATGGCCTTCAGCGGCAAGCGGGCAAAGATCCTGGCCGAGAGGCGCGATAGGAGCGTGCTGGCGTGAAAACAACCGCAAAGAACGCGAAGACAGCGCCGGTGAAGGCCAGAGCCGAAGAGAATCCGGAGGCGACCCCCACGCTCAGCACGGCGCCTGGCGGCGTCGAGAGGGTCGCGGATATAATCCAGCAACCCATGGTCGCCCCGGCTCCAAAGGCCGGTGACAAGTTAACGCGCGGTGGCACTGCTTCCGGCCGGCCGGGACAGATCGTTACCGCCGCCAACCGCTGGCGCGAAAACTACAACCCGCTCCGCGGCCTCACCATGCGCCGCGTGGTCGAGCTCCTCGAGCTTTCCCAGCGCGGCGACACTGCCTATTGCCAATGGACCTACCGCAAGATCGAGCGCGCCTACTACCTGCTCAGCGCCCTTATCACCCGCTGTGAGGCGCCGCTATTGGGCTTCGATTGGGAAATCAAAACCAAAGAAGACCTCCCGGACGGTGCTACGCCGGAAATGGCCGACGCCCAGGCCAAGGCCCTCAAAGAAGCCTACAACCGCATCGATAACCTCAAGGCGGCCGTCGCTCACCTGCACCTTGCCCACTTCCGCGGCTACGCCCATCTGCAAAAGCACCGCGATGCGGACGGCCAGGTCTATCACCTCGAACCCCTCCATCAATGGTGCGTCTGCCGCGACGGCCTGGATGGCAACTGGTTCTGGAACCCGGACAGTCGCTCGAGTTCCGCGCCGCTCATGTTCCTTGGCGCCAACTTCTGCATCGGCCGCGAGAACCTGCCACTCGAGGACTTCATCATCGTCGAAGAGCCCCGCCCCATTGACGAAATCGCACTGGTGAATTTCGTCCGCGCCAACCTGGCGGAAAAAGACTGGGACGGCTTTGTCGAAATTTACGCCATTCCGGGCGGCGTCGTAACCATGCCTCCCAACGTCCCGCAGGGCAAGGAACACGATTATGAGGAGGCCGCGCAGAGAGTCGCCGAGGGTGGAAGCGGCGCCATCCCGAACGGCAGTTCCTATAAGGCCAACGATCATCCGCGCGGCGTTGATCCCTTCACGCCCCGCCTCAACCGATTGGATATGGAGTTGGTGCTGGCGGCCACCGGCGGCAAGCTCACCATGCTCGCCGAAAGCGGCTCTGGCACCCTCGCCGGCGGCGCCCACCAGGATACCTTCGATGAAATCGCCGGAGGCCGCGCCGCAACCATCTCCGAGGAATTCCAGCGCCAGTTCGATGCCGAGATCTTGGCCGCCCAATTCCCAGGCCAGCCTGCGCTCGCCTACTGGCAACTTTCCGCCAAAGCCGAGGTCAACATCGATGGACTCGTCAAGAATGTGGTCGCCCTCAGCACGGCGGGAAAGAAGGCCGAGACGGCATGGCTTGAGGAAAAGACCGGCTACCAGCTCGAGGACGAACCCACGCCAGCCCACGGCGCTCCTAATCCTAATCGTAATCCTAATCCCGGCGAGGGTCCGGGACCAGACGGATCCCCGGCCCACGAAGCGGCCGAGAGTCCCCAGACTGAGGCCGCCGAACAAGCCCAGCCTGGCGGGGACGATGATCCGATAGATAACCGGGACGCAGAGATGCGGCGGTTGATTCTGAATGGGGCCGGCAATCCGAACCATGACGAGAAAGGCCAATTTGCCAGCGGTCCCGAGCTGGCCGCCTTTCATGACCGGGCCATTGCCTCGACGGATCCGTCGCATCGGGTAATGAGTTACCGGCCGGTGGATGAAGATGAGGCCGGGCGGATCAAGACCGCAACCGGCCTCGAGGTCTCGGGCCACGTCCATGCGGTGGACAATTACGCGTTGCGCCATATCCACAAAGAGCACGGCGATAAAGAGCGGGAGGAACCGCGTGGCCAGGTGGCGGTAACTCGGGAGGATATTGCGGCGTTGCCGGAGACGATTGGCAAGGCGGACACCATCGAGCATGCCGGCCGGACTAAACTGGGAAGGGACGGCATCCGCTATACGCGGAAAACGGCGGCCACCACCGTTGTAGTGGAAGAGGTCCGGACGAAGGCCAGGCAATTAGTCCCGGTGTCAGTGGTGAAGTTTAAGAACCGGGCGACGATTGATGCTGGCGAGCCAACCCCAATCTCTACGGCCGAACCGCTTCGCCCGAACCAAACGATAATCCGCAACTCGGCGCGCGTCAACGACAATTCGGCGCCGGGGTTTGTGGCGGCTGTGGGCGAGGACCTCGGCCATGTGCTGGAGCGGCTCGGGAAAATCCTCGAGATCCAAGATGACGCGATCTTCTCCCATAAACTCAAAGTGTTCCTGGCGGATTTTCCACAGCTCCAAAAGGACGTCCTTGCGGATCCAGCCGCCGCGCGGGCGCTCCAACCAGTCATCGAACAGGCGTTCCTCGAGGGCCTCAAGTCCAAGCCCATGGTCGCCAATCGCGGCGGCTTCGATGAATCCCTCCATCCCCGTGATGAGAGCGGCAAATTCTCCGAGTCCGACCAAGGCCCGTCCTGGAAAGCTTCCGCCCATGCCGGCGACGCCACTGAGAAGGCCCAGGGCACCGACCTCCCCGAGGATCATGAAGCGGCTCATGAGGCACACCGCCGCGCTGAATCAGCCCACGCGGCGGCGGCTGTCCATGCCCGCGATAAAGGCGACGAAGAAAACGGCCGTCTCCATGAAAACCAGCGCAGACACCATCACAGCATGGCCATCTGGCACGGCGCCCGCGCCCAGATGACCGGCCAGGCCCGCGCCGAAAAAACTGCTGACCAGCGGGAAGGCCGGCAACAATGACGCCATAATTCCCATCAATCCCATACCTCTCATGAGCAAACCCAAATGTGAACACATGAACGAAGACGGGACCTTCAAAGGCGGCTTTGACGGTTGTGTCTTGCACATGACCACCTGCGAGGGCCACTCCGAGGAAAGCGCCAAAAAGATTTGCGGCAAGATCGCGCAGAACGTCTCCAACCGCGACCTTGGCGACCCTCTGAACCGCCCCATTCTCAATCGCAATTTCCAGCACCCTGCGGATGGTTGGTATCAGCTCGAGGCCAAAGGCGAGCACCCGGCCCGCGACCGGGGCATCATCCAGGTCATCGATGACACAGCCATCCAATCCATCGTCAATCGGTTCAATGCGGACGCTGATGCCGGCCGGCTCTCCCACGGCGCCGAAATGCTCATCGATCACGAGCACTTCAAGCACGACCTCGACAAGGAATCCACCGCTTACGGCTGGCTGAACCGGCTCCAGGGCCGCGCTGATGGTTATTATGGGCGCATCCGGTGGACTGCGACGGGCAAGCCGGCCGTGGATGGCGGAGACTACCGGTTCTTCTCCACCGAGTATGACGCGCGAGACCTCAAGGTCCTGAACTCTGAGGGCAAGCTCAAGCGCATGCGGCCGACTCGGCTGGACGGGCTTTCGCTTACCAACAGCCCCAATAATAAGGGCGGGAAACCGATCACCAACCGGGACCAATTTCGCGGCGCTTCCGCGCCGGCGGATAACACACAAACTCCTAACCAAAGGAAACCAATGCAGACCGTAGCAACCCGGCTTGGTTTGTCCGCCGACGCGTCCGAAGAGGCCGTCCTGGCGGAAGTGGTCAAGCTGATGAACCGAGCCACCCAGGCCGAGGCCCAGGTGGAACCGCTCAAGGTCCAAGTGAAAGACCTTGGGGACCAAAACCAAACGCTCCTGGGCGAGCAGTGCGATGCGCTGATGGATGGCCATGGCATCAAAAAAGACGATAAGATCCGGAACCGGCTCCGCCCGATCCTCGTCACCCTCAAAAACCGTGAGGAGCGGGTGACCGCGCTCAGCGAGTTCGGCTTCAAGCCCGTCGAGGCCGCGCCCGCCCGAGAGCAGACCAAGCTCTTCAATCGCCAGACCAAGCCGCCAGGCGGAAAGGTGGGGGAGGAAACGCCGAGCCGGGACGAAACGCTCAAGGCGAACAAGATCATGAACCGGGCGGCGGAGTTGAGAAAGGAAACACCGATCCTGGGCCTCGCGACCTCCGTCGTCATGGCGCAAAAGGAGATCGAGAACGCGGGTTAATCGGCCCTTAACCGCAAAGAACGCAAAGAACACAAAAACCGAAAAACGAACCAAAATATGAACGTTATTCTCAATCCCAGCCAGGGCGACACCAAGCGGGGCGACATCACGTTGCCCGCTAACTCGAACCTGACCGACAAGGAAAATCTCCTTTGGAAAATCGTCAACCGCAACGGCTCCCCGGCTTTCGACCTGCCTGGCGCCGTAACCGACATCGCCTGCTTCGTTGGCGCCAGCGGCGATGTCCAGGGCAACCAGGTTGCCGCCGAGGCTCCCAGCATGGACCAAAACTGCCGCATCCTCCTGGACCTGACCTGCAACCCCGGCGACAAGCTCGCCCTCAGCCCCAACATCTGGGGCCGCGTCTATGCGCCGCAAACCGGGGCAGGCGCAACCCTTGTGGAGTTCGTTGCCGAGGAAGCCGGCATCGCCGGCCAGCTCCTCCTCTGCCGGAGAATCCCCGCGCGTCTGGTGACCTTCTAACCGCGTAGCGGCGTCTCGGCAGACCGCCGCAAATAAACTCAACCAATAAAGGAAATCGATTATGACAAGACTTCAACAGCTCGCTACGAGTCCGCTCCTGACGAACTTCGCCATCACGGCCAGCCAAAAGGCTATCCGGCCCGTGGGCCAGTTCATCAGCCCAATCTGCGAGGTCCCCGACCTCACGTTCCGGTATAAGGTCTATACCGAAAACAACCGTTACCGCGTCCCGCACACCAAACGCCAGCCCGGCAGTCCGGCGACCATGCTCGGGTTCTCGGCGACCGATGCAAGCCAGACCCTCGAGCCGAACGCCCTGGACTTCCCGGTCCCGAATGCCGAAGAGCTGAGCGATGAAGGCCTCCAATTCTCCATCATGGAAGCGCAGAGCACGCTGGCCGATGCCTCTGGCCTCTCCCTCGAAAACGAGATCGTTTCGATGGCCCAGACCGCCGCCCTGGCCTCCAGCCTTACCGCCCATGCTGACTTCACCGATGCCGGCGTGGACCCGGTCGCCCTCCTGGACAATCTCATCCTCCAGGTCATGCTCGCCGCCAAAAACGGCGCGCCGGTCAAGGTCCTGTTTGGGACCACGAAATTCAAGCAGTTCAAGAATAACCCCAACGTCCGCGCCCGCTTCATCGTCTCGGCTGACCGCGGGGCCGGTGGCTCGGACAGCATCGGCACGGTCTCCCCGACCATTGGCGACGTGAAACGCCTGCTCATGACCAACCCGGACTGCGAGCTCTCGCTCATGGTCATCGATAACTCCGCCCCAGGCGAAGCCAGCAACATCCAGTTCCTGCTGGACACCTGCGTCATCGTCTTCGCCAGCAACAGCACTCCCAACCGCATGGACCCGTCCTTCATGAAGACGTTCGCGCGCATGGGCGGCTTCTTCCGCGCCGGCTCCTACATGACCGTCGACCAACGCGACCAGGTCCTCAAAATGGACTGGACCACACTGCCGTGCGTTACCAACTCGGCGGCCGTGGGCGCGATCGACTGAACCCGAAACGCAAATAACCGCTGACAAACGTTAAAAGGAAAAAGCTATGCAAAACGTCATACAAAACATCAAGGCCGCCATCGACGGCCTGACAAAGGTAGCCAAGACGCGCCTAACAGCCCGCGTCAAACAATGCCTGGAGAACGCTGAGAGCTACGCCAAAGCGCACCTCAAAGAGGAAGCGCCAGGCCTGGCGGCGGCGGCCAAGCCACCCGCCTCCGGAACGCCGGCTTCAGCAGGCAGCACTAAAGCCGGCGCGGCCGCCAAGACCGCCCTGGCCGTCATCGGCCTCGGCCTGCTCAGCCTGCTGTGGCCCCAAGTCCACGCGGCCGATTCGCAGGGCTATCCGACCACGTTCACCGGCCCGACAAACATGCCGGGCTACATCACGGCCACCAATCCCACGCCAGCAAGCCAGACGATGGCCTACGTGCCTCTACGGCAGGGAAAAGGGGTAGCGGCGCAATGGCAATTCAAGGCCTCCGCCACGTTGTCGAACGCCAGCGGCTCGGCGAATCCGATCACCATGTATATCGCCCCAAGCGTGGACGGCACGAATCCGGTCACCGCCTCAGCGTGGAGCTGGACTCCACCCCTGCTCCTGCTCGGCACCGGCACCCAGCTCGCCGCCACCAATTGGTCCCGCGGCTCCCTCGACGGCTACATGGCCCTGTTCGTCACCGGCATCTCGAACTCGGGCACCAACGGCAGCCTGACCAATTTGATGCTGCTCTTCAACGTGCCAAACAACTGACTTGCGGACCGCACGGGCGCCCTGGGGACTGGAGGGGTTACCTGGGGCGCCCAAAACTACTGCCTATGGCCTGGATTACCATCACGAGCGATGACGTCATGGACGAACTGACGCCGCTCGAGCGCGCCTCACTGTCGGCCATCCAAGGGTCCCAGGAGAGGCTGACGTCGGTGCTTGTGCGGGTGGTCAAATCCGTCCGCGGCAAGATCGTCGCCGGCGATGCGCCCCTCGGCCCGGACGGAACGGTTCCGGAGCAGTTGATGAATGAGGTCATCGATGTGGCCCGCTGGCGGTGGCTGATAAGCTTTCCGCAATTGGTAAAGATGCAGACCAGGGAGCGGAAGGACGCGAACGACAAGGCGCTTGAGGAATTGGGCCGTGTCCAAAGCGGCGACGTCAAGATCGAGGACCCGAACAGCCAAGCGGCCGATCCCCAAGCCTGGACTATACTGCCCAAGGTGAGGCATCGACCCAGAAGCACGGGGCCCGGACGCGAGGACGGCGTATAGGAAGGCGGAGGCTCCATGCTGTTCGATCCGACAAAATCTTTCGCCGAGGAACTGGCCAAATTGCAAGCGGCCGGGAAGATCTCGACGCAACTGACGGCGGCCCAGAGGGCCGCCATTGAAGCCTCCGTCCGCAAATACGCCGCGGCGGCGGCACAGAGCACAATCAAGACGGTCTCGGAAGAGATCCAGAAGACCATCTTGGACCTGGTCAACCCCCAGCAGGTCGAGCGAGAAGGGAAAGCGCAGACCGTAACAGAGGGCTTCAACCCGGCCACAGCGCGGGAGCATCTGACAGGATTCCTCAAGGATTTTGAGACTGGGGCCTTGGCCGATCGCCTTGAGTTTGCCCTCGATGTCGGCACCAAGGTTGCCAACGGCGCCGCCCGATTCGTCCAGCAAAACGCGGACCCTTTGGTCGTGGACGCTTACCCGGCCCTCGAGCTCGAGCGCCTCTTCGACCGCGACGTGCCCCGCGGCTTTAAGCGCATCGCCGG
>Ga0187873_1000795_pt1 | contig 29465 bp, 27 predicted proteins | sample June2016WEW_16_1_2_FD_133012 | JGI IMG/M metagenome (GOLD analysis project Ga0187873, IMG submission 133012) | Peatland microbial communities from SPRUCE experiment site at the Marcell Experimental Forest, Minnesota, USA - June2016WEW_16_100 | ecosystem: Environmental > Terrestrial > Soil >...
CGCCCCGTGGCGGGACGCGCGGTTTCGGAGGGAATTTCCCGGCCGGCAGGAGATGATTGCGTATTGCAAGCGGAGAAAAATCCCCGTCCAGGCCAGCGCGAAGAAGCCGTTCTCGATGGACCGGAACCTCCTGCACATTTCCTACGAGGCGGGCATTCTCGAAGACCCGTGGATGGACGCGAGCGACAAAAAGTTTCGCGGCTCGTTCACCACGCTGTCCGTGTTCCCCGAAGACGCACCGAACAAACCGGAATTCGTCACGATTGACTTCAAGAAAGGCAACGCAGTTGCCGTGAATGGAAAGACTCTTTCCCCGCTGGGCGTGATGAAGACACTGAACAAAATCGGCGGCAAACACGGCGTCGGGCGGGTGGACATGGTGGAGAACCGGTATGTGGGCATGAAATCGCGGGGTGTGTATGAAACGCCCGGCGGCGCCATCCTGCATTTTGCGCACCGGCAGATGGAAAGCCTCACCATAGACCGGGAAGTCATGCACCTGCGGGACGCGCTGGTTCCGCGGTATGCGGAGTTGGTGTATTACGGCTACTGGTTCGCGCCGGAACGGCTGGCGTTGCAGGCGCTTGTGACCGAGAGCCAGAAGAACGTGACCGGCACCGTGCGGATAAAATTGTATAAAGGCAACATCATGATTGCTGGCCGGAAATCTCCGGTGAGCCTCTACAGCTCGCACATTGCGACGATGGAAGCCGATCCTACAAAGGCGTACAACCAGGACGACGCCACCGGCTTCATCCGGTTGAACGCCCTGCGGTTGAAAGTTGCGGCGAAGGTGCAGAGGAAGAAATAAATCGCGATGAAGCTCACGAAAAGTTCACGGCATTCGAAGATCACGGGTGACTTCGGTGAATTGATCGTGCTGTATCTACTTTCCCGCCACGGCTTCGAATGCGCCCGGGTTGATCACACGGGAATTGATTTGATAGCGCGGCGGCCAAATTCCCGCGAAGTTCTTGGAATTTCGGTCAAGAGTCGCAGCCGTCAAGCTGGAACTGAAAACACACATCTCGCATTACCACATGATGGATTTGTTAAAGCCAAGGCCGCGTGTGATGCGTTTGGTTGCACACCTTACTTCGCGCTTGTAATAGATGCCGGTCAGCGAATACGGGTCTTCTTGCTGTCACTTCGTCATCTTCAAAGGCTTTTTCCAGGCGGGCGCAAGGTGTCCGCGTGGCAGATGTCCGAATCCTTCTTACGGCAGTATTACGCTGATCCGCAAATCGCCATCTTTGAACTTACCACACACGGAGAGAAGTGGTTTTAGCGCATTTTTAGGGTAGCCTATGCCCAATTCAATTCTCTTGTATCGTTATTTGGATGCTGCGTCAGCGCTGAAGACAATCGAATCCCGGTCATTCAAGGTTGGTAGGTTACGAGATTTTAACGACCCGTTTGAATGGCGCATGGGGATTACAGGAATTATCCCTGAAGGCAAAGTGGTCGCAAATGCTTGCATGGAGGGCTTCATTGACGACGTTCATGGGTGGCTTGGAATTTTTTGTTTTAGCGATACGGCCACAGAACCAGTCCTCTGGTCGCATTACGCCGACAAGCATCAAGGTGTAGCATTTGAGGTCAACTATCTCATAGAGCCGGACAAGCTTTTCAAAATGCGTTACACCAATGAGCGCCCAATTGTGGATGCTAACAGACTTCTCAATCCAATCGGACTTGACGCTTACCTATTACCGCTCCTTTACCGCTTAATGACCCAAAAATCGCCCGGCTGGTCTTACGAGCGTGAGTATCGAGCATTTGTCGACCTCAATAAAGACTGCGAAATTTCTGGCGGGCTTTATTTCAGGCGCATTCCAGAAAATTTTCTTCAACGCGTAATTTTGGGTTATAAATGTCCGTTAGAGGAAAAATATGTTCTCAAAGCGCTTGGGAAAAGTGGGTTTACTTCAACGAAAGTTGTCCGGGCAAAGATGTGCCTTGAGACTTATTCAATTCGAACCGAGTAGCTTCATACTGTGAGGAGCAGAATCTTTGTCGCCACCCGATTTTCTTGATTTGTATTTACAACCTCCCTCACCTTTTTCCTCTCCCCAAGGAGAGGACATACCGGAGCAAGATTTCTGGTTGGCGGGAGATTGTCCGGCCAATCCAGTCGCACGGCATTCCAAGCACGCGGCGAATGATTCTCCTTCTCCCCGGGGGAGACTTGAGCCGATTGGGAATCGGTGAAAGGAATTCGGCGAAGCCGAAAGCCCGCAGGGCCGAGCGAGCGGGCGCGAGTGAGTCAACGCCGGGATGAGGGCGAGCGTTCAAACCATCATTCTGTGAGCCACCGCCCGCCCCCCAGCTCTTGCACGCAAGGGCTGGGCGGAATTTTTGTCGCCACCCGATGATTGCGTGGTTCAAGTAACGAAGTTACCCTCGCGCAAATCAAAACCAACCTATGTCAAAATTGAATTTCACTTTCATGTCGCTCGCCGGCCTTTTGCTTTTTTCAGCCGCCATTTCCCGCGCCCAAGTCACGAACACTCCGGGCATTAACGTCTATGACGGTTTTGAGACGGCCAAGTTGAGCAAGCTTTGGGACACGGACAGATTTGAAGCCGGCGCGGTGACGATGCAGACGAACATTGTCCGCACCGGCCGCGGCGCGGCCCAAATCATTCTCCGTTCGCGCGACATTTTTGAGGCTGGCATCAACGGCAGCAAGGACACCGAGCGGGACGAGTTGCTCGAGGCCAAGAAATTGACCTCGAAGGAAAACGTGCCTTATGAGCAATCCTTCAGCATGTTTATTCCAACGAATTTTCCCATCGTGCCGACGCGCTTGGTCATCGCGCAATGGAAACAGAATTGCGGCGGCAACAGCAATTGTTCGGACGACAGCCCGGTGCTGGCGATTCGATACATTTCCGGCACGCTCAAAATCACACAGAACATTGCCAGACATGAAACGGTGCTTTATCAGGAAAAGGCCGAGTTTCGAGGTCGGTGGCTGGATTTCAAATTTCAAACCCGTTTTACAACCAATCAAAACGGCCGGATCAGAGCGTGGCTCAACGACCGGCTGTTGGTGGATTACACCGGCGTGAATGCCTATCCCGAAAACGCAACCACTGGTTACCGCAACCCCAGCCGGTTTTATTTCAAAATGGGGCTGTATCGCGACCTGATGGCCGAACCGATGACCATCTACATTGACGAGTATTGGAAAAGGGAATTGCCGGAAACCAATCTTTAAACTCCGTAATTTCAGGCGGGCGGTAAACTTTCTTTACTTATATTTTCTCCGCAGCAACTCTACATTCCGTTTACCCGTTTTATTCGTATGAAATTTTGGCGCACAATTTTTTTATCCGTTTTAGCCATGGCCGTCGCGGCCAAGGGACAATCTCCCAATTCCGTCGCCGGCCCAGATCCTCGGGAAATTCCATTGCCGCCAATCAAGACGGCGATGGGCACGTTGCCGGGCGTGAACGATTTGCCGGTTCGCCCCGAGCTGCCCGATGTGATGACAATGAACGACGGCACAAAAGTCACGACGGTCAAGCAATGGGAAAAGCGCCGCGAGGAGATGAAAAAAATTCTCGAGTATTACGCCATCGGCCAAATGCCGCCGCCGCCGGGAAATGTGGAAGGAGAAGAGGTCCAATCACAATTGGTGCTGGGTGGAAAAGTGAAATATCGGTTGGTGCATCTGACCTTCGGGCCGGAACGAAAGCTGGCGCTGGACATAGGCATCTTCACACCGGTCGCAGGCGGGCCGTTCCCGACCATCATCTTGCAGAGCGGCACGCCGCCCGGTGCGACACCGTTGCCACGCCTGCCGCAAGGCCCAACCCAGGGCAAAGGACAGGATGTTTTGCTCGTGGTCGGCCCGGCAACGAACGCAAGTGCGGCGGCAACCGTCACCAATACTCCTGCGGTGCCGGGTCAGGAACCGGCAGCGCCAACAGCAACAGCCCGTGGCGGTCGCGGCGGGTTTGGCGGACCGGCCAATGCCGAAGATGTCGCACAGCATAACAGCGAATTGTTCCGTCGCGGTTACGCGCTCGTGATGTTCAACCCGAACGATTGCGCCGAGGACACGACGTTGCGCAATGAGGATGGCAGTTGGGCGTTTCGCCACACACGATTTTTCCCGGCTTATCCCGGTTATGATTGGGGCATTCTCGCGGCTTGGGCATGGGGCGCGTCGCGCGTCGCCGATTATCTTGAAACGGATCGCGCGATTGATAAAACGAAGCTCATCATCACCGGCGCGTCGCGCAACGGTAAATCCGCGATGATCGCGGCGGCGTTTGACGAGCGGTTGATGGGCGCGCCGGTCGTGACGGGCGGCGGCGGCATCGGCGCGTATCGCTTCGCTGGTCCGCGCCACAGCGAGACGCTGGACATCATGCAGAAAAAATATCCGAACTGGTTTTCACCGCATCTGCATGAATTCTGGGGTCAGCGCGAGAAATTGCCCTTCGACGAACACTGGTTTCTTGCGCTGTGCGCGCCCCGTCCTTTCATCGCATTGGAAGGTGATGCGGATAGGATTTCGTATCCCGAAGCGGTCAGACAGTCAATTCTGGGCGCGCAACCGGCGTATGAACTTTTCGGCGCAAAAGACCGGCTCGGTGTGAATTACGCGCATCATGGCCATGCGTTCACAGAGGAGGATTGGACTGCGATGATGGACTTTGCCGACAAAAATCTTCGTGGCATGAAAGTCGAGCGCACGTTTGATCATTTCCCGACGGAAGCGGAACTCGACGCTGCTGCGGCGGCCAGGGCCGCGTCACCTTCGTCCCGATGATTCCCATGAAAAAATTATTTTTCCTCCTATTTCTCGCGGTCGCGCTTTTCAGCGCTGATGCCGCAACGAAACTTCCGTTCAACGTCCGCGACTTTGGCGCGGTCGGTGATGGCACGAACAAGGACACCGTCGCCTTCCAAAAGGCGCTCGATGCATGCGCCATCGCCGGCGGTGGCGAAGTGCTCGTGCCTGCCGGCAACTATCTCATCGGCAGCGTGCAGATCGGCAACCGCACCATCCTCCGGCTGGCAACGAACAGTGTCATCACCGGCAGCGCGGACACCAATGATTACCCGATGCTCGATGTCCGCTGGGAAGGGCGCTGGCAGCCGGGGCGGCGCGCGCTTATCTATTCTGCGAATGTTGACCACACTGGCATCATCGGGCCGGGTCGCATTGACGGGAATCCTGCCGTCGCCGCATCGCAGAATCCCCGTGGCGCGGTCGTCCTTGAACCCATTTCTTGCAATGACGTTCGCTGGGAAGGTTTCACCGTGACGCAAGGCGGCAACTGGGCGACTCACCCCACTTACTGTTCCGATGTCGTAATTAAGAACGTGAACATCAACGGCAGTCGTGATGGCATTGATGTGGATTCGTGCAAAAACGTCCGCATCGAAGGCTGCGACATAGACACGGGCGACGATTCCATCAGCCTTAAATCCGGTCGCGGGCTGGACGGCGCGCGCATCGGCAGGCCGACGGAAGACGTGCTCATTACCAAATGCACCTTGAATGGGCAACGTTTTGCCTGCATTGGCATTGGCAGTGAAACCTCCGGCGGCATCCGCAACGTGCGGATCGAACACTGCCAGTTGACCAGCCACACGTATGGCGTCTATGTGAAGACCCGCATCGGTCGCGCCGGAATCATCGAGAACATCGCGGGCGACGACCTCGACGTGCTGGCCGGGGGCTTTCTCCGCGTCAACTTGATCAGCTCCGGCAACAAAAACACAGCGGACGATCCGGTGGAGGGACTGGCCGGCTACCCGGTGGGCCGGAACTTCCACTTCACCGACATCCGCATGACCGGCACCACCCTGGCCGATGTCAGCCAGATTGCCGCGGAGCGACCGCTGGATGGGCTGATCCTGAAAAATATCACGGGTACCTGCACCAAAGGCATCGCGCTGGCGCACGTCAATCACGCCGTCCTGCGCAACATCCACGTGACCGGCTACACAGGTCCGTTCCTTACCCTGACCAATGCCTCGGGCATCGGGTTGGAAGAGCTGAAGCAATAGCCAGATGTAGGGCTACGATTCAACTGTTCAACGCCATCACGGCCCAGTCGTTGTTTGTCGTCGAGAGCACGACCATACATTGGTCCACCTTCACCGTCGTGGCGTAGAGGTAAAGCATGTCGATCTTTTCCTGCGCCAGTTTCTCGGTGATGAACTGCAGCTGGCCAGCCTGGTTTTCGCATTCGACGAGGATGACCTTGGCTTCCTGCACTTCCCAATGCTTTTCGCGCAACGCATTCATCATCCGCTGATGCTCGTTGCTGACCATCTGGATGATGGCGTCCTGACCGTCCACGGTGGCGATGATGGCGTCGAGTTTGATGCCCTTTTCCGCGATGCTTTTGGCGACTTGGGCCAGCACGCCGACCCGGTTATTCAGCCGGACGATTGCTTCCTTCGCCAATTTTGCCTTTATCATACGGCCTCCCATCGGTTTGCCACTTGGCCGCGCCACCGGCCCGTGGCGTTTTCCAGCTTCAGTTCTATTTTACCACATCTCCATTAGTTTTGCTCCACTGAATTTACGAAAAAATTGATTCAATCTTCTCTACGCCTTTGCGTGGCAAGGTTTCAATCCTCCGCCCGTTCACCCGCGGGGGCCATTTTGACGAGGCGCGGGAAAAATTTTGCCAGCGGTTCAACAAGGTCGGTTTGCGCGGCCATGACTTCCTCGATGTTTTTATAGACCATCGGGACTTCATCCAGACCGGCGGAAATCAGTTTCACACCGCGTTCGTCCAAATAGGGTTGAACCATCTTCCAATTAAAACTCTCCCTCGCCTTGTGGCGGCTCATCACGCGGCCCGCGCCGTGTGAGGCGGAGTTGAGCGACGCGGCGTTGCCCTTGCCGCGCGCGACGAACGTCGGGCTGGCCATCGAACCGGGAATCACGCCCAGCACACCCAAGCCCGCCGGCGTCGCACCTTTACGGTGGACGATGAGGTCACGTCCACCGTGGCGTTCCTTCCACGCGAAGTTGTGATGGTTTTCGATGTCCAGCAGCACGCCCGCGCCGAGATGACGCGCGATGTGTTTGTGAATGAGATAATGATTCGCAGAGGCGTATTGGCCCATCAATTCCATCGCCGCCCAGTATTCCCGGCCGTCGGCGGAATCGAGGTCGAGCCACGCGAGAAAATTCAATTCCTTTGGCAAATCCCTGTGTTTCTGGCGCGCGACGCGGCTGTAATGGTCGCAGACCTGCGCGCCAGTGCCGCGACTGCCACTGTGGCTCAACAGGGCGAGATACGTGCCCGGCTCAAGACCGAGTTCCTTGTTCTCCACGGTGAATTCGCCGAACTCGACGAAATGATTGCCGCTGCCGCTGGTGCCGAGTTGCGCCGCGGCTTTGTCGCGAAGGCGTTGTGTGACGGGGCTGACCGACCAGTCCTCGTCCATAACCGGATGTGAGCGGCGATGTTTGAATTCCACGCCAATGCCGAAGCGCGTCTCGGCTTCAATGGCGCGGATGAGATCGGTTTCGCGGCGGCGCAACCAGTCGAGCGGCAAATCGAGCACGGTGAGTTTGACGCGGCAGGCGATGTCCACGCCGACGGCGTAGGGGATGACGGCGTTGTCGGTGGCCAGCACGCCGCCGATGGGGAGGCCGTAGCCGACGTGGGCGTCGGGCATGAGCGCGGCGGCGACGGAGACGGGCAATCGGCAGGCGTTCTCCATCTGCTGGAGCGCGTTGGCGTCCAGATCCACGCCCCACTGGCGGTAGGTGATGGGCTGGCCGGGCATGAGAAACAGTATGCCTCGCAAGGCGCATGTGCCAATGGAAAGTGGAACATTTGCATTTTTGCCGAATCGGGATACTGTTCACGCATTATGGAACCGACCATTGCCCAAAAATCCCCATTTGTTCAACAAGTCAAACCCGGAACGTATTGGTGGTGCGCCTGCGGCCAATCAAAAGCCCAACCGTTTTGTGACGGCTCGCATAAAGGCACCGGATTTGCGCCGAAGAAAGTCGAGATCAAGGAAATCCGGACTCTCGCGTGGTGCGGTTGCAAACATTCGAAGAACGCGCCGTTCTGCGACGGGAGCCATGCGGGATTGGTTTGAGCGAACTTACCGGCGCTTTTCGCGTCCGGTTCTTATTGCGAACGGCATCCAGCATGTCATTTCCAGCTTGCCCTCCGCGCCCGTTTCGCGTCTAAACAACCCATGCCTGACTGGATTGTCGTCGTCATTTTGGGCGTGATCGAAGGGATCACGGAGTTCATACCCGTTTCGTCCACCGGACATCTGCTGGTCGCGGAACATCTCCTGAAAGTCCACGAGAGCGATCTCTTCAACATCGTCATCCAATGCGGCGCGGTCATCGCCGTCCTGCCGCTGTTTCCCCAACGCCTTTACAAATTCGTTTTCGAATGGCGCCAGAAGGAAACGCAGGATTACCTGCTGAAAATCCTCACCGCCTTCGTCATCACCGGGGCCGTGGGTTTCGTCCTTGATAAAAACGGCTTCAAGCTTGAGGAAAACGTCGCACCCATTGCCTTGGCATTGCTCATCGGTGGCATTGCCTTCCTCGCCATCGAATGGTGGCTGCGCGGGAGAAAAATGAGCGATAAAATCACCTGGCCCATCGTCATCGCCGTGGCCGTCGGCCAGTTGATTGCGGCGGTTTTTCCCGGTTCATCCCGTTCCGGCTCGACGATTTTGCTGGCGCTGTTGCTCGGTATGAACCGCCCGGCGGCGACGGAATTTTCCTTTCTGGTCGGTATTCCAACGATGCTGGCGGCGGGCAGCCTGAAAATTTTTGAGGCGTTGCATCATCCCATCGCCAATGCGCCGCATGAAAATTGGGGCTTGGTTTTGCTGGCGACCGTCATTGCGTCGGTGGTTTCCTTCATTGCCGTGAAATGGCTGCTGCGTTACATCCAGACGCACACGTTCAATCTGTTCGGCTGGTATCGCATCGCACTGGCGGTTGCGATTTTTCTCCTGATGCTGCGTTGAGAATTTTGGACGGGCGGGTTATGCGAGTCCCAAATTATGCGAGCCCAGGATTGCCTTGAATGGGGGCTCGTGTAACTCGCCCTCCGAAGTAAATCACTGCGCCGGCGCTGGAATAAAAATTTTCTGCCCGATCTTCATGTCGCCTGGATTTAGCCCGGGATTCGCCTTCAAAATCTGGTCCGTTGTTACTTTGATGCCCTGATCGCGATATGCTTTCACAATCGCCGAGAGCGTGTCTCCGCTGCGAACGTTGTAATCATAGCCTTTTTGCGGGCTGCCTGCGGCCGGACCGGGATTGCCCGTCGGCGCTGTGATTGGGACACTCGGTGTTATTTTATGGCCTGGCTGCGGCGCGCCCAACGATTTTCCAAGGCGTTCCAACTCCTTCAAAATCCGCGCGTTGTCCTCCTGCCGTTTCTTGTCAATTTCCTGCACCTGTTCGGCGAGTTTTTTCAAATCATCCTGGTTGGCTGTGGTACCGGGCTGATTCAACTTGTCCTGCAGCCCGCTAATTTCCTTCTCCAGCGCCTCGATGCGTTTGGCCTGCAACGCCTGTGCATCAACCAGGTCCTGGACCTGGCCGTTGAGTTTGTTGATTTGCTGTTGTGTTGCGTCCTCCTGCCCATGCGCCACCCAGGCTGTGAAGACGAAAATGAAAAGCCAAAGCGAGATTTTTCTCATGCACCGAAAATAAACCGCCATGCGGCGGCGTCAAGTTGAAGCGCACAGGTCGCGCGACGAAATCTCACGCCAGTTTTCCGTACCGCCGGATTTCCGGCCAAATCCACGCCACGGCGAGCACGGTCAAAATGGTTCCGACGCCGCCGGACACGACGGAAATCACCGCACCGGCGACAATCGTGTTCCCGATGGTCGGCCCGAAAATTTGCGCCACCATGCCGGACTCGAATCCGCCGAGTTCATTGGACGTGCCGATGAAGAGATTGTTGACGGCGGAGACGCGCCCGCGTTTTTCGTCGGGCGTGAGCATCTGCACCAGTGTGTGCCGCACCACGACGCTGATGTTGTCCACCGCACCGCACATGAACAACATAATGAACGAGAACCAAAACCACGTCGAAAACCCGAACGCAATCGTGCCCAGCCCGAAGGCCGCCACAGCCCACAGCATCGCCCGCCCGGCTTTTTGCAGCGGTGGCCGGTGATTCAGAATAAACACGCAGAGCACAGAGCCCATGGGCAGCGCCGCGCGCAACAATCCCAATCCGCCTGGTCCACTGCCCAAAATGTCCTTCGCATAGATCGGCAGCAGCGCCGTCGCGCCGCCCAGCAACACCGCGAACATATCGAGCGTGATGATTCCCAGAATCATCTTGCTCGCATAAACGAACTTGAATCCCGTCAGCAGCACCTGGAGTGTCATGGGTTCCTTGACGGTAACGGTGTGTTGCTGCCTGATCATGCTGATGAAGATGAAAAAGACCAGCGACGTTACCATAGTGAACACATAAACCAGTGCTGCGGGGTAGGCCGGGTGATACCTGAGCATGTAGGCGATGATCGCGCCCGCTGCCAGCGGGCCGGTGATGCTGGATAGTTCAAACGCGCCGGCGTTCCAGTTCACCGCGCGCGGGAAATCCTTGCGATCCACCAGATGCGGCAGAAATGCCGCGTTGGCCGCCCACATGAACGTGCGGGCGGTGCCGCCGACAAACAGACAGACGTAAACCCAGTAAACCGGCGCCTTGAGCGCCGAAACGACAGCCATTCCGAGGCTTGCCATCGCGATGACAATCGCCATCAACGCCACGATCCGTTTGCGGTTGTAATTGTCCGCCACGTGCCCCGCCGGCAGCGTGAACAGAAATATCGGGATCATTTGCGTCAGCCCCACAAGCCCCAGTGCCAGCGCGGAGCCGGTGCGTTCATAAAGTTCCCAGCCCACCGCCAGCAAGAACATCTGCTGGCCAAACACCGCTATGAGGCGGCCCGTGAGGTAAAGCGTGAAATCCCGGTTCCGGAAAATGGCATACGGATGCTCGCCGGTGGTTTGCGCCAAGGGCGTCGGCAGATTTTCCGGTGATTCAGATTCGTGCATGAACGGAACGGCCTTGAATTTAGCGCAAAATTTGCGCCCGTCGAGTTTTCGCGGTGAAGACAACTAGCTCCAGCCGTCCAGCGGGAAGTGGAGCGTTACTGCCTCTTCAAAAGTTTTTCAAACCTGGCGATCACGTCCGGATTTTTGTCCGCGACATTTTGAGTTTCGCCTGGATCGGTTTTGAGGTTGTAAAGTTCCCAGGGTTTGTCGCCTTGTGCGCGTGTGATTTTCCAATCGTCCATGCGCGCCGCCTGGGCGAGGCCGTTCCCATTTTTCATTTCCCAACGGAAAAAGCCGTGCCGGTTGGTTTGCGTTTGGCCGAACAACGCCGGTAAAACGGAGATGCCGTCAATATTCTCCGGCGGCTTGGTGAGCGCAATCCCCAGTGCCGTTGGCAAAAAATCCCACGATGCCCAGGTGAGATCGCTGACTTGGCCGGCTTGAATTTTTCCCGGCCAACGAACGATCATCGGCACGCGCAGGCCGCCTTCGTAAAGCTCGCCACGGATGCCGCGAAACGGTCCGGTGCTGTGGAGAAACTTCGGATCAATACCCCCGTCCTTTGCCGGCCCGGTGTCGCTCGAAAAGAAAATCACCGTATTGCTGGTTTGATTGATATCTCGGAGTTGTTCCAGCAGTTGTCCGATGCATCCATCGAACCGCGCAATCATGGCGGCCTTGTTCTTTTCCGCCTGAGGCCACGGTTCCCCTGAATAAGGAGCGTCGGTGGGCACTTGCATCCCGTTGCCGGTGCGCGCCATTTCGGCGGTGTTCGCGCGCGGAGTTGTGTAATTCAGCAGCAGAAAAAACGGCTGGTGACGGTTGAATTGGTCCGGTTGATTGTTTTTGATGAAATTCATCGCCATGGTCGTAAACCGGTCGGGAATATATCGGCCCTTTTTGCCGTCGGCGTTTTCGTATACCGGCGCCTTGCCCTGAAAATGGGTCGCTGGATCATGCCGCCACATGTAATCGGCGTAATAATTTTCCGCCTCGCTGGCATCAAAATAGCCGGCGAATTCATCGAAGCCCTTCAACCACGGTGCGCCACTCGTGCCGTCACCCCCCAAATCCCATTCGCCAATCAAGCCGGTGTGATAGCCGGATTGCTTGAGCACTTGCGCGACCGTGACATCGTCCGCTGCCAGCGGCACGTCCACGTCCGCGCGCTGTTTCAAATGCGCTGAATCTTTGCCGAGCATCAACGCGGCGCGCGTCGGCGAACTCGCCGCATCGCCCGCGTAATAGCTCGTGAAACGGATGCCATCGGCGGCGAGCCGGTCGAGATTCGGTGTTTGAAACTTCGTCTGGCCATAGCAACTCAAATCGCCATAACCGAGGCCGTCGGCGACAATCAAAATAATGTTGGGACGGCGCGGCATGGGTTTTGGCGAACTGTTGGTGAAAACAAATTGCGCCTGCGCGTCCGGCAAAAATCCCAAAGCTGTCACAAGCGCAAACAGCGCGCCGGCGAAGACATGGCGGAATCGGTAATGGCAAATGGATGTCATGTGAGGTTGGATTCTGGGAAAATCAATGCGTTCAAAGCAATTCTTTTCGGCAGGGCATTTGTGAACAACCAAGAAACAAAGGAACAAAGTTTTAGGGGAATGGATTTGTTCCACCGTCGTTGCCTGGTTTCTTTGTTGTTAATTCCTTTTCCCAAATTCCGCTTCCAACGGAATTCGCATCGCGACAATGAAGCTCGGAATCGTGGTCAGCAGCACCCAGACGAAGAAATGCGGATAGCCGATGCGCTCCTGCAACCAGCCGCTCCACATGCCCGGCAGCATCATGCCCAGCGCCATGAAGCCCGTACAAATCGCGTAGTGCGCCGTCTGATGTTCGCCGCGCGCAATGTAAATCATGTACAGCATGAACGCCGTGAAACCGAAACCGTAGCCGAATTGCTCGACCGCGACGCCCGCGCCGATGGCGAAAAGATTCTGCGGCTGCGCATGGGCCAGCCAGATGAACACCGCGTCGGGCAGATGAATCGCCAGCAACATCGGCCACAGCCAGAATTTCAATCCGCGCCGCGCCACGACAAAACCGCCGAGCAATCCACCGAGCAGCAGCGCAAAGATGCCGGCTGTGCCATAAACCACGCCGAGTTGTTCGTTTGTCAAACCCAGACCACCCTGTTCGCGCCCATCAAGCAAAAATGGCTGAACCATTTTCACGAGCTGCGCCTCGCCGAGCCGGTAAAGCAGCAAAAAGAGCAGCAGCGCGATGATTTTGGGTTTCTGAAAAAATGTTCCGAACGTTTTGAAGAATTCGCGGAGAAAATTTTCTGACGAGCCAGCGCGCCTGGGTTGATCCATCGCTGGCTTTGGCAGGACAAAAAAATGATAAGTGCCCAGGCACAAAAAAATTCCCGCCGTCAGGGCAAGCGTCATTGACCAGGCGAACGCATAATCACCGGTGCGTCCATGAATTTTACCGGCAAGAATCACGAGGCCGCCTTGCGCACAAATCATTGCCACGCGATAAAACGTGTTGCGAATGCCGACAAAAAACGACTGCTCGCGTTCCGTTGTCGCCAGCATGTAAAAGCCGTCCACGGCGATGTCATGGGTCGCGGAGCTGAATGCCAGCAGCCAGAAAAACGCGAGCGTGAACTGAAAAAAATGCGGCGCGGGAATGGTCAACGCCACGCCCGCCAGTCCCGCGCCGAGGAGCAATTGCATCGTCCAAATCCACAGCCGCCGTGTTTTAAGCAGATCCACCACCGGACTCCACAGCGGCTTGATGACCCATGGCAAATAAAGCCAGCTCGTGTAGAACGCGATGTCCGTGTTTGACACACCGAGGTTTTTGTAAAGCACCAGCGACACCGACATCGCCAGCACATACGGCAGTCCTTCCGCCACATAAAGCGTGGGGACCCAAAACCACGGGCTGCGGGAACTGGTTTTTGCGTCGGCCATCCGGGCATGAGTAAAACAGGCCGGGGCCGTGCGCGCAAAAAATTTCCGGCTTGGCACTTGGGGTGCGCAATGGTTCAGTCAGCGTGTGACCGGCGCATTTCTCAACGCATTGGGCATTTTAATCGGTGGACTTTTCGGACTCGCCCTGCGCAAGCCGTTGTCTCTCAGCGCGCAAATTTTTTTCCGAGCGGCGCTCGGCGCATTCACCGTTTTCTTCGGTCTGCAGCTCGTTTGGTTGAGTATCGGCGGAACCTTTATGCCGGTGTTGAGGCAAATGCTCACCGCCGCGCTCGCCGTGACTCTGGGTTTTTGGGTTGGGAAATTGCTCCATTTGCAAAAATTATCGAATCGCCTCGGCCGTTTCGCGGGCAGTTTGATCGCGTCCGCGCAATCGAACGCGCCGCGCAAAATCAGCGGCGGTTTCAGCGCGTGCGCCGTGCTTTTTTGCGCCGCGCCGCTGGGATTGGTCGGCGCGGTGGTGGATGGGCTGCCGCCCCAAGGCGGCCAGTTCGGGTACTTCTGGCTGCTGGCGATCAAAGCCGTGATGGATGGTTTGGCCATGACCGGTTTCGTGAAGCTATTCGGCTGGCCGTCCGCACTGTCGGCGTTTCCTGTCTTCGCCTTTCTCGGCGGAATCACGCTTGCCTGCCAGCTTTGGGTGCGGCCGTTTCTCGAAACGCACGGTTTGGTTGATCCGGTCAATGCCGCCGCCGGCCTTGTCGTGTGCGCCATTGCGTTGATGATTTTTGAAGTCCGCAGGGTGGAATTGGCAAATTTTCTGCCGGCCATCGCCCTCGCGCCGCTGCTCGCATGGTTGCTGGAATGAACCAACGCATGCTCGCCCGGTGGCGATGGAGCGGGTTGGCATTCAAGCTTTGGCTTGCCGCGCGCCGCGAACAAGCTAAAGCTAAACACCGGCATGAATTGCGTTGTCACCGCTGGACCAACTTACGAACCGCTGGACGACGTGCGGCGGCTCACGAATTTTTCCACGGGCCGACTCGGCACGGAACTGGCCAATTTTCTGGCCGCGCGCGGCCACAAGGTGAAGTTGCTCATTGGAGAACAGGCCACGTGTTCCGGCGAGCGACGTGTGGAGCAGGTGCAGCTTTTCTCAACCACCGCCGATTTGTGCGCCAAGCTGAAGGCGCTGGCGGGCAAGCGCGTGAATGCGATTTTTCACGCCGCAGCGGTCAGCGACTTTGCCTTCGGCAAAATCTGGCTGCGCGCGCCGTCGGGCGAACTCACCGAATTCAAGTCCGCCAAAAAAATTTCCACGCGGGAGGGCAAATTGCTCGTCGAACTGGCGCCGACGCCGAAAATCATCGCCGAATTGCGCGCCTGGTTTCCGCGAACGCAGCTCTTTGGCTGGAAATTTGAGGCGAACGGCACGCGGGCGGACGCTCTAAACGCCGCCAAACGGCAGATTGCCGGATGCCGTACCGACGTGTGCGTTGTCAACGGCCCGGCTTACGGCGAAGGATTTGGCGTGGTGCTGCGCGATGGCAAGGCTGCGCATTTTGCCAGTGCGCCGGCGTTGTTCGTGACGCTGGAGAAGATTGTGCAGGCATGAAAATCAGCCGACGCCAATTTATTCTTGCTGCAATGCTGTTGGCTCCTTGGGCGGTTGTTGGCGACGCCAGATGGATTGAACCGCAATGGGTGAAAATTCGACGGTTGCGACTTTGCCAAGGTAAGCCGACCCATCGGTTTGTTCACTTCAGCGATTTACATCACAAAGGTGACCGTGAGCACTCCACGTCCGTTGTGAAGATGATCAATTCATTGTCGCCTGATTTTGTATGTTTCACCGGTGACATCATGGAAGAAGGAAAATATCTGCCCGAAGCTCTTGAAATTCTTTCCGGCGTCAAATCTCCGATGTATGGCGTGCCGGGCAACCACGATTACTGGAGCAAAGTGCCGTTCGACGGGATGATTAAGTGTTTCGCCGCAACCGGCGGAGCTTGGCTTCTCGACGAACAACGAACAACCCTTGATGGAAAAACCAACATCATCGGCGTGGCACATGTTGGCCCGAAGCATTCATTGTCTTCCGCAAAGATTGGAATGAAAAACATTTTATTATTCCACTACCCCGCGTGGGTTAAAAAATTCGATGGTCAGAAATTTGATTTGATGTTGGCCGGCCATTCACACGGCTGCCAAGTGCGTATTCCTTTTTATGGACCGATAATGACTCCATACGCTGTGGACGAATACGACCTCGGATTATTTCAGACGAAATCAGGTCCGCTGTATGTGACTTCCGGCATCGGCTGGTATCCCATTCCAGTCCGTTTCAATTGCAGGCCAGAAATTGTGTTGGTCGAAATTTAGAAGTTCCTTTCCCGTTGAAGCCGCTTGCGGCGATTTGTATCGTGCGGCCGATGTTGCCGCCGGAAACCATCCCGTTTTTGGTAGGGCGGGCTGTCCCCAGCCCGCCGCCAACGGCGCGATGAGGACATCGCGCCCTACCTTCCATGCGTCCACAAATCCAAGACAATCCGCTGGCTGCACCCGTAACGACATTGTGGGGTGTCGGCGCGGAACGCGCGGCGCAACTCGCACGCCTCGACATTCACACCATCGAGGATTTGTTGCTGCACCGGCCGCGGCGTTATGAAGATCGCCGTCATTTTCGCAGTATTGCCGGGTTGACCCGTGACGAAGCGGCGACCACGCGCGGCACGATTGTCACGCTCGGCCTCAGACGTTTTCGCGGCGGCAACAAATCCGTTTTTGAAATCATTCTCGATGATGGCAGCGCCCGGTTGCATTGCCGCTGGTGGAATCTGCCGTTCATGCAAAATTATTTTGCGGTTGGCGACGAGATTTTCGTTTACGGCAAGCTCAATGAAACCAAGCCGCGCATCATTGACCATCCTGAAACCGAAGTCATCGAGGGCGGCGAGGAGAGCTTCATCCACATCAACCGCATCGCGCCGGTGTATCCGCTCACCGAAGGCCTGCCGCAACGCTGGTTGCGCGGGCTGATCTGGCGGACGTTGGAAAAATTCGAGCGGCACATCGCCGAACCGTGGCCGGGAAATGTAGGACAGGTGTCCCGCCTGTCTCCATCTTCAAGTTCTAAAAATCAGGGACAGGCTGGAAGCCTGTCCTACCCGACGCGCGCCAACGCCATTCACATGACGCATTTCCCCGAAGAGCTGGCCGATGTGGAAATCGCACGGCGACGGCTGGCGTTGGATGAATTCATTGCGTTGCAGCGTGACATGCAGCTTCGCCGGAAAAATTTCGAGGCCAAATCGCGCGCATTACCGTGCGGTGGTGACAATCGTTTGATGAAGCCGTTTCTGGCACGGCTCGGCTTCAAGCTCACCGACGCCCAGACGAAAGTCCTCCGCGAAATCCGGGCGGACATGAGCGGGGCGCATCCGATGCGGCGGCTGCTGCAAGGCGACGTCGGTTCAGGCAAGACGGTGGTTGCCGCCTGCGCGGCGCTCATGGCTTTGGAAAGCGGGTTCAATGTTGCGCTCATGGCGCCGACGGAAATCCTTGCGGAACAACATTTCAACAATTTTTCGCGCTGGTTTGGACCGCTCGGCGTGAAGGTGAAATTGCAAACAGGTTCACACAGGAGTAAGGAACAAGAAGTAAGGCGCAAGACCCTCGCAGCAAAACCCTTACTCCTTACTCCTTGCTCCTTGACCATCGGCACTCACGCCCTCATCGAGTCGGGATTTGTATTGGAGAAATTGGGTTTGGTCATTATTGACGAGCAGCACAAGTTTGGCGTGGCACAGCGCGAACAGATCGTGCGTAAAGGCCGCTATCCGCATTTGCTCGTGATGACGGCTACCCCGATTCCGCGCACGCTCGGCCTTACGCTTTACGGCGACCTTGATATTTCGGTAATTGACCAGATGCCCGGTGGACGCGGCAGGATAAAAACTTTTCTACGCACGACCGAAAAATTGCCTGAAGTTTGGAAATTCATCCGCGAAAAACTGGCTGCCGGACGGCAGGCATACGTCGTTTATCCGCGCGTGGAGGATTCAGGACCAAATGGGTTGAAAGCGGTGAAAAAGGAATTTGAAAATTTGAAGAAGCTGCTCGCGCCATTCCATGTCGGGTTGATGCACGGCCGGTTGAAAGGGCGGGAGAAGGACGAAGTAATGACAGCGTTTCGCGCGAACCAAATTCAGGCGCTCGTCGCGACGACGCTGGTTGAAGTGGGTTTGGATGTGCCGAACGCAACGATCATGCTGGTTGAAAATGCGGAGCGGTTCGGTCTGGCGCAATTGCATCAATTACGCGGGCGCATCGGGCGCGGCGCGCATGAGTCGCACTGCATTTTGATTTCCGACGCGAAGAATGAGGATGCAGGGCGGCGCTTGAAAGTTTTGGAAGAGACGACGGACGGGTTTCGCATTGCCGAGGTGGATTTGAAATTGCGCGGGCCGGGCGAATTGCTCGGCCAGCGGCAAAGCGGCCTGCCGAAATTCCGCTTCGGCAATCTGGCCGGGGATTTGGATTTGATCCGGTTTGCGCGCGAGTTGGCGGCGCAAATAATTTAGCCGGGTCACGCTTGGATTTTGCGGGGGATTGGCTTAAGTTGCCGGTATGAAAATATTTTTCTTGGTTTTGATCGCCGCCGGATTGTTTCTGGCAGGTTGCGGTGGCGGTAATTCCGGCAAACAAGCCCAAACCACCAATTCAACAGCCACTTCCACCAATGCGACTCCGAATTACAACACGGGCAATCCCCTCACGGCACCGGTGGATTATCTCGGCGCGGTGGCGCAGGCAAAAAAATACTCGGAGAAACAGATTGATCTTGCGTATCTCAACCAGGCCATCCAGCAGTTCAACGCAATGGAGGGTCGTTATCCCAAAGACCTCAATGAACTCATGCCAAATTACATCGGCAAAATCCCACAGGCACCTTACGGCTCAAAAATTGTTTATGACCCGAACACAGGCATGGTGAAAGTGGTAAAACAATAAGTCGCCCTGGGAGAGACTGGATGACTCTTTGCCATCTGGGTTTTGTGTTTTTGGCTCGCCAAATGGAGTTCCTACAGGCAAACCGTTCACCTCGGTTTTGATTCATGAACGAGCAAATCGTCATTCTCGATTTTGGGTCGCAATACACACAGGTCATCGCGCGGCGCGTCCGCGAGTGCAACGTGTATTCAGTCATCCTGCGCTACGACACCCCCGCCGGGGAAATTGCCGCGCTGAATCCCAAGGGCATCATCCTTTCGGGTGGCCCCTCCAGCGTGTATGCAAAAAACGCGCCGCTGCCGGACAAAAATATTTTCGCGCTCGGCGTGCCCGTGCTCGGAATTTGTTACGGCGTGCAATTGTTCGCGCAATTCCTTGGTGGCAGGGTCGAGAAAGGCCTCAAACGCGAATACGGCAAAGGCACGTTGCGCGTGACAGACAATTTTTGCCCGCTGTTTGCAAATCTGCCGGAAATCCTGCAAGTCTGGAACTCGCATGGTGACAAGCTCACGAAACTGCCGCGCGATTTCAAACCGGTCGCTGTCACGGAAAATTCCGAATACGCGGCGATTGAAAACCGCGCGCGAAAATTTTTCGGCCTGCAATTTCATCCCGAAGTCGTCCACACGCCGCGCGGCAGGGAAGTCCTCGCCAATTTCGTCCACGGCATTTGCGGTTGCGGCAAAAACTGGACGATGCGCGGTTACATCATGCGGGCCGTTGAGGAAATTCGCGCGCAAGTCGGCGGCGAAAAAGTGATTCTCGGTTTGAGCGGCGGCGTGGATTCAAGCGTCGCGGCGGCGTTGATTCACAAGGCCATTGGCGACCAGCTGACCTGCATTTTCGTCAACAACGGCCTTTTGCGCGGACACGAGGCGGAAGTCGTGCAGGAAGTTTTCGGGCGCAATTTCAAAATCAAACTGCAATACGAAGACGCCTCGAAGCTGTTTTTGAAACGGCTCAAAGGCGTGACCGATCCCGAACGCAAACGGAAGATCATCGGCAAAACGTTCATCGAAGTTTTTCAGAATGCGGCCCGGCGCGCGGGCAAGGCGAAATTTCTCGCGCAAGGAACGCTCTATCCCGACGTGATCGAGTCTGTGCCGATTAACGGCAATCCCGCCGCGCTCATCAAGAGCCATCACAACGTCGGCGGGCTGCCGAAGAAGATGAAGTTTGCGCTGGTCGAGCCGCTTAAATGTTTGTTTAAGGACGAAGTGCGCAAGCTTGGACTCGAACTCGGCCTGCCGCGCGAAATTGTTTTGCGCCAGCCGTTCCCCGGCCCGGGCTTGGCCGTGCGCGTCCTCGGTGAAGTCACGCCGCCGCGTCTGGAAATTTTGCGGAACGCGGACAGCATTGTCGTGGAAGAAATGAAGAACAGCGGGTGGTATTACAGAATCTGGCAGAGTTTTGCGGTATTGCTGCCCGTCCGCAGCGTGGGGGTGATGGGTGACGAGCGGACTTACGATTACACCATCGCCATCCGCGCGGTGGAATCGCAGGACGGCATGACGGCGGACTGGGTGAAACTGCCCTACGAATTGCTGGAGAAACTCGCCAGCCGCATCATCAACGAAGTCAAAGGCGTGAACCGCTGCGTGTTCGACATCACCAGCAAACCGCCGGGGACGATTGAGTGGGAGTGATTTGCTTCAGCACGCATTTTTTTGCTGGTCTTCGTTGTGGTGTATGGCTAGACTGCGGGCAAAGTCAGACCTTAGCGGTTTATGGACATCATTTTTGATTGCCCCAAATGCGGACAGGAACTGGCGGTGGACAGTGCCGGAGCCGGCACGGAAATCGAGTGCCCGTCGTGCAGCCAGACAATTACGATTCCGCAGGAATCCACAAAACCGGCTTCGGGGGGAACCATCATCACCGGGCAAACCGCTAATCCCATCGCCTCGTCCGCGGCTGCGAAAATAGAAAAACATCTTAAAGTGCCGTTGCGTGACAAGCCGGGCGAGTCATTGGTAAAAAAAGCACAACCGATAGAGGTCGTAACCAAAAACGCTGACAAAAAGATACGGGTTCACACCATCCGTCATGCAGGCTGTGTTGAGTTCGGCCATGACAAATTTGACGAGAAGGTTACGGATTTTTTGAATGGAATTGGCGAGGCCAATCTTATTGGCATTCACATGACCACCTACAACTTTCTCGATGTCGGCACGCAAAAAATAATGCTGGATTTCGGCGTGTTGATTATTTATCGGGGATGATTGATCTCTGTGTGCCTTGACTCACCGGGTGTGGCTTATTACTGTCGCAGTATGAATCGCCGGTTCGTTGTTCTGTTTGTGGTTGTTGCGTGTGTGGTGTTGTTTCCATTCCGCTCGCCAGCGCCGCTGACTTACACGCCGGGTGAAGGGTGGTATTACGAATCTTACGGGGAAAGCACCAAGTGGCAGCGTGCCCGTGCCAAGGATCAATTGGATGTGGCGCAGCAGGCGTTTGACAGTCGTGATTACGGCCTCGCGCTGCGGGCTGCGCACCGCATCGTCCGCGTATGGCCGCTTTCTGATTACGCTCCGCGCGCGCAATATCTCGTCGGTCGTTGTCTCGAAGTGATGGGCAAGGACGAAGAGGCTTTCAACGCTTATCAGGTCATCGTTGAAAAATATCCCAAGAGCGCTGAATACGAAGACGTGTTGTGGCGCCAATACCAAATCGCCGACCGTTTCCTCGGCGGCGAATGGTTCAAACTCTGGGGTTATATTCCGCTTTACCATTCGATGGATAAAACAGCGGGCATGTTTGACAAAATCGTTCAGAATGGTCCTTACAGCGATGTTGCGCCGAGCGCGCAATTGCGCATTGGCGCGGCGCGCGAAAAACAGGAGGATTTTCCCGCCGCAGTGAAAGCCTACGAGATTGCCGCTGACCGCTATCACGGCCAGCCGGCGATTGCCTCCGACGCGTTGTTCGACGAAGGTGTTTCGCATCAGAAACAGGCGGAGACCGCCGAATACGATCAAAGTGCCGCCGTGCAGGCGGTCGCGGCTTTCACCGATTTCATCACGCTTTATCCAGACGATAAGCGCGTTCCGCAGGCGCGAAAGGCCATTGCCGTGCTTAAAGCGGAACAAGTGCGTGGTAATTATGAAATCGCGCGATTCTACGAAAAGAGCAAAAAATGGAACGGCGCGCTGGTTTATTACAACGAAGTGTTGCAACTCGATCCTAATTCCTCCTACGCCGCGCGGGCGCGCGAGCGTATTCAAGCCCTCAAGCCGCGCCTTGAAGCGCCGGCCAACTGAAATGCGCCTGCTTCAATTCCTCGCTGTTTCCACGATGACTGTGTTGCTGACCGGTTGTGCCGGTTATCATCTCGGGCCGGTCAACGGCGCGGTCGCAGGTGAAAAAACCATTGAAATTTTGCCTTTCAACAATCAAACGCTTCAACCGCGCCTGGGCGACTCGGTAACGCAGGCGTTGCGCGAACGGTTGCAAACCGACGGCACATATCATCTCGTCACACGCGGTCCTGGCGACATTGTCGTCACCGGCGTCATCACACGTTACAGCCGCAAAGGCTTGAGTTTTTTGAATTCGGACGTTGCCACGCCGCAGGATTACCGCGTTGACATCACCGCGCATGTCACCGCTCGCTCGCGCGACACGGGCAAGGTGTTGCTCGACAAAGATGTAAGCGGTTATGCGCTTATCCAAGTCGGCGGGGATTTGACGGACACGGAGCGTCAATCCCTCCCGTTGCTCGCGGAGGATTTGGCGCGTAATGTTGCGGAACTGCTGACGGAGGGAACCTGGTAAAAATTATTAAATGGTTGAAGCCAATTCTTATTCTGCTATCGTCTTTTGTGACGAATAACCAAACAACAAATCATCAACCATCATGACAAAGAAAATTGCTAAAATCACAACCTTAAGTCTTTTCGCTGCCGCGCTCGTTGCGATGCCCGTGTTGTCGCGCGCGCAAGACAGTAACGCGCCGGCGTCACCCAATCAAACTGCGCCTGCCACGCCCAAGAAACACAGTAACCTGCCCTTCCACGGCAAGCTGAGCGCGGTGGACACGAAGGCGATGACGCTGACGGTCGAGAAGCGCACGTTTAACATCACGTCCGACACGATAATCACCAAGGACGGCCAGCCGGCGACCTTGTCGGATGGCGTGGTCGGTCAGCCCGTTTCCGGCTCTTACAAGAAGACCGATGACGGCAAACTCAATGCCATCACTGTGCATTTCGGTGTCAAGAGCGGGGAGAAACAAAAGAAGGAAAGCTCGAACAATTAATCCTCCGAAGTTTCCCTGAATTCAGGGCGGGCGGCAGCGCCCGCCTTTTTTATTGCCGCTTCCACCAACCGGTAAAGCTCTTGGCCTTTGGCTGCGGCATTTGAGATTGCTTGACGAGCAACTGGCTGCGCGCCGCTGTCAACGCCATGATGAATTCGTCATAACTCAGAAAACGGTCCGCCGGATTTTTCGCCAGCGCCTGCACCAAGGCGTCGCTGGTGGGCTGTGTGATTTCAGGCACGACGAGATTCGGCGGCGTCAGTGGCGTTTGCACCTGGGCGGCGATGAGGTCCTCGACTGTCGGCGCTTCAAAGGGCGTGTGACCGGTCATCGCATGATAAAGAGTCGCACCGAGGCTATACATGTCTGAGAGAAATGTTTCCGGCTCACGTTTGATTTTTTCCGGTGCAACATAATACGGCGTGCCCCAGGTCACATCCCCCGTTTCCTGTTTCGTGCCAGCTGCTTGCGCAAGGCCAAAATCCACCAGCTTCGGTTCATGATCCGCGTTGAACAAAATATTGCCGGGCTTGATGTCGCGATGAAGCAAATCGTATTTGAGTGCCATGTCGAGGGCCGAGGCGATTTTGATCCCGATATCGAGCACGTCGACTTCCGGCAGCACGTGCAATTTTTCGATGCGCGCATCCAGACTGCCACGGTCGGCTAATTCCATCACGAGATACCGTCGTCCCTCCCATTCGTCAAAGGTGTAAATGTGGATGATGTTCGTGTGGTTGAGCCGGGCGCAGGAGCGGGCTTCACGAGAAAAACTTTCTATCGCCTTCAGGTCTTGGGACAACGCCTTTTTCATCAATTTCACCGCCACAAGCCGTTCCAGCATCGTGTCCCAACCGCGATACACGTTGCCCATGCCTCCGGAGCCGATGATGCTGCGCAGTTCAAATTGCCGCAGCTGCATCGGCACCATAATCGAATGTCCGCACTTGTTGCACGGCGTGGTGGCCAGCGGCGCGAGATCGCTGGGAACGAAGACCTTCGTCTCACACCACCCACACGTGACCATCCGTAATTGGTCGCTCATACTTTGAGATCAATTTACCATTACCCTGCTGCGCGACAAGCCTGAGAAATCTTATTTTTTCCTTATAAAAAACTTGTTTGACAAACGCCCCGGAATGGTGTTTCTTTCCACCGGTTAAAAATGAAAACCACGGTTGTTTCAACTCTGAAGCATGTGCAAGCCAATGGATGCATGTCTATTTGGCAGCGCAATCGCTTTGGTCTGGGCGTCGTGGGGACAAAATTCTAAAGAAAACAACAGATTTTTCGGGAAACCCGCGATTGCCAGTCAGTCGCGGGTTTCCTGTTTTTTAACCCAAAACCGAAAACGAAAGGAAAAACATGAACACAAATCAAACACGGGCGCCGACAAAGTTCGTCCCCGAAACACGGTTCGGACTGCGAACGGGACCGCCGGCGTCGTTTCGAGCCACACAGGAAAATGAATTCGAACGGCTCAAAAACCGGTTGCTTGCGCAACGATTGGCCGAAATACCGGCGCCGGAATTGAACACTCCATTGCGGCGCGCAGCCAACGAAGCAGCGGCACTGGCATGGGCGGCGCTATACCCATTGCTGGTGTTTCCGGTGCTGTTCGAGGAAAAAACTGTAACCGTCGTTCGCCACGCCGAGCGCCAGGCGCGTATTTTTAAGAACGGCCGCAAATTTCCCGCCGTATGAAACCACGCCGATTTAAAGTGGGGACGAAGGCGTGTGTGGGAAGCTGTTTGCGCGGGTGAAAAACCACACCTGTGCCAACAGCTTCTCGCCACGCCTTTTTTCTTTGTGAGGAATGATGCGGAACGCGGACAACTTGTCCGCGCTCCTACGAATTTTCCTCAACGCGCCGAATCCGCGCGCCGAGTTGTTGCAGCTTGCGGTCAATATTTTCGTAGCCGCGGTCAATGTGATAAACGCGATTCACCTGCGTCGTGCCTTTGGCGGCCAAACCGGCAATCACCAGCGCTGCCGACGCGCGCAAATCACTCGCCATCACCGGCGCGCCGCTCAACGGCCGCCCGCCTTTGACAATTACGCTCGGCCCTTCGATCTCGATGTCCGCACCGAGCCGCGCCAGTTCGCTCACGTGCATGAAACGCGATTCAAAAATCCGTTCCGTGATGATGCTGATGCCCGGCGCAAGCGCGAGCAGCGACATTATCTGCGCCTGCACGTCCGTTGGAAACCCCGCATACGGCAGCGTCGTCACGTCCGCCGGCGAAAGTTTTCCGCTTCGATGAACCAATAAATTTACGCCGCGTTTTTCAACGGCAACACCCGCCTCATTCAGTTTGTCAATCACCGCGCCCATGTGATCGGCGCGCGCGCCTTTGAGCGTTACTTCGCCGTTCGTCGCGGTGGCGGCAATCGCGTAAGTCGCCGCCTCAATCCGGTCGGGAATCACTTCATGCACCGCGCCATGCAGTTTTTTGACGCCCGTAATTGTAATCGTCGGACTGCCCGCGCCGGAAATTTTCGCGCCCATCGCGTTCAGAAACTTTGCCAGATCCACGAGTTCCGGCTCGCACGCCGCGCTTTCAATGACCGTCACGCCTTCGGCCAGCGTCGCCGCCATCATCACATTTGCCGTGCCCAGCACCGTTGAACCGGCGCGCCCGCCGAGGAACATCGGCGAACCGGTGAGTTGTTTCGCCGCCGCGCTGACGTAACCGCCTTCGATTTCGATTTTCGCGCCGAGCGCTTCAAAACCTTTCAAATGAAGATTGATGGGCCGTGCGCCGATAACACAACCGCCAGGCAGCGCCACACGCGCCTTTTTCAGCCGCCCCAACAGCGGCCCCATGATGCAAACCGAACCACGCATTTTGCGAACGAGTTCGTAGTCGCCGTAGCCGCGGATTTTCTGCGCGCGAACGGTTACCGTGCCGTTTTCAAATTTAGTGCTGGCGCCGAGCGATTCGAGAATCTGCGTCATGAACCGCGAGTCGCTGAGGTCGGGCACACCATGGATGACGCACGGTTCGTCGGTCAGCAACGCAGCCGCCATGATGGGCAACGCGGCATTTTTGCTGCCGCTAATCGTCACCTCGCCGTGCAATGGCACGCCGCCTTTGATCAAAAAACTTTCCATGTGAAATTGGTTTATCCTTCTTGTTCTCGTCCTCGTCCTCATTTTTCGATTACGAGGACGACGACGAGGACGATTTGGCAATTAAAAATCTTTCGTGCTGACTGTAATCCTCCCTCACCGCTTCGACAATCCACTTTTCGTTTCCAAAAATTTTCCGAACTGCTTGAGCCTGGCCGTCTCCGAATTCAAGCATGATTTTCCCGTCCGATTTCAAAAATGCCGCTGCGTGCGCCGCAATCAAACGGTAAAAATCCAGGCCGTCCGTGCCACCGTCGAGCGCAACGCGCGGGTCAAAATCGCGGACTTCAGGTTGAAGTGTGGCAATTTCGGCGGATGGAATGTAAGGCGGATTACTAATGATGAGGTTGAAGCGCGCGTCGCCGGACAATGCGGCAAAACCGTCACTTTGTTGAAATTGGATTCGCTCGATGACATTGTGCCGGACGGCGTTTTGTCCGGCCAATGCGAGTGCATCCACCGAGGTGTCTGTCGCGACGATTTTTGCGTTCGGACATTTTACGGCCAGTGCGATGGCGATGCACCCGCTGCCGGTGCCGAAATCCAGAGCAGTTGGGACATCAACTTGGGAGGGACGGCGTGTCGCCGTCCCTAAATTTGGGTCGGCAGGATGCCGACCTTCCCCTGTTAAAAATTTCCACCCGAGTTCGGCGAGCAATTCGGTTTCCGGTCGTGGCGCGAGCGCGTGGGGGTTCACAGCGATCTCAAGTCCGCAGAATGAAGTTGAGCCGACAATGTGCTGAAGTGGTTCGTGTTGGCCACGGCGTTTGACCATCTCGCGCAACGCGTCCACTTCTGTCGGCGTAAGCGTGCGCTCGAAGTTTAGATACAATTTCATGCGCGGCAGCTTGAGCAGATGTGCGAGCAGGAGTTCGGTTTGCAGGCGCGGCGATTCGACGCCTTTTTTGGCCATAAAATCCGCGCTCTTCTGAATCGCTTCAAGAACTGTCACATGGACAACTTAAACCGGAGCGATACGCTTGAACAAGCGGCGTGTGACTGCCAAAATCAAGTCATGAATGTACGGGTCAAAATGTTCCCTGTTGCGCTTTGGCTTGCCGTTTTCGGCACGGCCTGCAGCGCGGACAACACAAAATCCACCGGAGGTAAAACCATGAATATTCAAATCGCCAGCACCGTCTTTGCCGACGGCCAGCCGATTCCAGCAAAATACACTTGTGACGGACAGAATGTGTCGCCGCCGTTGAAATGGTCAAACGCGCCCGCAAACACGAAGAGCTTCGCGCTTATCGCCGACGACCCAGACGCGCCGGGTGGCACGTGGGTGCATTGGGTGCTTTATGATTTGCCGGCGACTACAACCGAACTCGCCGAGAATACTCCCAAATCGCAACAATTGTCCGGCGGCGCGAAGCAGGGGTTGAACAGTTGGCCGCACTTGGGTTACGACGGGCCGTGTCCGCCGCCCGGCAAACCGCATCGCTACTTTTTCAAACTCTACGCACTCGACATGTTGCTCGATCTCAAACCCGGCGCGACAAAAAAAGATTTGCTCAAGGCGATGGAAGGCCATGTCCTCGCCGAAGGGCAATTGATGGGGACGTATCAGCGGCGGTGAATTGACCACAAAGACACGAAGAGAAAATTTTCTTTGCGTCTTTGTGCCTTTGCGTTGAACTTTGCCTCTTCGTGGTAAAAATTTATGAGCAAAACCGCATTGCTGTTTGCCGGACAAGGCACGCAGGCCGTCGGCATGGGCAAAGACCTCGCCGAAAAATTTCCGTCGGCCAAAGCCTGGTTCGACCGCGCCAACGGCGCGCTCGGCTGCGATCTGGCTTCGATCTGTTTCACCGGCCCGGAAGCCGAACTCACCAAAACCGAAAATGCACAGCCGGGAATTTTTCTCGTGAGCTGGGTCGCGTTTCTATTGCTCAAGGAACAGGCGCCGTTGCTTAAATTCGACGCCACAGCTGGTTTGTCGCTCGGCGAATTCACAGCGCTGACGGCGGCGGGCGCAATGAATTTCGAGGACGGTCTGCGGGTCGTGCGCCAGCGCGGACGATTCATGCAGGAAGCCTGCGATGCCACGCGCGGCGGCATGGCGGCGGTCATCGGCTTGGACGAAACGCTCACACGCGAGGTTTGTGCCGAAGCCGGCGTGGTGCTGGCAAACCTGAATTGTCCCGGCCAGCTCGTGATTTCCGGCGAGATGGACAAGATCGCCAAAGCCGTCGAACTCGCCAAAGCCAGGGGCGCAAAACGCGCGATTCCACTACCGGTCGCCGGCGCCTATCACTCGCCGCTCATGGCCAGTGCACAGCCAAAACTTCAAGCTGAATTGGCCAAAATGAAATTATCATCACTGGTTGTGCCGGTGATTTCGAACGTGACGGGACAACCGCATGGCGGCACAACGGAAATTTCCGCCCGGCTTGTCGAGCAGATCACGTCATCGGTGTTCTGGGAAAAATCCATGCGATATCTGTTGGCACAAGGATTCACGCGGTTTATAGAACTCGGGCCCGGCACGGCATTGAGCGGTTTCATGAAACGAATTGATAAAAATGCGCAGATGCTCAACGTGGCGGACGTGGCAAGCCTGGAAGCGACGGCGAAAGTGCTGGTGTAGCACCCGCGTCTCGCGGGTGACGTTGGGCGTCCCGCCCGGCGCAAGTTTCCGCAAAGGTTCAGGCGGGACGCCTGAACCGACCCGCCGGAGGCGGGTGCTACCGACGGCTTTCGTCTCGACATTTTTTATGTGCATTCGTGTGCATTCGTGGTTAAACAATCGCCGTCATGAAACAACTTGAGAATCAAGTCGCCGTCGTCACCGGCGCGGGCCGGGGTATTGGCCGCGCCATCGCGTTGAAATTCGCCGCTCATGGAGCTGATATCGTGGCTGTGGATTTGAAAACCGAGTTTGTGCAGGAAACAGTGGATGAGGTGCGCAAGCTCGGGCGCAAGGCTTGGGCGGTGGCCGCCAACGTGTCCGAGGCCGCCAGCGTCGAGGCCGCTGCTGAACAGATTTTGAAAGAGGCCGGTCGGGTGGACATTCTCGTGAACAACGCCGGCATCACCAAGGACGGCCTGCTCATGCGCATGAGCGAGGCGGATTGGGACGCCGTGCTGGACATCAATCTCAAGGGAACGTTTCTC
>Ga0187873_1000802_pt1 | contig 29322 bp, 25 predicted proteins | sample June2016WEW_16_1_2_FD_133012 | JGI IMG/M metagenome (GOLD analysis project Ga0187873, IMG submission 133012) | Peatland microbial communities from SPRUCE experiment site at the Marcell Experimental Forest, Minnesota, USA - June2016WEW_16_100 | ecosystem: Environmental > Terrestrial > Soil >...
GTGCGCGTGCTCGACGACGCCTATAACGCGAACGCGGATTCGACGCTCGCGGCGCTGGAAACGCTCCGCGATTTGCCGTTGCAAGGCCGGCGCGTAGCGGTGCTTGGCGACATGGCTGAGCTCGGTGCGCACAGCGAAGCGGCGCATGCGGAAGTTGGCAGGCGCGCGGCGGAATTGGGCATCGGACAATTGTTCGCTGTTGGCAAAATGGCGGGTGTCACGGCAACAGCGGCGCGCGAAGCGGGCTTGACCCGCGTGATTGAATTTGTGGATGTCGAAGCGGCGGTGAAAGCAGTGAAGTCTTTTTTAAAAGCAGGCGATGTGGTTTTGTTGAAGGCGTCACGGGCGTCGCGCTTGGAAAGAATTGCGGAAACTTTGAAGGCGGAAAAAATGTGAATCAAAATTAACGTATGGATACTTCATTAAAAATAGTGATCATTGGCGGTATTCTTTTAATTCTCATGGTTCTTTTCTTGGAAAAAAGAGAGCCTTTGAAGGTGAAGATAAGTTTTTTTTCTATGGCAATTTGTTTTTTAATGGCTGGCGTGTTGGAAGCTTTAGTTCATGTTCAGACAGTTCATCTTTCATCTGAAATGATTCGGTTCCTCCGAAGTGCATCTCAAATCTCATTTGGAATGGCGTTAGGAATTATTTTGACTTTGCGGATTTTTGGTCAATTTAAGTTTACAAAAAGAAATTGGTAAAATGCTTTATTATTTAAGCCAGCAATTGCTCGCTTGGTTTCATGGGACAGCTTGGGAAAGCCGGCTCTCATGGCTGCGGCTTTTTCGCTACATCACAGTGCGGAGTGCGGGCGGAGCAATTACGGCACTGGCTTTGAGTTGGTGGCTCGGGCCAAAAATCATTCTCTGGCTCAAACAATTAAAATTCGGCCAGGATTACGCGGACAAGGCCGAAGAAGCCGGTGGATTGGGCGCGCGCGTTTTGGGCAAAAAAGGAACGCCGACGATGGGCGGCATTTTGATTGTGGCGGTTTTGTTCTTCTCAACGATTTTATGGGCGCAGTTGGACAACAAACTGATTTTGCTGACGCTGTTGTCGGTGCTCGTGCTGGCGGGGCTGGGATTTTACGACGATTATGCAAAAATCATCCAGCAAAGCGGCGGCGGCGCTCCGCCGCGCGTGAAACTGTGGGCCCAAATCGTACTGGCGGTTTTTATCGGTGTCTATTTGTGGATGACGCCCTCGACGGGCAGGCTGGTGACGCAAATCATGGTGCCGTTTTGGAAATATCCGGTTGCGATGAACGCAGGCTGGATCGGTCTGCTGATTGTGGTGCTGGCGATTGTCGGCAGTTCAAATGCGGTGAATTTGACAGATGGCCTCGACGGTCTGGCGATTGGCTGCACGCTGATTGTGGCGTTTGTGTTTCTTGTGTTCACGTATGTGGCAGGCAACATCAAGGCGGCGGGCTATTTGCAAATTCCCTATGTGCCCGGTGCGGGCGAATTAACGGTGTTTTGCGCGGCGTTGATCGGGGCGGGGCTGGGATTTTTGTGGTTCAACTGCCATCCGGCGCAGGTGTTCATGGGCGACACGGGGTCGCTCGCGCTCGGCGGAGCGTTCGGCATCATCGCGGTGCTGATTCATCAGCCGTTCGTGCTGGTGATTGCGGGTGGCGTGTTTGTGATGGAAGCTGTTTCGGTGATTCTGCAAACCGGCTGGTTTCGTTTCACGCGAATGCGCACCGGCACGGGCCGACGGATTTTTTTAATGGCGCCCTTGCATCATCATTTCGAGAAAAAAGGATGGTATGAATCACAAGTGGTGATGCGTTTTTACATTTTGTGCGTGCTGTTCGCGGTTATCGCGCTGGCCACGCTGAAACTGAGGTGAATGATGATGTTCGCATTGGCTAAAAACGGAATTTTGACAGGTTGCTTTACTCCTTGCGCCGCTGACCGTTCGCTGTTAAAAACATCGGTGGTAGCGGAGAGGCGCGCGGTGGCCCGAAGGGTGTTTTTGTATTCAGTCGGCGGCTTGAGACTGAATTGGCTTGGGTTTTTTTTGAACAATCCACATCCGCAGCGGCTTCAAGCACAACTTGGTGAACATGATGACTTTAACACGCCATGGAGTTTTGAGAGGAGAAACTTCGTTGCGGAAAACTCAACAACACAACCTCAACACGAAAGGACGCAACCAGCGCCAAATCAATGAATAATCCCAACCCATTCGTACCTCAAGGCTCCCTGTTGGAGCAGCAAAACAAACGCCGTTCACGCATAAAAGTCGGTGTGTTCTGCGTGCTGGCGGTCGGAATCGTAGGCCTGACCGCAATGCTCATCCAAGGCTGCAAACGCGAACAAACCGAGACGCAAAACCAGCCATCACTCGAAACAAACGTGACTGCGATGAACACGAATGTTCCACCGGCGGTGGAAGCATCCAATCCTCCTGTGCAGCTTCCGCCGGCGATGACCCCTCCGCCTGTTGCACCGGCAGTGACAGAAGCCGCTACGACCGAATACGTTGTGGTCAAAGGCGATTCGTTCTCGAGAATTGCCAAGAAATTCGGCGTGAGTGTGAAAGCAATTGAAGCGGTGAACCCTGGCGTCGAACCGACCAAATTGAAAGTCGGACAAAAACTTTCGATTCCGGCGTCATCCGGCGGCGCAGCTGCGCCTGCTGCTGAGAATGCCTTGACTCCAACTGGTTCAAGCACAGGCGAGGAAACTTACACGGTGAAATCCGGCGATACGCTGACCAAGATTGCGAAGGCACACGGCACAACCGTCAAGGCGATTGAATCCGAAAACAATCTGTCCACGACGAAGATCAAAGTCGGCCAGAAGCTGAAGATTCCAGTGAAAGCTGAGGTTGCGGCCCCGGTACCGGCTCCAGTCGCACCTGCGCCCGTGCCGCCGCAGGGCACGGTGCCTGCGCCGGCTAGTGCGCCTTCCGGTCAATAAGCGCGCCGGACTGATAGCGGCTGGTCCCGCTTTTGCGGGATTTTGAAGGCATTGAAATGAGAGTCGCCGTCACGACTTTGGCGTTTTGCGTTGCCGCCCTGTTGGCGCTGGGGCTGGTGATGCTTTACAGCTCGAGCATGACACAAGTCGGCGCGCATTACATCATACTGCAACTTCTCTGGTGTGCGTTCGGCTTCGCCTTCTGCGTGGCGGCGACCGCTCTCGATTATCAATTGCTCAAAAAACTCGCCTGGCCGATTTTTGTCCTTGCGGCACTTTTGCTCCTGCTTGTGCTCGTTCCGCACATCGGCAGAAAAATCAACGGCGCGCGCCGTTGGTTCGATTTTCACGGCGTGCGCTTTCAGCCATCCGAGTTCGGAAAAATCGCACTCATCATCCTGTTGGCGTGGTATGGAGACCATTGCCAGCGGCACATGCGCACATGGAAACGTGGCGTCGTTTTGCCAGGCATTCTCATCGGGCTGATACTCGCTCTGGTTTTTGTTGAACCTGATCGTGGCACAACCATTTTGCTTGCCGCCGTCAGCGGCGCGATGCTGCTCATTGCCGGCGTCCGTTGGAAATACATTATTCCTCCGGTTTTGCTCGGTGTGTTCGCTTTGACGGTTTCCATTTTACGGGATCCGATGCGCATGAGGCGCATTTTCAGTTGGTGGGATTTGGAGCAGAGCAAGGACGGTGTTGGCTATCAGGCATACCAGGCCATGATCGCGCTTGGCTCCGGCGGCTGGACCGGCCTTGGTCTCGGGAACGGCCGCCAAAAACTCGGCTTCGTGCCGGAACATCACACCGATTTTATTTTTTCCATCATTGGCGAGGAATTGGGTTTGGTCGCGACGCTGCTGGTCGTTCTCGCGTTCGTCGTCATTGCGATTTGCGGCATTTACATCGCGCTGAACTCGCGCGACACGTTCGGATTTTTGCTCGCAGCGGGTGTCACATTTCTAATCACCCTGCAGGCGGCGATTAACATCGGCGTTGTCACCAGCGCGCTGCCGAACAAAGGCCTGCCGTTGCCGTTCATCAGTTATGGCGGCTCAAATCTGCTTGCCATGTTCACATGCGTCGGGATTTTGTTCAGTGTCGCGCGCCACGCCCACGCTCGCGGAAAAATTCCCGCGGCTGCCATCGAAACCGACGAGATTCCAATCGCTCAAACCACATGATCGCGCCTGGAGTCAAATCGCCCTTCGTCGCCATTGCGTGCGGCGGCACGGGCGGGCATCTCTTTCCGGGTCTGGCGGTGGCGGAACAACTTCAACGACGGGATTGCGCCGTCACATTGCTCATCTCGCCGAAGGATATTGACCGGCAGGCCGTCAAGTCCGCGCGCGACATGGAAGTTGTCACGCTGCCCGCTGTCGCGCTGCAAAATCGCAATTACATTTCGTTTGCACGCAGCTTCTGGCAATCGTGGCGCGCGTCGCAGAAAATTTTCAAAGACCGTCCACCGCAGGCTGTGCTTGCAATGGGCGGTTTCACCAGCGCCCCGCCCGTTCTCGCCGCGAAGAAATTCCATGCGAAAACGTTTTTACACGAATCCAACGCCATCCCCGGTCGCGCAAACCGCTTTCTTGCGCGCTTTGTGGATGAGGCGTTTGTCGGGTTTCCGGCGGCGGCGGCGCGCCTTCGCGTCCGCAAGGTAACAACCACCGGCACCCCGGTCCGTCTGCAATTTCAGCCACGCGATCCCGCTGCGTGCCGGACTGCGCTTGGCTTTGAACCCGATCGCCCGGTGATTCTGGTCATGGGCGGCAGCCAGGGTGCAAGCGGCATCAACGGAATGATTTTGTCCGCGTTGCCCGTGCTTGGTGAACGCGCCAAAAATTGGCAGTGGCTTCATCTCACTGGCGTAAACGATTCAGAAAAAGTCAAAAGCGCTTACGATGCCCGTGGTTTGATCGCTGTTGTAAAACCGTTTCTAACGGAAATGGATTTGGCGCTTGGTGCGGCGACCGTTGCCGTAAGTCGCGCGGGTGCGTCGTCTCTGGCCGAAATTGCCGCGATGCGCCTGCCATCGCTTTTAATTCCATATCCGACTGCGGCAAACAACCATCAATTTCACAACGCGCGCGCTTTTGAAAAGACCGGCGCGGCGCGCCTGCTCGAGCAGAAAGCCACAACGCCCGGAAAAGTCGCCGTTCTGTTGCGTGAACTGGTTGAAGACACCACCGCTCGCTCAAAGATTCAAACCGCGCTCGCACAATGGCACGCGCCGCGCTCCGCCGAACAAATCGCGGAAATCATGTTGGCTGCAATTTTTCGGAGTGCGGACAGCCGTGTTCGCGCGGATGAATCTTTGCGCGAAATCCGCGGGCAAGGCTGCCCGCGCTCCGATGCGGTTGAACGGCAGAATTTTTCCGCCGCATGAGAGCTATTTTGGAACGACCGATGAATGCCGGAGCACAAAACGCTGATGAACTGGCCGGGCGCGTTTCGCGCGCGACCGTCATTCGCCGCGGGGAGCCGCTGGCAAAACACACCACATTGCGCGTCGGCGGTCCGGCGGACATTTATATCGAGCCGGCATCGGAAGACGATTTGGCGGGCGTCGTGAGATTTTGCGGCGGGCGTGATTTGCCGTTTTTTGTGATGGGGCGCGGCTCGAATTTGTTGGTGCGTGACGGCGGTTTTCGCGGCGTGATGATTTGTCTGGCGCATCCGTATTTCAGCCGCATCGAAGTTGTGGGTGAACGGCTGTGCTGCGGCGCGGGCGCAAAACTGAAAAATGTCGCGGTGGAAGCGAAACGTCACGGTTTGAGTAATGCGGAATTTCTCGAAGGCATTCCCGGCAGTGTTGGCGGCGCGTTGCGCATGAACGCGGGCGCGATGGGCAATGCGACGTTTGATATCGTCGAGTCGGTTCGTTTGATGAATTTTGACGGCAACGTGCGTGAACTCGCGTCGAAGGAAATGTCGGTTGAATATCGCGGTTGCGGCATTTTGAGAGCGCACATTGCGCTGGGCGCAGTGTTCAGGTGCACGCCCGCGCCGCGCGAGAAAATCGAGGAACGCATGAAGGCGTTCCGCGAAAAACGGTGGGCATCGCAGCCGGCTGCGCCGAGCGCCGGTTGCATATTCAAAAACCCGGCTGCGATTCCGGCGGGCAAACTGATTGATGAACTGGGCTTGAAAGGCGCGCGTGTCGGTGGGGCGATGGTTTCGACCGAGCATGGCAATTTTATCGTGAATGACGGCAATGCGACGGCGTGCGACATTTTAAAATTGATTGCGATTTTGAAACAGCGCGCGAAAGATGAGCGCGGCATCGAATTATGCACGGAAGTTGAGATCATCGGTGAAGATTGAAAAGATTTTTATAACAAAATGACCGGCAAATTCAAAATTGTGGTGATGTTGGGTGGGCCAAGTGCCGAACGCGAAGTCTCGTTGCGTTCGGGTGCGGCGGTGACGAAAGCGTTGCGCTCGCTCGGTCACGAGGTTCATGAGCTTGATCCGCGCGATGATTCGTGGGTTTTGCCGCCGGGCACGGATATGGTCTTTCTCGCCTTGCACGGGACTTATGGCGAGGACGGCACGGTGCAGCGGCGCTTGGACGAACTTGAAGTAATTTACACCGGTTGCGACGCCGGGGCGAGCCGCATCGCGTTTGACAAAGTGCTGACGAAAAAACGTTGCATCGAAGCCGGAGTTCCATCGGCGAGATTTTTGGTTGTGAATTCAGAAAAAGTTCCGTGGCCGGAAGGCTGGCAGCCGCCGCTGGTGGTCAAACCGGTACGGCAGGGTTCAAGCGTCGGACTGCAATTTGTCGGGCGAATTGGGGATTGGCAAAACGCACTGGCGGAAGCGTTGAAGTTTGATTCGGAGGTTTTGGTCGAGGAGAAAATTGCCGGGCGTGAATGCACCGTGGGCATTTTGGATGACGAGGCGTTGCCGATTGTTGAAGTTCGTCCGAAAGTCGGTGCTTACGATTATCCAAACAAATATACACCGGGCCGCACGGAATATTTTTGTCCGGCGGATTTTGATTCTGCGATGACGGAACGGATTCAGGAAGCGGCGCTGGGCGCGTTCAAGGCGATTGGCGGTCGTGATTACGCGCGTGTGGACGTAATGGTGCGCGGGGATGGCGGACCGGTTGTGCTCGAAGTCAACACGCTGCCGGGCATGACGGAAACGAGTTTGCTGCCGAAGGCGGCGGCCGCGGCGGGTTTGAATTACGGGCAGCTTTGCCAACGAATGGTGGATTTGGCGTTAAAAAGGAAATGAAGAATGAAGAATGTAGAATGCAGAATTGAACTGACTTTGGTCCATTACCCGAATCAGAAATTCACTCTTCATTCATCATTCATCATTCTTAATTCTGCATTTCATTATGTGGTTTAGGCGCGAACAAAAGAACCGACGATTGAAGCGTGGACGCGTGCTCGACGTGAAACTGCGTTCGAGCCAGGTGCGCGCCGCGCGCACGCGGCTGGCGGTAATAATGCTGGGCGTCACGTTCGGAACGGTGGCCGGACTTTATTTGTTGTGGCGCACGGGCGAATGGGTGCTGGACAAATTTGTCTATAAAAATTCCGAGTTCGCCATTCGGCAGGTTAACGTGCAAACCGATGGCGTCATCGCCCCGGACCAATTACGCCGCTGGTCCGGCGTGAAGCTCGGCGAGAATTTGATCGCGCTTGATTTGGCGTCGGTGAAACGCAATCTGGAACTTGTTTCGACCATCGATTCCGTTTCCGTCGAGCGCATACTGCCGCGCACACTGCGCATTCGCGTGACGGAACGCCAACCGGTGGCGCAAGTGGACGTGCCGTGCGCGGGCACAAAGGGTGAAATAACGGTTTCAGTTTTTCAATTGGACGCAGACGGTTACGTGATGCAACCGCTCGACCCGCGGCTGTGCGTGATTCCATTGTCGCAAGTGAGCGGGCAATTGCCGGTGATTGTGGGACTAAACATGTATGAATTGCGGCCTGGTCATCGCGTCGAATCGCCCCAAGTGCGGGCCGCGTTGCAATTGGTGGCTGCGTTCGACTATTCGCCGATGTCGGGGTTTGTGGATTTACGGCGCATTGATGTTTCATCACCGGGAGTCGTTGTCGCAACGACAGGGCAGGGCAGCAGGATTACTTTTAGCCTCGACAATTTGGATCAGCAATTGCAACGATGGCGCGAAATTTACGATTTGGGACAGCGGATGAACAGGGCCATCGTGACGCTCGATTTGGCGGTTTCCAACAACGTTCCGGTTCGTTGGATGGAAGCCAGCGTGCCGGCGGTCACCGTGCCAAAATCGGTCAACCCCGCACACATTCGGAGGAAAAATGTTTGACGCTTCATCCATCATCGTCGGTCTGGAAATCGGCACGTCCAAAGTTTGTGCCGTCGTTGGCGAACAAAGCGCCGGTGGCTCACTCAACATCATCGGTCTCGGCCAGGCGCGCTCACGCGGCGTGCGCAAGGGCGAGATTGCGGATCCGACGCAGGCCGAGGAGGACGTGCGCAACGCCATCGTCGAGGCCGAGCAAATGGCCGACGTGGAAATTCGCAACGTTTATCTTGGCGTGACCGGCGGGCACATCCGCGGCTTCAACAATCGCGGCGCGCATCCGGTGGTTTCCGCCGACCGCGAAATTTCCGAGGACGACGTGCAGGACGTGATCAAAAACGCGAAGGCCATCAATTTGCCGACGGAAAACAACGTCGTTCACGCCATTCGCCAGCACTTTTTAGTGGACGGACAGGACGGCGTGACAAATCCGGTCGGGATGCTTGGTTCGCGGCTTGAAGTGGACATGCACGTCGTTCATGGCAACACAAACCGTTTGCAAAACGCCATTCGCCTCGTCAAAGGCCTGCAGCTTGACGTGGACGGAATTGTGTTCAACGGCCTGGCCTCGTCGCTCGCGTTGTTGACCAACGAGCAAAAAGAGCTCGGAGCGCTGGTCATTGACATCGGCGGCGGCACGACTGATTACGTTGTTTACGCCAACGGCGTCATCAAATACACCGGCGTTCTGGCCATCGGCGGCGACCATGTTTCCAACGATCTGGCTTACGGCTTGAAAGTGCCATTGAGTCGCGCGGAACAGCTCAAGCTTGAGCATGGTTCAGCGTTGCTGGACGAGGAAAACAAAGGCCAAACCGTCACGATCACCAATGAACTCGGCCTGCCGATCAAGACGATTAACGTCGAGCATTTGCGCCAAATCATGTCGCTGCGTTTGGAGGAAATTTTCCAGCTCGTCGCGCAGAGTTTGGAGCAGGCCGGGCTGTTTAATTACTTGCGCGCGGGTGTCTTTCTGTGCGGCGGCTGCGCGCGCGTGCCACACATCGCCAAACTCGCCGAATCCATTTTGCAAATGCCGGTGTCACTCGGCCAGACCAATTCCATTAGCGGCCTGAAATCGGCGCTCGCCCAGCCGGAATTTATCACCGGCATCGGCCTTGTGAAATTCGGCTCGTTCAAAACCCGCAAACACGAAGACCGCCCGTCGCTGGCTCAGGGAATCAAGGGCACCATCGCGAGCCTCTTGCGCCGGTCATAAAATTCATGAGTTATGAAAATTAAAACTCGAATTCCACCAGCGGTTCCTGAACCAGTCAAAATGCCCGCCGTAAAAATTTTCGGTGTGGGCAGCGCCGGCGTCCATCTGATCGACGCCATGGGCAGAGGGGAATTCACAGGTGCGGCTTTCATTGCGGTCAACACCGACTCACCATCGCTTGAGGCGTCGTCTGCGCCGGTAAAAATCCAGATCGAAACAAAATTACTGCGCGGCCTCGGCACCGGCGGCGATCCTGAACGCGGTCGCGCGATTGCCGAGGAACAATTTGCCACGCTCAAAACCGCTTGCGAAGGCGCGGATGTCGTGTTCATCGTCGCCGGTTTGGGCGGCGGTGCTGGCAGTGGCATCAGTCCCGTGCTGGCGCACGCGGCGAAGGAAACCGGCGCGCTGGTGCTGGCGTTTGTGACGCTGCCATTCGCCTGCGAAGGCAACCGCCGCCAGCTGCAGGCGCTGCAGGGATTGGAACAACTCAAAGCCGTCGCCGATGGCGTTATTTGCCTGCCATGCCAGAAAACATTCAAGCTGATTGACGAAAACACCAATGTGCTCGACACATTCCGCATCACCGGCGATTTGCTGATCGAGGGTGCGCGCGGCGTGTGGCGATTGCTGACACGGCCGGGCTTGATTCAGATCCACTTTGACGATTTATGTGCGCTGGTGCGTGACCGCCATTCCGAAAGTGTCTTCGCCTCCGTCGAGGCGAGCGGTCCGGCGCGCTCGCGTGAGGTGGTGGAAAAATTGCTTGCGCATCCGTTGCTCGACGAAGGTCGTGCGCTGGCCGAATCCGATGCCGTGCTTGTGAGCCTGGTGGGTGGGAAAGATTTGACGATGGCCGAGGTGAACCGCGTGATGGAACAAATCAGCCGCCATTGCGAACCCGCGCAAATCATCATGGGCGCGGCGGTGGACGAAACGCTGAAGAATCGTTTATCCGTGACCGTCATTGCGGCGAAACAAAACGCAGTGGCCGCAAAATTGCCAGCGACGGATGTGTCCAATGAACCGTCGGAACAAGAAGAAATTTCGCGCGGTCTCGGCACCCGTCCGGTTTCGCGCAACCTTGCGCAGTCGCCGTCATTGACAATGGGGCAACACGAACCCCAAATGCTTTCGGAGCTGGCCAAACAACCCGGTGGCCGGACGCGAAAAGCCGGTCCCAAGATGCTCCAAACACAATTGCCGCTGGCGATTATTTCCAAGGGGCGGTTTGATAAAAGCGAGCCGACGATTCACAAGGGCGAAGACCTCGACATCCCTACCTACATTCGCCGTGGCGTGCCGTTGAATTAGTTCAATTTTCCTTGCGTGGGAACAATGGAGCAGGCTCGCCGATTTTGTGGCCGGGCTTCAATTTGCCCCAGACGGCTTCTGAAAATTTGTCCGGCCCGTCCTCCGCAGTAGCTCTGCTACGGAGGGTGGACACGCCGGTCAAACCGAGCTGCGAATAAATTTTAGTCGCCGTTCCCGGCAAAAATGGCCATAACAAAACCGCCAGCACGCGACACGTCTCAGCCAGATTATAAAGCACCTCGTCGAGCTGCTTTGATTGTGCCGGGTCTTTGGCCAGCTTGAACGGCGCAGTTTGGTCCACGTATTGGTTGGCTCGCGTGACAAGCGACCAGATGCTGTGCAGGGCGGCTTGGAGTTGGTTTTGTTCGAGCTGTATGCGCGTTTCGGTAATGACTTTTTGCACTTCGGCGGAAAGTTCATCCGAAGACGCAGGCACAATGCCGTTGCGATAGCGCTTGAGCATCGAGAGCGAGCGGTTGACAAGATTACCAAGGCCGTTCGCAAGTTCGGCGTTGTAACGGGACTTGAAACCGGCGTCCGTCCAGTTTCCATCCGGTCCGATGTCGAGTTCGCGCGAAACGTAAAAACGAAAGGCATCCACGCCCCATTCGTCAATGACCGCGACCGGGTCAACGATGTTGCCGGTGCTTTTACTAATTTTCGCGCCTTCCTTCCGCCACCAGCCGTGAACGAGAACCTGTTTTGGCAGCGGCAAACCCATAGCCTTGAGCATAATTGGCCAATAAACAGCATGAAATTTTACGATGTCCTTGCCGATGACGTGAATGTCGGCGGGCCAGAGGCTGAGTCGAGGGTTGAGGGCCTGCTCGCGATTTATCGGAGTTGAGGGTTGAGAGCCAAGCGCGTTGAGCACGACCGGATCGCCGTGCGCGGCGGCGATGCTGATGTAATTCACGAGCGCGTCGAACCAGACGTAAGTAACAAAATTCGAGTCGAAGGGCAGGGGAATTCCCCAGTTCAAACGCGACACTGGACGCGAGATGCACAAGTCTTCGAGTTCGTTGTTCTTGAGAAAGCCGACGACTTCATTCCGGCGATGGTCAGGCGCGATGAATGAAGGATTTTTTTCGATGTAATCAATCAGCCATTGCTGTTGCTCGTTTAACTTGAAGAAGTAATTTTCCTCCTTTAACTCAACGACTTCGCCGTAGTTGGGATCGAAGGTTCCATCCGGACTGCGATCCTTCTCGGTCAGAAATGTTTCCTCCTTCGTCGAGTAAAAACCCTGGTAGGTTTTTTTATAGACCTGACCGGCTTTATAAACCTTCGCGAGACCGGCCTGAACAATTTCCTTGTGGCGCGGTTCGGTGGAGCGGATAAAATCGTCGTTGGTCAATTTCAGTTTTTTTGCAAAGGCTTTCCAGTCCGCTGCGAGTTCATCGCAATACGATTGCGGCGTCTTGCCCTCGGCGATGGCGGCCTGCTGAACTTTCTGGCCGTGTTCATCGAGGCCGGTGAGAAAAAAAACCTCCTGCCCCAGACTGCGTCGCGCCCGCGCGATAACATCGGCGACAATTTTCTCGTAGGCATGGCCGAGGTGCGGCTGGCCATTGACGTAATCAATCGCGGTGGTGATGAAAAACCGTTTGTTCATTGAAAAGAGCAGTGTGAAGGACAAAAGCAGCATTGGCAATCCTGCGCCGTGTGACCCGGTGGGGCGAGCGTCCTCGCGAGCCGAAGGCTAACGAAAACACGGCTCGTCAGTAGCCTCGCCCCACCTGTTCAAGCCTTCGCACTTGCGACGAGGCGATTTTGCATTACAATCCCGTCCGGCTGTGGCGGAAAACCAGCCAGACAAAGCAAAACCGCATGAAACCTGAGTTTTCCAATTTCGCCGCGCGATTGCGCGAAGCCATTTCTTCGGAGGGGCGAGCTATGCGAGTCCCTAACTCCGAATTTCAAAACCGAGATGGGGACTCGTTTAACTCGTCCCTCCGAGATGATGCTGCTTTTGGCAAACTTGCTCTTGAACTCTTCGAACTTCAGTTCAAACACAACGCCGCGTATCAGAAAATCTGCAAAACACGCAGACTGACACCGGAAGTTGTCGGGCATTGGACGCGAATTCCTGTTGTGCCGGCGGCCTCGTTCAAGGAACTGGAATTGACCTGTCTTGCGCCAGCCGCGCGCACCGCTGTTTTCCTTTCCAGCGGCACGACCAAACAACGTCCGAGCCGCCATTTTCACAATTCTGAGTCGCTGGCGATTTATGAAGCCTCGTTGTGGCCGTGGTTCGAGCAAAACGTTTTTGCCAATTCAAAATTCAAAATTCAAAATTCAAAATTGGTCATCCTTACACCTCCTCCAGAGCAAGCGCCGCATTCGTCACTCGTTCACATGTTCGACGTGATTCGACGCAAGTTTGGATCGTTGAAATCGGCTTTTGTTGGACAGGTTGCCAACGATGGTTCATGGGCGTTGGATTTTGAAGCCGCGCTTGCAGCGCTTTTACTTCCTGCCTCAAACCCCGCGCCCCGCACCTTGTTATTGCTCGGCACGGCGTTTTCATTCGTGCATCTGCTGGATTATCTGGGTGAACGGGATTTGTCGTTCCGGCTGCCGCCTGGTTCGCGCGTGATGGAAACCGGCGGCTACAAAAACCGCTCGCGCACGATGCCGAGAAACGAATTACACGCGCTCATCACCGAACGACTCGGTATTCCGCAAAGCCACATTGTTTGTGAATACGGCATGAGTGAGTTGAGTTCACAGGCCTATGACGGGGCCATTGGTAGGGCGGGCTGTCCCCAGCCCGCCGGGTGGCGGCGCGGTGAGGACACCTCGCCCTACCTTCGTCGGAATTTTCATTTTCCGCCGTGGGCGCGGGCGCAGGTCATTTCGCCTGAAACAAACCGTGAAGTGGCAGATGGCGAGACCGGCCTGATTCGTGTTTTTGATTTGGCGAACGTCTTTTCCGTCATGGCCATTCAAATGGAAGATTTGGGAGTCCGCCACGGTGACGGTTTTGAATTGCTTGGCCGTGCGCAGTTCGCAGAACCTCGTGGCTGTTCATTGATGAGCATTGAATCCAAATGAATTTGCCAAACTATTTTCTCGCCGATCTGCCGCCGGAAGCGACGCTGTCGCCGGCGATGATCACGGAGGCGTGCCAGACACTCAAACACAATCGCGGGCGCTATCTCGCATCGCGTTCCACTGGCAGTTTGGTGAAAGTATTGAGTGAAGTGGCTGCAAACTGGCTTCAAGCCGGCGATCCATTCCGAAAACTCGCGCTTGAAGTGGGGCCGGCGAAAACGGGCTTTTCACGCGAAACGCTGGCAAAGGGACTGGACAATTTTTTCCGGCAACTCACGCCTGATAATTTTCACACGCTGCTCCTCCAGGAGTTCGGCGATGCGAAACGGCTGGATGAATTTTGCGTCGATGGCAAACCAAACCATTCGCGCGCGGCGACGGCAACCGGACCCGAGCTTCTCGTTCACATCACGGCGGGCAACATTCCGAATCCGGCGCTGACGAGCATCGTTTTCGGTTTGCTCGCGCGCTCGGCTCAATTTGTGAAATGCGCAAGCGGCGCATCATTCCTTCCACGATTGTTTGCGCATTCAATCTACGATGTCGATTCAAAGCTTGGGGCGTGCATGGAAATCGCCGAGTGGCGCGGCGGAAGCGCGGATTTGGAGAATGTGTTGTTTGCGGAAGCCGATTGCATGACGGCGACCGGCAGTGACGAGACGCTCGCAGCCATTCGCTCGCGTTTGCCGGTCAAAACCCGTTTCCTCGGCTACGGCCATCGTGTGAGTTTTGGTTTTGTGGCGCGCGAGGTTTTGTCCGATCCGGGGGCGCGGCGCGTGGTGACAAATGCCGCGGAGGATGTGGTGGCGTGGAACCAACTCGGCTGTCTTTCGCCGCATGTGATTTACGTTCAATTGGGTGGTGAAGTTTCTCCGGAAAAATTCGCCGAATTGCTCGCGGACGAACTGGAGCAGCGCGAACAAACCGAACCGCGCGGTGAACTGGCGGCGGAACACGCGGCAGCCATTGCATCACGCCGTTCGATTTACGAAATCCGCGCGGCGCATTCACCCGATGCCACGCGGCATTGGTGCAGCAAGGATTCGACGGCGTGGACGGTGATTTTTGAAGCGGACGCGCGCTTTCAAATGTCATGCCTGAATCGCTTCGTTTATGTGAAGGGCGTGAAAGATTTGGACGAAATGCTGAAAAATACCGAGGTCGTGCGTGGCCACGTCTCAACCATCGGCATCGCCGTGCCCGAAGAAAAGATGCGCGAACTGGCGGAGCAACTGGCGCGTTGGGGCGCGACGCGGGTGTGTCCGCTTGGCCGGATGCAAAATCCGCCGCTGACGTGGCGGCATGATGGCCGGCCGGCGTTCGGCGACATCGTCCTGTGGACGGATGTCGAGGCGTGAGGTATTAGGTGATGGGCACGGGGTAAGAATCGAGTGAAAGGAAAATTCCATGGCTGAATATGGTTATCGAAGTTTGGTGGTTTGGCAAAAGGCGAAGGTTTTAGCAGTGGATGTTTATCAACTGACGGAAGCCGAGACCATTCGTCATGATTTTTCACTGATTGACCAATTGCGGCGGAGCGCGGTGAGTGTGCCGAGCAATATTGCCGAGGGTGATGAACGGAAATCTGATAAAGACTCAATTCGATTTTTCCATATTGCCAAGGGTTCACTTGCGGAACTTGCAACCCAACTGGAAATTGCCCGCGATGTTGGTTATTTCACCAACGCGCAAACTGAGCCTTTAATTGTTCGATGTGCTGAATTAGGAAAGATGTTGGGGGCGTTGATTCGCGCAAGAAGCAGCCCCGCGCCCCGCGCCTCAAGCCTAAAGCCTCGTGCCTGATTTTTATGAAAATGGAATTACGAAAGACGTTTCAGTTTGAAGCGGCGCATTTGCTGCCGCGGTTGCCGAAATCACATAAATGCCGGCGATTGCACGGACACAGCTTCAAGGTGGAAGTTGCGGTTGCAGGCGAATGCGATCCCAAACTCGACTGGCTGATGGATTACGCGGACATCGCGAAGGCGTTCAAACCGATTTGGGAAAAACTCGATCACCGCTATCTCAACGAAATTCCCGGGCTAAAAAATCCGACGAGCGAAAACGTCGCGGTGTGGATTTGGAAAAAGTTGAAACCGAAACTGCCATTGCTCACCGAAGTCGTTGTGGCCGAAACCTGCACGGCGCGATGCGTTTATCACGGTGATTGAACCTTGCTTTCGGAGGGACGAGTTACACGAGTCCCTGAATTATAAATTCGAAATCGAAATGGGGACTCGCATAGCTCGCCCCTCCGAAGTTTGTTATGGCAAATAAACCATGTTCGTGCCGGTGGATGGGTCTTGCGGAATGGCTTTGAGATAATCCGGCACCAAATCGGCGAGGTTTGCGGGGCGATGCCCCTTGTCCAATTCGTAGGCGCGCGCGGCAAGATCAATCAATAACTGGCGTGTTTTGATTTCTTGCTCTTTGTATCTTTGCTCAACATGTCGTTCGATTTTCTTTTGTGAATTGGCAGCCATTAATGCACTCAACCTGTAACGTAGTTCAGGAAAAGTTCGACGTGACCATGCATCTTCCTGCCGCATGACTTCATTCCAAGATTGCCTTTGCGCATCGAGAGTTTCCAATGTTGCGGCAGTTTCGCGGCAGGATTTTGCATCGAGTCGCCCTGGGAGTTTTTGTAAGTTCTCCGTTACCATTGCTTCAAAGGCGATACTGACCATTTCATCGATTAACGTTCCTCCACGTCCTGATTGATTGGCAAGACGAACCAAATCCAAATAAGATTTCGATGCATCGTTGAAGCGATTCTCCACTTCCGCCAACTTGCCTTCTGTCATGAAGGCAAACGCGAGATACTTGATTGAAGGAAGCTTATCGAAACGAGCCCTCGAAGTTGGTGAATAGTCGAGCGGCACTCGAGATTCTTGCTGTAACCCAGTCCGAGCAATCTGAAGTGCCTTGGCGTTTTTTGACACCAACACGAGCAGTTCCTCACGACTAAGATTTTTGAGTTCAGTGAAATCTGCCTTCGCCCCAGCCTTTACTATTTCTCCGGCTTGCACGAAATCATCGTAGCCATTGGGATTGGGCAAAGGCTGAATCGGTGGCAGCGGCTGGGCGGCGTCGAAAATCAACAGGCCAACGGCGGCGAGAATTACTGCTGCCGGAATCGAAAGGAGCACAATGAGCCAATTTCGGGTTTTCTTTGTCATGTGATGACAGCAGGGTGGCAAAAAACCGGGCGGCGTCAATCATTCAGGCGTTGACGCGGTGCGGTAATTTGATTTAACAGTAGCATCAATTAGAGGTGAAACATGGAAAATACAGCAGTCAAAACAATTCAAACCATCGACGAAGTCAAAACCAGGGTCATTGTTTTTCTGACCGACTACGGATTTCAAATTATCGGGGCACTGATCATTCTCACTATCGGCTCGCTCATCGCGTGGTGGATTGGCCGTGTGGTGAGGGATTGGATGGAAAAGAAACACGTCGAGCCGCCCATCGTCACACTGACTGTGCGTGTCGTCCGGCTGCTCGTATTTCTTGTCGCCCTGCTGCAAGCGTTGGAAAAATTAAGTGTGCCCATCGGACCGGCACTGGCGGGTATTGGCGTGGCTGGTATTGGCATCGGCCTGGCGCTGCAAGGGGTGCTCGGCAATTTGGTTGCCGGATTGACGATTGTCTTCACCAAACCGTTTCGGATTGGAGAATACATCGAAATCGCAGGTGTGCAGGGACAGGTGATAAAAATCGAACTTTTCTCGACCACGCTGGTGCATGTGGATCAGTCGCGAGTTGTCATTCCCAATCGGAAAATCGTCGGTGATATTTTGCACAACTGCGGCAATATGCGGCAGCTGGACTTGTCGGTGGGCGTCGCCTACGGCACCAATATCGCCGATGCTCTCGTCATCGTGCGGAAAGTGTTGGCCGGCAATCCCCGGGTGCTCAAAGAACCCGTACCGATTGTCGGTGTGACGATGCTGGGAGATTCATCCATCAACATTGCCATTAAACCTTGGACTTCAATGGACGATTTTGTTGCGGCGCAGGCGGAAATTTATCAGGCCATTATCGAACAATTCCGTGCGGGAAATATCAGCATCCCATTTCCGCAACGCGAAGTGCGAATGCTCAACAACCCGTAAAATTAATACTGCAACCGCCGCATTATTTTCCGATGCGCACTTGCGAGGGCGAGCGAATCCAGTTTCACGAGTGACAGCCAGACGCCGATTTCGGAGGGCGGAGTTCCACGACGCCCTATTTTATTATGGGGTCTCGCAGAGCTCGCCCCTCCGAGTGGAACGCGAAACGCTTCAAGCGTGATGCGATAGCGCGTGATTGAATGTTTTATGGTGCAAAGTGGTTGAATTTTGGCTGGTTTGGTACTGAAAATAGTTTTGAAGATTTGTTTCACGTCAGCTTCGCCATTCACACATTCCACATTCGGGAATTCCCACAGGCGCGCGTTCACAATCCCGGCGGGCCGCTGGCGAACGAGGAATTTTCCATTGCGCTCGATGACGAAGGCGATAAAGCGACGTGTGGTGGTGGTGCGCCGGCCAAGATTTGGCAGTTCGGCCACACGATTTTCCCGGAAAGCGACACAGAGTTTTTGTGCCGGGCAAATTTTGCATTTGGCATTTCGCGGTGTGCAAATCAACGCGCCCAATTCCATCAAAGACTGGTTCAGAAACGAATGGTAGGGCGCGGTGTCCTCACCGCGCCGCGGCGGGCAGAGGACTCCGATAAATCGCGAGCAAGCAGCCCGCCCTACCAACTCTTCCGCCAACTGCCAGAGTCGTGCGTTGGTTTCCTTCTCACGCGGGTTTTCACCGATGCCGAAAATCCGCGTCAAAACCCGGATGACATTGCCGTCAAGAACTGGCACTGGCTGGTTGAAAGCGACGCTGCAAATGGCGCCGGCGGTGTAACGGCCGATTCCCGGCAGCGCGAGCACGTCGTCAAAGTTTTTCGGGAATGTGCCGCCGTGTTTTTCCACGATCTGCCGCGCGGCTTTTTGCAGGTTGCGGACGCGGGTGTAATAGCCGAGTCCCTCCCACAGCTTGTGGATTTTGTCCGGGCTGGCATTGGCAACGGCTTTGATGGTAGGCAATTCACGCATCCAACGTTTCCAATACGGGATGACCGTTTTAACCTGCGTTTGCTGGAGCATGATTTCGGAGACCCAAATCGCATAGGGATTGCGGGTGCGTCGCCACGGCAAATCACGCGCATTTTCGGAAAACCAATTCAGTAAAAGCGGGACAAGCTTCGTCAATTGCGAATTGCGAATTGCGCATTGCGCATTGTCCTTTGTTTGACGCTTCTTGGTGCGTGACACGCCTGGAATTTTATCGGGCTTTGGCTGAACGCAAAAGCTGCAAAAACTTTTTATGTTCTTTGTGTTCTTTGTGGTTATCCTTTTTTCAATGAAGCCTTTGACTTCCTACACGTGCAAGCTGACCGACGACCAGGCGTCGGCGCTCGAAACCGCCCTGAGTTCGCGCGGCTTCAAGTTTCGCGCGGTGCCCTATTCGCGATTTGCCGGTGAAAAGGACAAAATCAACGTGGTGTTTTACGAAAGCGGCAAATTGGTGGTGCAGGGGAAGGGCACGCAGGAATTCATCGAATTCGTGCTGGAACCGGAGGTCTTGAAACGGGCGCAGCTCGGCTACGAGACAGTGTTGAATCCTGATTTGTTGCTGCCGCGAATCGGTGTGGATGAAAGCGGCAAGGGCGATTTCTTCGGACCGTTGTGCATCGCGGGCGTGTATGTGAACGAGAGTGTCGTCAAGGCGTGGAAGGATGCCGGCATCCGCGATTCCAAAGATATTTCGAGCGACAAAAAAATCGGCGAATTGGCGAAACTGATTCGCAAAACTTCCGGTTGCGTAATGGATGTCGTCACAATTGGCAACGAGGCTTACAACCGGCTTTATGCCAGGATGAAAAATGTGAATGCGATTCTGGCGTGGGGCCATGCGCGTGTGATTGAAAATTTAATGGGGCGACGACTTCAAATGAATCCCGTGCCGGTGAAGGCTATCAGCGACCAGTTCGCATCTAACAAGGAAACGGTTGCCAAGGCGCTCATGCCGTTGGGACGCGAAATTGAATTGGTTCAACGTCACAAGGCGGAAGAGGACTTGGCGGTGGCGGCGGCTTCGATTCTCGCGCGTGACGAATTCGTGAAAGGTTTGGCTAAATTGGAAAAGCAGTTTGAAATGAAATTACCAAAAGGCGCTTCTAGCGCGGTGGATGAGGCGGCGAAGAAAATTGTGGCTGACCACGGCGCGGAAAGTTTGCCGAAAATCGCCAAGATGCATTTCCGTACGGCGTTTCGCGCGCAAGGCCTGCCGGAGCCGCCGAAAAAGGAATGGCGGCGTGGCTAAGCCGAAGTCCATCGAACTGCCCGGCTGCGAGCCGATCCCGATTTTATACGAAGACCGATCGGCCATCGCCATTGACAAACCGCGCGGCTGGATGCTCGCGCCGGTGGCGTGGCAGAACACGTCGCGCAATTTGCAGGCGGCCATTGAATCCTCCATCGCTGCGCGGGATTTCTGGGCGCGGTCGCGCGGACTGAAATTTCTTCGCCACGTCCATCGCCTCGACGCGGACACGAGCGGCGTTTTGCTTTTTGCCAAAAGCCCCGGCGCGGTCAAAAGGTTTTTTGATTTGTTCGAGAGCCGCAAAATAGAAAAGACGTATCTGGCCGTCGTGGTTGGCCAGCCGAGACAAAATGAATGGACGTGCGAACTCAAACTCGCGCCGGACAAAAAACGATTCAGAAAAATGAAAGTGGATTCACGTCATGGCAAAAATGCCGAAACGCATTTTAAAATGTTGGAGACGCGCGGAAAATTTACTTTGGTTGAAGCGAAACCTGTCACCGGTCGCACGCATCAAATCCGTGTGCATCTGGCCGAGTCCGGTTTGCCAATTGCCGGCGACGAACTTTACGGAAAATTGGAAAACGATTTACCGCTCGGCTTGCGCGCGGTGAGACTAGCTTACGTGGATCCGTTTACAAAACGGCGCGTGGAAATCCGCGCGCCGGTGGAAGATTTTTTGCGCGAGTATGGGCTTACTCTGTTTGGGGTAGGGTGGTGCTGCTGCGCCGCCTAAAAAACAGGGCTGCGCAGCAACGCGGCCCTACCAGTTAATTTTGCAAAAATTAATCCGCGTATTTTACGCTGCAGCCGTAAGGTTTCGTTTGAGAGACTTCAATGGGCTTTCCGGCGAGCAAATCGTCCACGGCTTCACGAATGTAATTACGGGCTGTTTTAGGGTCGTGAGACGGATCAGGCTGGTCGTCAATTGCGCCGTCGTAAACAAGCACGCCATTCTTATCAATCACATACATGTCCGGCGTGGTTTTCATGCCATAAAGATGGCCGACTGCGCCGGAGCTATCATCAATCCAAGCCGTCGCAATTATTTTCTTGTCGGCCCATTCCTTTTTGGCCTGTTCCGGTGTGCGATAGCTGGGATGTTTCGGGTTCACGGAATTGACAATCAGCCACACGACGCCCTTGGCCGCCAGGTCGCTTTGCAATCCCTGCATCGCGCCGGTCTTGTAATGATTGTTACAGAACGGGCAATCGGAATTGTAGGATTCGAGCACGACGATTTTGCCCTTGTAATCGCTGAGTTTGACGGTTTTGCCGTTGATGTCCGTGGCCGTGAAATCCGGCGCGGGTTTGCCGATTTCCAATGCCATTGCGTTGGCCACCAATGCCATTCCAGTCAATAAAATAAAGAATTTTTTCATAGGTTCAGAATTGTTAATTATTTGATTAAGAGACACGAATTTACCCGATTCCGTTCAAAAGTCAATGTGCCGCGCGGTCGAGGGCATTCAACACAATGCCCGGTGTCAGGATTTCCGGCAGCACGATCGGCGGCGCATCGGTGTTTTTCGGGTAGACCAAAACCAGCGGGACACCTGCGCGGTTGTAGCGGTTCAGTTCCGCCGTGATGGCGTCGGGGAAATGTGTGTAATCGCCCAGCAACGTGATGGCATTGATTTCCTTCAGCTTCGCGCGCACGGACGGAATTTCGATGCTGGTTTTTTTGTTCACCTGGCAGGTTAGGCACCAGTCGGCGGTAAAATCCACCAGCACCGGCCGGCCCGCCGAGCGCGCTTGGGCGACGGCTTCGGGACTCCATTGCTGCCAGTTGATTCCGTTCGGCGAGTTTCTCAAAGAATCTGTTGTGTCCGCGACGGTAATTGGCGCACGCCAGTTCAATTGACTTTCCAAGGCGTAAGCGTAACCGCCGATCAGCAAAATCAACGCAATCACCAAAGCCAAAGCGCGGCGTGTGCGGCCGCGTTGGACAAACTCGCCAAAAATCCACGCCGCGAGCGCAACGACGACGAGAAAAACACCGAGCCATAGAACACGTTTGCCGTAGTCACCGTAAGCCAGATTGAACAGCCAGACTGCCGTTGCCAGCATCGGGAAACCCATCGCGATTTTGAACTTTTCCATCCACGCGCCCGGCTTTGGCAAAAATTTCAGCCACGCCGGATTCCAACTCAACACAACATATGGCGCGGCCAACCCGACGCCAACGGCCAGAAACACAAACACAATGACCGATGCTTCTTGCGCGAAAGCAAAGCCCAGCGCAACGCTCAAAAACGGTGCGGTGCAAGGCGTCGCCAAGGCGGTTGCCAGCACGCCGTTGAAAAATGCGCCCGCCGCGCCGTGCTTCGACGCAAGTTCGCCCGCAGCATTCAGCGCGCGTCCGCCGAGTGTGACTTCAAACACGCCGAACAAATTCAACGCCACGAGCGTGACAAACGTCGTGAGGCAGACCACAAAGACCGGACTGCCGAATTGCATTCCCCAGCCGGCTCTGTGTCCGGCGGTTTTGATGCCGATGACGATGGCTGCGAGCGCGAGGAACGACACCAGCACGCCGAGTGCATAGACGAGACCGAGTTTGCGGACGCGACGCGGCTCGCTTCTGGCTTCGCCGACGAAACCGAGAATTTTCAGCGCGATGACGGGCAGCACGCACGGCATGATGTTCAGAATCAATCCGCCGATGAAGGCGTAGAGCAACATGAGCCAAAGCGGTTGTGAAAGTAGGACAGGCATCTTGCCTGTCTCCATATTTTGGCCGGATAAGTTAGAGACAGGTGCGACGCCTGTCCTACGTTCAACGATTGGCGCATTTACTTCGTAACCGTAACGCGAATTGCCGCTTTGAATGACCAGCACGCCGGGAATTTCCTTTGGCCAACTACCGGAAAATTTTTTTACAACCTTGCGAAGGCGAATGTCAGCGGAATAGGCAGAAATGATTTCCGTCGCAGCTTGAACTTCAAAGTTGTCGCTGGCACCCGGGAAAAAATCAACCGAGTCATATTTTACGTTCTTGGTGGCGATCAATGGCTGTTGATTGCCGATGATCAATGGTCGCGTGTCGTCACTGGCGAGTTTTTCCCACCAAGCGCTCAAGGAATAGACATTATTTGTCTGCGGCGTTTTACCTTTCCAAGTATCAATCATTGCATCATCGGCGGAGATTTTGGCTTCGTTGTCGATGTTGAGCGTGGTCTCAATGGTCGCCTTGCCCGGGATGCATACTTCCTTGCATTCGAGCCAGGAAACCTTGGCCTTCAAATCAAGCGGGCCGGGCTTTAAATCGTTGGCGAGCTTGAGTGGCACCAAAAGGACAACTTCGTCGTTGTAACCGTAAGTGGTAACTTCAATAGGCGGCAATTTTTCCGGGAGCGGCCATTGGATTTCGCCGGCAGTAATGCCGGGCGGGAGTTGCCATTCGATTTTTGTGGCCATGCCGGACTCGCCGGGATTTTTCCAATACGTATGCCAGCCCGGCTCCATTTTCAAATCCACGCCGGCCCAAATCGTGTCGCCGGGTCTCGCGATGTCGGCAGACAAAATCAGCTGTGCCTGTGTGTGCGCGGCGTGCGCGGTCAAAGCCGCAAGACAAAAGCAGATTGCAGAAATGGTTTTAATATGCCGCACGCTGATTAGATGCCAGATTTGAAGAAGCGTTTGAAGTTATTTCAGTAGGATGATTTCAGATTCCACTGGTTCAGCAGATCGCCGGGAATTTCCGACAAAAAGCGCGAAGGCTGTTGCATTGAGTCGCCGCCGGTGTTGCTGAAGCTGGCACGCAGCAGCGGGTAACTCAAGTAAAGCTCGTTGCGCGCGCGGGTGATGGCGACGTAAAATAATCGGCGTTCCTCCTCCTCGCCTTTGTCGGTTTCCATCGAGCGCGCGGACGGAAACAATCCGTCGCACAGCATGATGACGAACACGGCGTCGAATTCCAAACCCTTCGCCTGATGAATCGTCGAAAGCCGGATTTGCCCGGCGTCGCGGTCGGCGACCTGGCCATCCTCGGCTTCGACGTTTGTGAGCAGCGCGAGTTGTGTCAGAAAATCCTCGACCGAGTTGAATTGGTAAGCGAACACGGCGAGTTGTTCGAGGTCTTCCAGACGTGTGCGGTAGTTGGCGAAGTTTTCCTTGAGATAATCGTCGTAGCCCGCGTCCATCACGAGTCGGAGCATCTTTGCGGCGCTCTTGCGAGCGGTTTCGTCTTCAAGTTGCGAAATGGTTTCGGCGAATTGCTTCCAGGCTGTCGCCGCCTTTTTCGGAACAGATTTCGTGCAGTCCTGCAACGCAACGGCGATTGGGGAATTGGACTTTGGGCTCCCGCCTTCGCTGTGCTTTGGCGCGGCAGGTTGGACTTTGGACTGAAAAACTTTCCAGAGTTTGTCCGCGCCTTTGGCGGCGATGCCGGGCAGCAATTGCACGAGGCGTTTGAAGGCGATTTCATCGCGCGGGTTGGCGACGAGTTTCAAATATGCCGTCGCGTCCTTGATATGCGCCTGCTCGAAAAACCGGATGCCACTGGTGATGGAGAAGGGGAGGTTGCGTTTGGTGAGTTCCAGTTGCAATTCCAGCGCGTGGAAATGCGAGCGATAAAGCACGGCGATTTGATTCAAGCTCACGCCTTCGTCCTGGAGTTCGAGCACGCGCTGTGCAATGAACGCAGCCTGTTGCGCGGCGTCAACGCAGGCGAGCAGGGCGGGTTTCATGCCGGATTTTCGCGCTGGCGCAAGGATTTTGGTGAATTGATTCCGGTTCGCGGCGATGGCGGCATTGGCGACCTCCAGAATTTCCGGTGTGCTGCGGTAATTGGTTTCGATCTTGAAAACTTTCGCGCCGGGATAACGTTTTGGAAATTCCAGAATATTCGCGAAGTTCGCGCCGCGCCAGCCGTAGATACTTTGCGCATCGTCGCCGACAACCATGACGTTGTGATGCCGCGCGGCCAGCAGGTCAATCAGGTCGCTCTGGAGCTTGTTCGTGTCCTGGTATTCGTCCACGAGAATGAACTGGAACCGGCGCTGGTAATGTTCGCGCACGTCGGCATGGTCATGAAGCAGCTTGAGCCAGAGCGCGAGCAAATCGTCGAAGTCCATCGCGTTCGTCGCGCGTTTGCGGGCGGTGTAACGCTTCCGCACGTCGGCGATTTGCACGGAAAATTGCGCGAAGTAATCGTATTGCTCGTCCAGAATTTCGTCGGTGGTTTTGTGCGTGTTGACCGCGAGCGAAAAAATTTCGCAGAGCACCTCGGGTTTCGGGAAATGCGTGCCTTTGGTTTCGATGCTTGCGGCGGCGACGCACGTTTTGATCAAGGCCTTCGCGTCGTCGCGGTCGAGAATGGTGAAATCGCGCCGATGGCCGAGCAGGTCGGCGTGCAGGCGCAGCACGCGGGCGCCGATGGAATGAAATGTGCCGCCCCAAAGCGATGGAAGTTGCCGGCCAAGCAAATCGGCGACGCGGCGCATCATTTCACCGGCGGCCTTGTTGGTGAACGTCAGCAGCAGGATACGGTCGGCGGGAATGCCTTGTTCGAGCAGATACGCGACGCGATAGGTGAGCGTGCGCGTCTTGCCGGAACCGGCGCCGGCGATGACGAGCGCCGGGCCGGACGGCGCGGTGACGGCGGCCAGTTGCTGCGGATTCAACTCTCGCGCGTAATCAATCTGCAGATGGACTGCAGTCTGACTTGGTTCCAGAACGTAATCGCGCGACATGGCGCGCCATTCAAAACGCAAACCGACACTGGCAAAAGGAAAAAAGCTGTCAACGCGCATGATTTTTGAATAAGGAAAAAAGGAAAATATGAAAAAATTGGTTCATGAGGAGTTGACGGGGCAAATCATTGCCTGCGCAATTGAAGTTCATAAAACTCTCGGTCCCGGTTTTCTGGAATCCATCTACGAGGCGGCGTTGGTGGTTGAATTAAGACGCGCCGGTTTGCGAGTTGAGCAACAAAAATCGTTGCCGGTCTATTATCGTGAAATTTTGGTGGGTGAACACCGGCTCGATTTGTTGGTGGAAGATTTGATTATTGTGGAGTTGAAGGCGATTTCTGCTCTAGAAGACATTCACTTTGCGGTTGTTCGCTCTTATTTGAAGGCCGTTGGTTTGGAGCACGGCCTGCTATTCAATTTCGCAACCATGCCATTGACGGTGAAACGTGTGATTTACCAGCCAAACCGAAATCTGTTTCCGCCAAATTTTTCCTGAATTCCTGCTTTCCTTATTGAGTTTTCCCCGCGCCGTTTTACATTTTTCAGGAATGGAACAATCGCAATTGGCGCAATACATTCCTGTGCTCATATTGCTCGTCGTCGCCGTCGGCTTCGCGGCGGGAACACTTATATTGTCAGCCCTTCTCGGCCAGCGCGGCAAACGCACCCTGGCCAAGGACACGGCTTACGAGTGCGGCAAAGACCCCCTCGGCGAAGGCAACACGCGGTTTTCCGTGAAATTTTATCTCGTGGCAATGTTGTTCATCCTGTTCGACATCGAAGTCGTGTTTCTTTATCCGTGGGCGGTCGTTTACCGCGACATGCTCGCGGATCACGCGACGCGGAATCTCATTCTGGGTTCGATGGTTTCGTTCCTTGCGATTTTGTTCGCCGGTTATCTTTACGCGCTGAAGAAAAAGGCGTTTGATTGGAAAGATTAAATCACCGCAGAGATGCCGAGGCGCGGAGTTCCGCTTCCCATTTCGGTCGCCTCGGCGAGGCGACCCTACCTGATTTGGTTGGAGAGGTTCACGAATTCCCGATCAAAATTCCCGCCAGAAAAACCAGCGCGCCGCCCAGCCCGACTTGGAACAGCGCCGAAGCCCACGGCGTATCCATGTATTTGTGCCGCACCCACGAAATCGCGCCCAGTTCCACCATCACCACGCACACGGCGACGGAAGTGGCGGTTTTGAAGCCGGGAATCAGGAAGGGCAGGGTATGGCCGATGCCGCCGAGCATGGTCATCAACCCGCACACGAATCCGCGCGCCCACGGATGACCGCGGCCGGTAAGGCTGCCATCATCGGACAACGCCTCCGCAAAACCCATGCTGATGCCCGCGCCGACACTTGCGGCGAGGCCGACCAGAAAAGTGTCCCAACTGTTGTGCGTGGCGAACGCGGCGGCAAACAACGGGGCCAGCGTCGAAATGGAACCATCCATCAACCCGACCAATCCCGGCTGCACCACCTGCAACAGGAACATTCGCTTTCGTCGGGACGATTCCGTTTCACTCAGTTTGGCCAGGGTAATTTGTTCAGCTATGTGCGCGTGTTTGCGTTCCTCTTCGACGAGGTCCCCGAGTAATTGACGGATGCCGGTGTCGGTCGCGCGCCGCGCCGCGACTTCGTAAAAGCGTTTCGTCTCCAGCTCCATGCTTTCAGCGGCTTTTTGCACGGCTTTGAGTCCGAGCGGTCGGATGAGCCAGACCGGGCGGCGGTCCACGAAGCCGCGCACGTCCTGCCGCCGGATAAGCGGCACGTGATCGCCGAAGCGGCTTTTGTAAAGCTCCAGCAGGCGATGACGATGGCCGTCCTCCTCGCGGCGCATCTCGCGAAATTTCACGGCTTGTTCCGGGTAGTTTGTCTGCAAACCGTCGGCAAAATCTTCGTAAATGCGCGCGTCCTCCTCTTCGAGCGAGATGGCCAGAGCGAGAATTTCCTGTTCGGTAAGGCTGTCGAATGTTTTCATAAACAATTCAATTTATGCAATCGGTAGGACGCGATGTCCCCATCGCGCCGAAACTTGAAACGCGCCTTGCGGCGGGCTGGGGACAGCCCGCCCTACCCGTTGTGATTTTAAATTTCATAAATACGGTGAAAATAGCCGCGCGATGGCGTCGCGCAATTTTGCGGGTGACGACCGCCCGTCCACTTCGGCCAGCGTCACTTCGCGCGCGCCATGAAGTTTTCGTTGAATCAGCGATTCCATTTCGTTCGCGAGATCGCGTCCGTAACATTCGACGTTCAACTCAAAATTCAACCGCAGACTGCGCGCGTCCCAGTTGGCCGAGCCGAACAAAACCCAATGGCCGTCCACAATCATCAGTTTGGAGTGATCGAACGGGGGCGGCGTGAGCCAGATGCGGCAGCCGCGTTCGAGCACCTGCCACCACATCGCGCGTGATGCCCAATGAACGTAAGGCAGATTACTCCTGGCTGGCAAAATGATGTCCACTCGCACGCTGCGCAGCACCGCGATGTTCAGCGCTGTGATGAGCGCCGGGTCGGGCAAAAAATACGGCGTGAGAATCTGGACGGACGTCTGCGCCTCAGCCAGCGCGGCGAGCAGTGTCAAGCGCAGCTTTTCAAAATCCCCGTCCGGGCCGTCCGTGATGACCCGCGCGATGACGCCCCGGTCGGTGGGTCGGGGTTTGGGAAACCACTTTTCGCCATCGAGCACTTCGCTGGTGGTGAACGCCCAATCGTTGGCAAATGCCGCCTGCAGTTGGGCCACAAGCGGGCCTTCAACGCGAAACTGCAAGTCCTGCACGGGATGCTGCGGGCTGGTGGCGAGCACGTTGCCGTGCCGGATGTTCATGCCGCCGGTGAAGGCGATTTGTCCGTCCACGACGAGCGACTTGCGGTGGTTGCGGAGATTCAACGTCATCACCCGCCATGGGGCGAGCGATGGCAGAAAACGCGCAACCGGCACATTGGCGCGTTTCAATTCGTGAATGATGGACGGCCATGAATAACGCGCACCGGTGGCATCAATCAAAACGCGCACGGAGACCCTGCGAGCGACGGCCCGTTGGAGCGCGGCGGCGAATTGTTTACCGGATTTGTCGTTGTCGAAAATATAGGTCGAGAGCGAAATGGTTTTTTGCGCGGAATCAATCGCGGCGAGCATGGCGGGAAATGCCTCATCGCCATTCACCAGCGGTTGAATTTGGTTGCCGGTTGTCAGTGGTTGCGCGACGACGCGGCTGACAACGCGCGCGAGCATTTTCAGATGTTCCGCGCCTTCGTGTTCCGGTTCGCCGAGGTTCTTGGGAACGGGGCGGCTGAAAGTATTGTGGACACCGAGTGAAACGGCGCGGCGGCGGATGCGGTTGACGCCGAGCACAAGATAAAAAATCGGGCCAAATAACGGCAGCAACCAGATGAAACCGAGCCAGAGTGTTGTGGCGCGGGAA